>Ga0209483_1000530_pt1 | contig 32812 bp, 36 predicted proteins | sample NGEPerA_FD_184508 | JGI IMG/M metagenome (GOLD analysis project Ga0209483, IMG submission 184508) | Arctic peat soil microbial communities from the Barrow Environmental Observatory site, Barrow, Alaska, USA - NGEE PermafrostL2-A... | ecosystem: Environmental > Terrestrial > Soil > Wetlands >... | reverse complement strand
TTTGTGGCTGGCGGCGGGGCTGGGGGTGGCGAGTGCGGCGAGCGCGTGGGTGTTGCTGGAGCCAAAGCGGAAGCGGCGGAAAGCGATTTTGAAAACGTAGACGACACAGCGATGTCGCTCCCATTTTCCGTTTTGGTACACGCCGACGGGCGGCGGATGAAGGCGGTCCGGGCATTCTGCCAAGGGGTGATTTATCTTGCCCTGCCGTTCCGGGTCGAGGTGGTTCGGCCAGAAGCTGGAGGAATCATTCACGCGTACCGGCGTTGGCCTTCCATCGTCGGAGAAGTCGTAGCATCTGTGCAGGGTCAAGCGTGCGGGGCTGCGCCTTTGTGGCAAGCGGCGGGCCTACTTTTTCTGCTTGGCGATGATGCTGTCCTTGATCTTGTCGTAGGTGGCCTGGGGGACGATGCCGCGCGAGACAAGCTGGTTCTTGGCGGCGTAGGGGCGGCCTTTGACGATCCTGTCGGAGTAGGCGTCGCCGATGCCCGGCAGCGCCTTCAGCTGCGCCGGGGTCGCGGTGTTGATGTCGACCAGCGCGGCGGACGCCGTGGCGGCTTTGGGCGTGGGCTTGGCGGCGGTTTGGGCGAAGCAGAGAGTGGTGGCGACGGCGATGGTCGCGACGGCGAGAAGGCGGCGGAAGGCGTTCATGGAGGAGGGCTCCTGGAGAGTTGTCGGTGCTGGTTGCCCAGCTTACACCGAAACCCGCGGCGGCAGCGCAAGACCGCGTGAATCGGATATATTGGCGCAATCGCCGTTATGTCTAACCAGGCGCTGGAGGAAAAATGCGTGGACTGCGGATGATGGTCGTGGCGGTAGCGTGCGCCGGAAGCATGGCGGCTGCACATGGACAAATTGGCGGAGATGAGCCCGGCGGTCATGGAACTCCGAACCCACCATCGGCGCCCGCAAAGCTGCCTGGGCCTGTGCGTGTTTCGGGCGGGGTAATGGCTGGCTTGATCCTGACCAGAGTCCCACCGTCCTATCCGGCCGATGCCCGCAAAGATGGCGTCGAGGGGCAGGTGGTAATGCACGCTCTAATTGGCAAAGATGGCCATATCAAGGACCTGACAGTGATCTCCGGGCCGGAGAAACTCCGAGGAGCAGCTACCGACGCGGTAAGACAATGGACTTACAAACCCTATCTGCTGAATGGCGAGCCGAGGGAAGTGGACACGACGATCATCGTCAACTTCAACCTTGGATCGTCCGCTCAGTCCACCATCGCACCGCACCGCGACACGGCACCTGCTCCGAAGACCATCAAGATGCTGGGTCTGGCGCCGGGTGCCGTGCAAGGCCCGCCGGCCGTGTTTACCGGTGGCGGAATTCTGAGCCGCGTGCCACCGGTTTATCCCCCGGTAGCGAGGGCAGCGAAGGTCGAGGGTGCGGTTGTCGTCAAGGCCATCATCGCCAAAGACGGCACGGTCAGAAGTGCCGAGGCTGTCTCCGGTCCGGAAATCCTGCGTGGAGCGGCAGTGGATGCCGTGCGGCAATGGACTTTCAATGCCACCCTGCGCAATGGCGAGGCAGCAGAAGCAATGGCCAACGTGACAGTGACTTTCGCTTTGAGACGAAAGCCTTCCGACCCTCAAGCGTCACAGCCCTGAAGCTCAAACAGTTGTAGCGATCCGTCCCTTACCCGCTTCAACGCGGACGATCTGCCCATCGCGCATGTGCAGGATGCGGTCGGCGATCTGCGCGGCCTCGGGGTTATGGGTAATCATCAGCACGGTCTGGTTCAGCTCCCGGCTGGACTCGCGGAGCATCGCCAGCACGGCGTCGGAGTTTACGGTGTCGAGGTTGCCGGTGGGCTCGTCGGCCAGGAGGATCGCGGGCCGCGTGATGAGCGCGCGGGCGATGGCGATGCGCTGCTGCTCGCCGCCCGAAAGCTCGTTGGGGCGGTGATGCAGCCGGCCGTGGATTCCCAGCAATCCCGACAGGTGTTTCATCAGCTCGGCGTCGAAGGGCTTGCCGGTGTCGGCGATCTCGTGCGCGAGCCGGATGTTGGCTTCGGCGGAGATGGTGGGCAGCAGATTGAAGCGCTGGAACACGAAGCCGATATGGGCGCGGCGCAGCCTGGTGCGCGCGGCGTCGGAGAGGCCGGTGAGCTCGACATCCTGAATGCGCAGCGTTCCGGTGGTCGGAGGCGTCAGGCCGCCGAGGACGTAGAACAGCGTCGACTTGCCGGACCCCGAAGGGCCGACGATGGCGACAAACTCGCCGGGTTCGACGGCAAACGAGACGTCGCGGAGGGCGGGGACTTCAAGTTTTCCGGAGCGGTAGGTCTTGCCGAGGTGACTGGCTTCGATGATGGGCTTCATGGGCTTGCTTAGTTTACCGGAGTGTAGGCGCACCGGGGCCGGGGCCGTCGGATTCGTCGCAGAACCAGCTTCCGCCGTGGATCGAATGGACAACTTGTTGGGACTTCACATCCAGCCGCAGCCGTCCGTGGCGGCGGACCCGTACCGTAGACCCCCTCCCCTCCCCCCGTTTCTATTGCCCGGGGGTAAGTGCTTTAGAATGTTGAGCCCAGCGGCGGCTGCCACTTGCAAGCGACTGATTGCAAATGGCTTCTGCGTCAAAATATTCTCCGGTAAGGAGTTAGCGGCTGGATTGGCGGTTTTGGGTCGATTTTCAGCTACGAGCTACGAGCTACGAGCTACGAGTTTTCAGTTGCCAGGTTCCAGGTTCGGGCGTAGCGGTGAGGAAGTGCCTGCCTTTCTGTTGAGGAGCGAGGGTTCTGGACAGCTCAGAGCTTAGAGCGCTTGAGCGTAGAGGTTTATGGGCGCGGTTGGCGTCGGAAGGGATACTGTTCAGTTTTGAGTTGTGAGTTTTGAGTCCTGATTTAATTGTAGCTAGTCGAGAGATAAATCACGCCAGGTTTTGAGAATTAGTTTTTCCAGTGTTTATGCGGGGTTTGGGAGTTTTGCACAGGCTGGGGGGCTTGACAACGTCAGGACCGCGATGCCGGCGGATGCAATGCAAGGCCACTGGGCGTTTCCGCCCGGATCCCCTGCTTAGGGCCGGTCTAGGCGTGGACGGCACCTGGGGATATGGCCGTCAGTTCCTCGAGGAAAGCGACCTGCAGCCGGACGGTGACGATGCCGGGAAGCCGGCTGGGGCGCTCCCGATGTTGGCGCAGGGTGCAGAAAGTTGTGAGGTCCTCGTGGCTGGCGCGGGTCAGTTCGAGCCCCGTGGCGACCAGCGCGGCGTACAGTTCGACGACCGCGTGCAGCGGAAGTTCGAAGTAGAACTCCATGTGGGTAAACGAGAGCGGGCGGCGGTGCAGCAGCCACGCGCCGCACTGGTCGAGCGCGTCGGAGAGCGCGGTAAAAATGATGCGGCGCTCCTCGTAGCTGAACGTCTCGATATCGAGCGAGGCGCCCGGCGGGACCGGTTCGGGAGGCAGCGTGGACATGATGCGGCGGTCTCTGATCATAGGAGTCGTACGTTGGCTCAGGAAGGTTATCGGAGCCGCACCCGGCGAACGTGACGACTGTTGCGAAATGATTGCAGCACGGCGCTGAAGGGCTAGACTGGTGGGCATGGTGATTGGCCTCGGCACCGACCTGATCGAGATTGAGCGCATCGAGCGCAGCGTTGCCCGCTTCGGGGAGCGCTTCCTGGAGCGGGTGTTTACCCCCGGCGAGATCGCCTATTGCCACGCCAAACGGGGCTCGGCGGAAAGTTTTGCGGCCCGCTTCGCGGCCAAAGAGGCCGGAGCGAAGGCCCTGGGAACCGGCATCAGCCGGGGCGTGAGTTGGAAGGAGTTCGAGGTCAAGCGCCAGCCGGGGCAGCGTCCGGAACTCCACCTCAGCGGCCGCGCCGCGGAGATCGCCCGCGAGCTGGGCGTGAACCGCATGTCGCTGAGCCTGACCCACTCGCGGGAGATGTCGATGGCGGTGGTGGTCGCGGAAGACAGTGGCTAGAGGATAGAGGGTAGAGGATAGTGTTTCGGGGTCAGGAAGCACTTCACTATCCTCTATCCTCTATCCTCTGCTCACTATCCCCTGCCTTTAAGATTAGGCCGTTCTCACGTCGCGCCAGCCGGAGCATCAACTATCGCATCGCCGCGCAGCCGGTGTGCATCCAAACAGACCTGACGCCACTGATAGGATAGAGACCAAAGCGCATCTGCCAGAGCGTGCAGAGCGTTGCGCAGGTATTCCGAGGAACTGCCATGCCGAGTCAGCAGGAAGTAAAGTGGTCGCAGCTTAAGGTTGGAGTGATCGTGCTGGTGTCGATGGCGCTGCTGACGACGCTGCTGTTCCTGATGACCAAAGCCTCGGGCATGAGCATTTTCAGCAAGAAGCTGATCGTCCATACCTTCTTTGAGAACTCCGCCGGCCTGAAGAAGGGTGGCGAGGTCGAGTTGCAGGGCGTGACCATCGGGGAAGTAAAGGACGTCATCATTTCGACCGACCCGGCGCGCAAACTGACGCCTGTGGAAGTGATCATGAAGCTGGACCCGAAGTTCAGCCGCAGCCTGCATAAGGACTCGAAAGCTTCGCTGTCGACCATCGGCGTCCTGGGCGATACGGTCGTCGACATCAACAGCCAGACCGCGACCGGGCCGGAGCTCGAAGATGGCGATGAGCTGCGGACGCTCGAAACGCCCAGCCTCACCGACGTCGTCAAGGCCAGCCAGGGCACGATCGAAAGCCTGAACGTGATCCTCGCCAAGATGGACAAGATCGTCGACAACCTGGAGAACGGCAACGGCTCTGTCGGCAAGCTGATCAACGACCCCGAACTGTACAACAAGGCGACCAAGACGGTCGACGAAATGGCCACTCTGACGGCGAACCTGAACGCCGGCAACGGGTCTGTCGGCAAGCTGATGCACGACGACCAGTTGTACGACAAGCTGAACGACGTGGCCACGCGGCTGGACAATATTGCGACGGCGCTCGACAGCGGCAAGGGGACGGCGGGCAAGCTGCTGAAGGACGATGCGATGTACGACAATTTGAACTCGACGCTGCAACATGCGAACTCGCTGCTGGCTGAAGCGGATGCCGGCAAAGGCAGCATCGGCATGTTGATGAAGGACCCGACCTTCGCCAACAAGCTGGATGACACCGTCACCAAGCTGGACGCGCTGCTGACCAATGTCAACGACGGCAAGGGCACTCTCGGCAAGCTGGCGACCGACGACCAGGCGTATACCAACCTCAACAAACTGCTGACCGAGAGCACGACGCTGGTGACGACCATTCGGAAGGACCCGAAGAAATATCTGACCATCCACATGAAGATTTTCTAGTGTCCTTAGTCATTCGTTGTTGCACTATAGGTCGGGCCTTCAGCCCTCGGCTCTGTACCGGAATGGTACCTGGGGCTGCGCCCCAGGCTGATATATGCCGGGCCGTTGGCCCTGGAGTACTGGAACGAATTACTGACTCACCACACTCGGGTGTGCCACAACCTGCTTGGTCCAGCCCAGCGAAACTTTCCCAGCGGCCTTACCGTCACTCAATCACAAGTCTTCAGCCACGCGCTTTCGCATCCATCCGTCGGCGGAGTATGCTGTCGGCAACTGTGTTCCCCCCTTTCCAAGGAGATCTATGCGTAACGTAAGTCTGTGTACCCTGCTTCTGCTGACGGCCGCTGTGTGCGGCGCGCAAAGCTTCGCCCCATCCGACACCCCCTCCGGTCCGACATCGATCCCCAAGAAACCGGCGATCTTCGACCTCGGCGCGATCGACAAGACCGCCGACCCCTGCGTCGACTTCTTCCAATACGCCTGCGGCAACTGGAACAAGAACAACCCCATCCCCGCCGACCGCACGTCGTGGGGACGCTTCAATGAACTGGCCGACTATAACAACTACTCGGTCTATGAAGAATTGAAGAAGGCATCCACCTCGCCGAAGACACCGCTGGAAAAGAAGTTCGGCGACTACTATGCCGCCTGCATGGACACCGCAGTCATCGACAAGCTGGGAGCGAAGCCGTTGCAGCCGCAACTGGACGCAATCGCCGCCCTGGAGAGCACGAAAGACCTTGCCGCGTACAACGCGAAAAATGACCGCCGCGGCAGCGGCGCCTTTTTCGCCGTCGGCGTCACGCAGGACGACAAGGACTCGACCCAGCAGGTGGCCGCAACCGGGCAGGGCGGGCTGACCCTGCCCGATCGCGACTACTACCTGAACGCGGCGCCCCGCTTTGCCAAGCTGCGCGACGGCTACATGGAGAACATGCGGAAGACCTTCGAGTTGCTGGGCGATTCGCCGGAAGAAGCCGCGAAGGAAGCCGATGCGACCATGAGCATCGAAACGGCCCTGGCCAAAGGCTCGCTGGACCGCGTGGCGATGCGCGACCCCAAGACACGCTACAACCCGATGAGCGTCGCCGACCTCCAGGCCAAGACCCCGAACTTCGATTGGACGGTGTACCTGGCGGGCATCGGCCTGCCGCAGGCCAAGACGATTATCGTCACCAGCCTGCCGTACATCACCGCCGCGAACGACGAAATCGGCGAGGCGGGTCTGCCGGCGATCAAGAGCTACCTGCGGTGGCACGCCGTCCACGGAGCGGCGCCGGCCCTCAGCCAGCCGTTCGAGGACCTCAACTTCGACTTCTTCTCCCGCACGCTGAACGGCCAGAAGGAAGAGTTGCCGCGCTGGAAGCGCTGCACCTCCGGCACGGACCGCGCGCTGGGCGAGGCCGTCGGACAGGAGTGGGTCAGCGTCAACTTCCCGGCCAAGTCCAAGGACTCGACCGAGAGGCTGATCAAGGCGCTCGAAGCCGCCATGGCCGAAGACATCAAGACCCTGCCGTGGATGAGCCCGGAAACCCGTATCGAGGCGCGCAAGAAGCTGGACGGGATCGCCGACAAGGTAGGGTATCCCTCGCACTGGCGCGACTACTCCACCCTGACGGTCAAGCGCGACGACTACCTGGGGAACCTGCTGCGCACCAGCGCATTCGAGCGGCATCGCAACCTGGCGAAGTTCGGCAAGCCTGTCGACAAGACGGAGTGGGGCATGACGCCGCCGACGGTGAACGCCTACTACAGCCCGCAGCAGAACAACATCAACTTCCCCGCGGGCATCCTGCAGCCGCCGTTCTTCGACGCTTCCATCGACGCCCCGGTGAACTACGGCGGTATCGGCGTGGTGATCGGCCACGAGATGACGCACGGCTTCGACGACCAGGGATCGCAGTACGATGCCAACGGCAACCAGCGCAACTGGTTTGCCGCGGACGACCTGAAGAAGTTCAAGGCGCGCAGCGAGTGCTACGCGAAGGAGTATGACGGCTTCGAGGTGGCTCCGGGGCAGGACCTGAACGGCCACCTGACGCTGGGCGAGAACTCCGCCGATAACGCCGGCATCCGCATAGCGTACCAAGCGTTGATGAAGACCGTCGCCGACGAGGGCGTGGCGAAGGCGGAGCCGGGTTACGTCGATGGCAAGCGCGACGGCTACACGGCGGACCAGCGGTTCTTCCTCGGCTTTGCGCAGATCTGGTGCGGCTCGATGACGCCGGAGGCTGCCATCAACCAGGCGAAGACCAACCCGCACTCCACCGGCGAATGGCGCGTCAAGGGCACCGTGCAGAACTTCGACCAGTTCGGCAAGGCGTTCGGCTGCCACGTCGGTCAACCGATGATGCCCGCATCGGGCGGCTGCCGCACCTGGTAAATCGCATTGTGAACACAAAAAGGCCCGGGCCTCGGCTCGGGGCTTTTTGTGTTTGCGTGCCTTGTTCCTACACGGTCGGCGTCATGATTTACCATGATCGCCAATCGAAAATCCAAAATTCACACGAGGGTAAAGACGCGATGAGTGAACTAGTAACGCCGGAGTCCATTCTTCAGGTAGGCCTCGGATTCTGGCCCTCCAAAGTTCTTCTCAGCGCAGTCGAGATGGAGATCTTCACCGACCTCGCTAAAGGTCCACAAGCGCTGGAGAGTTTGCAGGAAAGGCAGGGCCTGCATCCGCGCGCGGCGCGCGATTTTCTCGACACCCTCGTCGCGCTCGGATTTCTGCTGCGCGCGAACGGAGAATATTCCAACACCGCGGCCACGGACGCCTTCCTCGATAAACACAAGCCCGCTTACATCGGGGGCATCCTGGAAATGGCGAACCAGCGCCTCTACGGCTTCTGGAACCACCTCACCGAAGCCCTGCGCACGGGCCTGCCGCAGAACGAAGCCCGCAGCGGGGGCGCGGCATTTTTCGAGGCCCTCTACTCCGACCCGGCGCGCCTCAAGAACTTTCTGCAGGCGATGACGGGCCTCAGCCACGGCGCGAATATGGTCATCGCCGCGAAGTTTCCGTGGGCTGATTACAAAACGTTCACCGACGTCGGCCCCGCGCAGGGCGACCTTGCGGTGCAAATCGCGCTGGCCAATCCGCATCTGTCGGGCGTCGGTTTCGACCTGCCGGTAGTTGCGCCGATTTTTGAAGAGTACGTCGAGCAGAACGGAGTTTCCGGCCGCGTAAGTTTCGCCGCGGGCAGCTTTCTCGACCAGCCGCTGCCCAGGGCCGACGTCATCCTGATGGGCCACATCCTGCACGACTGGGGCCTCGACGACAAGCGCATGCTGATCCGCAAGGCGTACGAAGCCCTGCCCGAGGGCGGCGCCGTCATCATCTACGAAGGCATCATCGACGACGACCGCTCCAAAAACGCCTTCGGGCTGATGATGAGCCTCAACATGCTGATCGAAACACCCGCGGGCTTCGACTACAGCGGCGCCGACTGCCAGGGCTGGCTCCGGGAAGCCGGCTTCCGTGAGACGCGCGTCGAGCACCTCGTCGGCCCGGACTCGATGGTGATAGGCATTCGTTAGCTGCGCTGCTCAGTGGGCAGAATTCCTGCCACATCGATTCGACATGTCGCCGGCCATCTTGTCCGCCACCCGCGATTCAAAGTGGAAAGGAAGCTCCGACTCGATTCGGACCAGACCGCCGCCGCAATGCGTCTTACAGCCAAATTCCGCCCCGGTGCGGTAAACTGAGAGTGACGCGCTTTTCGCGGATTTATCCCACAGACAACTCCAGCGCCTATGGGCCCGTCCAGATAGGAAACCCCTCTTCAGTGAGTAACACAGGTACTGCCCAAGCCATTCGCAACATCGCCATCATCGCCCACGTCGACCACGGCAAGACCACGCTGGTGGACGCCATGCTGCGCCAGTCCGGCACCTTCCGCGCCAACGAAGCCGTCACCGAACGCGTCATGGACTCCAACGACCTCGAGCGCGAACGCGGCATCACCATCCTCTCGAAAAATACCGCCATCCAGTACCACGACTCGAAGATCAACATCGTCGACACGCCCGGCCACGCCGACTTTGGCGGCGAAGTCGAGCGCGCGCTGAAGATGGTCGACGGCATCCTCCTGCTGGTCGATGCCTCCGAAGGCCCGCTGCCGCAGACGCGCTATGTGCTGTCGAAGGCGCTCGAAGCCAAGCTGACGCCCATCGTCGTCATCAACAAGATCGACCGCCCCGACGCGCGTCCGCAGGAAGTGCTGAACGAGGTCTACGACCTCTTCATCGACCTCGACGCCGATGAGTCGATACTCGAATTCCCCGTCATCTACACCAACGGCAAACTCGGCACCGCGACCATGGACATCAACGTCCCCGGCACCGACCTGCAGCCTCTCTTCGAGCTTATCTTCAAGACGATCCCCGCGGCCACCGGCACTTCCGACGGCGACCTGCAAATCCTCGTCACCAACCTCGACTACTCCGACTACCTCGGCCGCCTCGCCATCGCGCGCGTCTTCAACGGCACGCTGCGCATCGGCCAGGAAGTGAACCTGTCGAAGGTGGACGGCACGCTACAAGTGGTCAAGGTGACCAAGCTCTTCACCTTCAACGGCCTCAAGCGCACAGATACCACCGAGACCGAAGTGGGCGACATCATCGCCGTCGCCGGCATCCCCGGCATCACCATCGGCGAGAGCTTCTGCGCGCTCGAAGACCCCAAACCGCTGCCGCTCATCACTATCGACGAGCCGACGATTGCCATCGTGTTCTCCGTCAACAACGGTCCGTTCGCGGGCCGCGAAGGCAAGCTCGTCACCTCGCGCAATATCAAGGAGCGCCTCGAAAAAGAGCTGCTGACGAACGTCTCCATCCGCGTCGAAGACACGGGCACACCGGACAACTTCAAGGTGCTCGGCCGCGGCGAGTTGCAGCTTTCCGTGCTGATCGAAATGATGCGCCGCGAAGGCTTCGAGATGATGGTGTCGCGACCAGAGATCGTCACCAAGCGCATCAACGATGAGCTGATGGAGCCCTCCGAGTTGCTGTCGATCGATGTGCCGGAGGCGTTTGTCGGCACCGTGATCGAGAAGCTCGGCCCCAGAAAAGGCGAGATGAGCAAGATGGCCAACCACGGATCGGGGCGCGTAAGGATGGAGTTCAAGGTGCCTTCACGCGGCCTCATCGGGCTGCGCAACGAAATGCTCACCGAGACCCGCGGGACCATCGTGATGAACTCCATCGCCGGCCCCTACATTCCGTACACCGGCGAGATTCCGCAGCGGCCGTCGGGCGCTCTGATCTCCGACCGCCAGGGCGTCACGACGCTGTACGCGCTCGATGGAATCCAGGAACGCGGCGTGCTGTTCCTCGGTGACGGCGTGGAAGTCTACGAGGGCATGGTCATCGGCGAGCACTCGCGCGACAACGACCTCGACGTGAACTGCGTCCGTGAAAAGAAGCTGACCAACATGCGCGCTTCCGGCTCGGACGATGCCGTCCGCCTGGTGCCGTTCAAGGTGCTGACGCTGGAGCAGGCGATCGAGTTTATCGCGGATGATGAACTGGTCGAGGTTACCCCGAAGAGCCTGCGGATGCGCAAAAGGGTGCTCCAGTTCAACCGCCGGCCCAAGAAGTATCAGACCGTCGAATAAGGGCGCGTACTACGCAACAGGTAAAGCAGAATCCCCTTCTTCGGAAGGGGATTTTTGTCGCGCGCAAGAAACCTGTTGACAGCGGGGGATGAGCCTCCTAAGCTGCTGCTAACTAACGACCACCTGCATTGCTCGCCGTACACGGGCCCCCGCACCATCGCTGATTTCGCAAAGAGGCTGGAGGAAAGTTCCGTGGACGCGAATACCATACAGGCAACCGCCAAATTGCAATACATGAATATGACACAGCTCGTCGCCGCGATCACCGCGGTCGGCGCCCTTGGAACGGCCGCGTTCGGCGTGGTGGACGCGATCAAGGTGCTGCCGGGACTTCTTCCCAGCTCCGGCTTTCGCTTTATCAGGCGGCTGGTGGAGCTGCTTGCGCCATCGGCGCATGGGACGGTGCCGCGCGGGTCGGCGCTCACGCAGTCGGCAATCACGGAGTCGCTCCATGCCAACTGGATCAACGGCGTGGCGATCGCCGACCAGAAAAGCGCGGCCAAGACGTTCTTCAAGCTGCGGATGAATCCTGAGACCGCCGCCGACCTCGCGGCCATCACCGGCGTCGATGGAGATGCGCTGAAGACCGTCGCGGAGAAGCTGGCGACCGGCGCCGTGATGACGCCGGAAGACATGAACGTGTACGGCCGGTTCGATGTCCTGCTTTCGACGACCATCGATCGCGCCTATCAAAAGGCCGACCAGCAATACCGTACAACGGCGAAAATCGTGGCCGGCGGCGTCGCTGTCCTTCTCACCCTGATCGCGTCGGCGGCGCTGGGCCTGATTGGCCCGAACCTGGGCCGCACGGTCAATGAGCACAACATTCTGTTGGCGATCGTCGTGGGCCTTCTGGCCACGCCGCTGGCTCCCATTGCAAAGGACCTTACGACGGCACTGACCAGCGCGTCGGGCGCTGTGCAGGCGGTGAAGAAGTAGCCATGGACTGGTTTCTCGATCTCCGCGCGCATGGGCATGGCGGCCCCGTCGGCACCCTGAAGGTGGGCGACGGGACGAAGTTTTTCGACGATTTCAGCGACTTGTTTGCCGCGATTCGCGGCCGCGACGTCATCCTGATGGCGCATGGGTACAACGTGAACCGGTCGCACGGGACCCAGAGCCTGAACCAATGGAAGGCGCGCTTTCACGCCGGAGACAATTCCGTCTTCATCGGCATCCTGTGGCCGGGCGACTGCATTCTGCCGATCTTCATCGACTACGTGTGGGAAGGAAGCGAGGCGCAGAAGAGCGGCCAGTTGGTCGGCGAATTCGTTCAGGCCAACTTCGGCGCAGCCGCTTCGCTAACCTTCATTTCGCATTCGCTGGGAGCGCGCGTGGTGCTGGAGGCGATCGCAAGCCTCGCCGGCGATGCCAAGGTGCGCGAACTCATCCTGCTGGCCGCCGCGGTCGAAGACGATACCTTGCTGCACGAGTTCGCGGATGCCGCGGGCAAGGCGGCGCGCATCACGGCGGTCCACTCGATGGAAGACCATGTGCTGCAGATGGCGTATCCGGCGGGGAACCTGCTCGGCGGCCTGCTCGAACGCGGAGATCCGAATGTGAAAGCGGCGCTCGGCCGTGTCGGCGCCGCCGACCCTGTCGCGGCGAACATCGTCGTCGATCCAATGCTTCCCGTGTCGTGGAACTACGGCCATACCGACTATCTGTCGACCGATTCTCCCGGGACCGAGTATGAGCAACCGGTCAAAATCCCCGAGACCTACGGCGACCCTGAGCCACCTGAGACGCCCCCCGATATCGAGCAGCACAATCAGTGGAAGCCATGCTGGTCGCCCGCGTTCGCGACAACGCGGTGGATGCAGCCTCCGCGCAACTAAAGCGAATGCCGGGATGGCAATAGAACTCCTTGTACGTGCCGTGCTGGAGTAGCAGCGGGCTTTAAGCCCGCGGCAAAGGCCCACCGAGAGAATGGGCTTCAGCCCTGGCCCGCGAGAGAGGTTCTACATCCACGAGGAATCCGTTATAGCTCATTTGCGCTGTATGTCCAACCAATAGCGGCGCATAAATTGGTTGCGATCCCCGCTTCGGGTGTTGGGGAAAATCAACGATTGACGACCGTCGCGCGCCCAGCACCACGTATTGTTCCAAGTACATTCGAGGCGGTGCGGAATGAGGGACCGATCGTAATCGCCGAGACAACTCAGCCACTGGTTCTGCTTGCGACGCACGCCGCGAGCAGCGGCCTTCTTATCGTCGTGAGAACGCGGAATTCCTGTAACTGCCGCATAAGGCTTTCGGTAGGAACGCGACACATGTGCTCTCTCCTTGGCGAGCTAATGTGTCATGGCGACCTCTCCTAACCTTAGCAATTGACGCGATTCAAGCATACACTCCGAACGCTACGGCAGCTTGCCACCGATCGCATCTTCAAGCGGAATGTGGTTCAAATCCCTGAGAGCGCGATCAAGCTCAATGCGCCTTCAACCAGTTGCTCCTCGCGGCGATTTCAGTGGACCGCGCACATCAGGGCCTACTCCCAGTGTTCGCGCCAGACTTCGATCTCTGGCCATTCGACAAGTCATTATCGCCCGTCTGCGGGCTGGGGGCCGGATGGGCCCTTACCGTCGCCCCTTCGTAGACCTCATCGGTCACATTCGTGACAACCATGTCGCCGTCGCGCAGGCCCGACACCACCTCGATCGTCGGCCCATCGTGGCGGCCAAGCGTGACGGGGACCATATTCACCCGATTGCCCGCGACCGTGAAGACGACAGTCTGGCCGTTGCGCATGGCGATAGCGTTCACCGGGACCACCCACACGCCGCCCGCCCGGCCGCGTTTCACCACCGCCGTTTCAACTACCGGATCGGCCTTGGCGCGCTCCGCGGCATCTTGCCCGATCTCCTTATTGCGGGCGTGGAGCGGCAGCCAGCCGAGCGCGAAAATCACCAGCAAGAGCAGGACGGCGCCGCCCGCAAGGAGGTACGGCACCTTGCGATTCTTCGGCTGGGGGACGCGCTCAAAACCCGCACCCAGCTTGCCGCCTTCAGGCGGCCGATACTCGGCCTGCTCACGCGCCTCCGTTGGTGGCGGAAGCTCATGCGAGGGGTCGGGAAATTTGTTGAACTCGTCTGCCATTACGCGCCTCGGTTCATTCTCATCGCACGCTACGGCGCCGAACCCCCGGCCGCGGGGCTCGGCGCGCCGGTCCGGTTGAGCCAGCCGGCCACATAATCCAGAAACTCAGCCGACACCTTGCCGGGCTTCAGCACATCGGCGCCGTCGGATTCGCCCTCGATCGGCATATACAGATGGTTCAGTCCGGCAAACTCCCGCGCATCGCTGCCACGGGCCGCAGCCGCCGCCTTCAGCAAGTCAAAGTCCGCGTGGGTGGAGTTCACATCCTTTGTCCCGCGGGTCACCAGCGTGGGGACCGAGAGCGTGTGCATCGTCGCCACCGGGTCGCGCCGCAGCCAGTCGCGCCAATACGAAGCCGGCAGCGAAGCTCCCACGCCGATGCGGCGATCGTCCGGCACCTTCGGGTCGCGGGCCTGCGTCCAGACGTCGCTCCACATTTTGGCAATCGAAGCGATCTGCTCGGGCGAGGCACCCTGATTTTTACCGAACGTACGCACCTGCTCATCGATCGCCTGGTCGATCGGCCGGGCGACGCCGGACAGCAGCACCATCCCCGCTACCGATCCCCGCCGCTGCGACAGCCGCAGCGCAACCGTATCCGGCGCAAGCTGCGCGCCCAGCGAGTGCCCGACAAGAAACACGCGCGCCGGATCGACGCTGGGCAGCGTCTGCACAAAGGCCAGCGCCGACGCGGCATCGAGCACGACCTCATGGTCCAGATCGGCGTGCCGGTAGAAGTTGGCGATATCGACTTTGGGCCGGCGATCGTAGCGCAGCGTAGCAACCCCGCGCGCCGCCAGTCCCCAGGCCAATTGCTGAAAGAACTTATTGCCGCCGATGGTGGCGTCGCGGTCCTGCACCCCCGAGCCTTGCACAAGCACGGCAATCGGCGGCCGCGGCACAGGCTTTTCAGGGTGTTTTGGATCGGGCGGAGGCACGGGCGGCAAGGTGAGCGTGCCCGGAAGCGCAAGTCCATCGGCGGTGGCAAAACTGACCGCGCTCTCGGTCACTTCCGGGGCCTTGACCGTAGTGCGCGCATCCGCCCGCGCCTGGAGTTCGGCCGCAACCTGTTCCGGGGTGCGAGGCGATTGCGCGAACGCCGGGAGGGTGAGGCTGAGGAGCAAGGCGGCGCTGAGGAGGGGCTCCCAGGTCATGGGAACAGTTTATGCCTGTGCGATGGCGAAGCGGACGCTTGTGGCGTGTCCGGGAATTGCAAGAACGGCCTGCACCTTTCTTTTCGTTTCTGTATCTATTGCTGTTGAATGTGTATAGACTCTCGACATGTCGACCCTCAGAAAGTCTCTTCCGCTGTTGCTTTGCGCGCCTTTGCTACTGTGTGGCGCGGTTTCCGCGTCGGCCACGTCGTACACGTTCAACTTCAATTCCGATACGGCGGGCTCTACCAACTTTGTCGATTACAGCGGCCCGCTGGGCATCGGGGTCGGGGGAGCGGACACGGTTTGCGATTCTTTGGGAAACAATTTTGCATCGATTTCGGGCAACGCGGTGGCTACCGGAATTTGTGCTCCGGCCAGCGGGGGAGATCCCCAGGAAGGTGGAACGTTCGTTACTTTCTCGTCGCCGGTTTCGGGCGTCACGTTCGATTACGCGACGGATGGTTCGGGGCCGCTCGACGTCCTGTTCGGTTTGCTGGGGAATCCCGATCCCTCGGAGCTGTTCTTGTCTCCCACGCTGGGCACCGACGGAAACTACGAGGGGTCGGTCGATCTTTCCGCTTACGGGGCTATCGATGCCATCTTCTTCGAACTGGATGGATCCGGCCCGAACTACGCTTTCGACAACCTGAATGCGACGCCCGCGGTGCCGGAACCTTCATCCATCGCCCTGCTGGGCACAAGCGTGCTGGGGTTCGCGGGGCTGGTCCGTCGCCGCTTCAAAGCCTGAGTTTTTACCGCAAGCCAAACGCGAAACCCCACCGCCAAGGTGGGGTTTCGCATTGCGTTTCGCAGGGCTTACTTCTGCGCCTGCTCAAACCGCTTGTTGATCTCGTCCCAGTTCACGACGCTCCACCACGCCGCCAGATAGTCGGGGCGCTTGTTCTGATACTTCAGGTAGTAGGCGTGTTCCCAAACATCGTTGCCGAGGATCGGATACAGCCCATCCGAAAGCGGCGAATCCTGGTTCGGCTTGGTGACGATCTCCAGCTTGCCGCCCTTCCATACCAGGAAGCCCCAGCCGGAGCCAAACTGCTTGGCCGTCGCCTCGTTGAACTTCTTCTTGAAGTCCTCAAAGCTGCCGAAGTCCGTATCGATCTGCGCAGCGATATTGCCGCTGGGCGCGCCGCCGCCGCCGGGCTGCATGATCGTCCAGAACATGCTGTGGTTGACGTGGCCGCCGCCATTGTTGCGGACCACCGTACGCACATCGTCGGGAACGCTGGCCAGATCGGCAACCAATTCTTCGGGAGTCTTTTTGCCGAGTTCGGGATGCTTCTCCACCGCGCCATTCAGATTCGTGACGTAAGCCTGGTGGTGCTTGTCGTGGTGCAGCTTCATGGTCGCCTCGTCGATGGTGGGCTCGAGGGCGGCATAGTCGTAGGGAAGGGGGGGAAGTTCGAAAGCCATGGTTTTTCTCCTGCAATCATGTGTTGGTTTGTTAGTTCAAGCGAGGACCCGCGTTTGCTGGCGCGGAACGCAATTCCGCCGCGGCATCAATGATGAGATGCAGTGCGCGCATTTCCCGATTCGACCATGCCTTGATATTTGGCGTGTCGCCGGCTCAGGAAGGGAAGAATGCTTACGGAAAATCGTGCGACCACCGCTGTCAAGGCACAGAATACAGCGGCGTTCAAGAAGACATTGGGTTGAGAGCCGGACCGGTACGCATGAAACAGCATCCATACCAAAGCCGTAGCCGCTCCTGCGATGACGAACACTGTGTATTCAACGGTCGCACTCAAAAATCGACGTGTGAACGTCAGCGATTCAAGGTCATCGGGATCTTTCTCATTCTCATAAATCGCCATATTCACCTCAACAGCCTTCGACATGCTCGAATCGTGAAACATGTAACCAATCCAACGTCGGAACCATGAAAGAGCCAGCGGACCGGATACTTGTCGAATAGCAGGACCTCGCCGACTGTCTTATTCACGAGCCACTCACCGATCCAGAGCAGCAAAATGAAACCGATCAATTGCAGCAGGTCGATCAGGAGGCCTTCGCTTTCGGCTTTCAATCTCTTCAACAGAGATTCCTTCGGCGACCTCGGCATGCCCGAATTATAGTCTTGGCAATCAGCCCGTGCCTTAATGCCCGGAAATTTGGGCTGCACGCTACCCCCCGGTTGGGTTCTAATAGCGTGCATGAGCGCACTGAACGATTCGTACCGCTGGCTGGACGACGATGGCCCGGCCTTCGGAGCCCCCGGGCTCGAGCCGCGTTGGACTTCGAGCAAGAAAGACGCGGTCGCAACAGCCTATGCCGCCTCCAGCCGCATCTGGTTCACCGTCTCCCACGGAACGCTGAACGAGATCTACTACCCCACCATCGACCGTCCGCAGACCCGCGACATGGAGCTGCTGTTCACCGACGGCGAGACATTTTTCCATGAAGAAAAGCGCGACCTTCAGTACGATTTCCACCACATCGACAACGACGCGCTGGCGGTGCGCGTCGTTGCGACCGACCTCGGTGGACGCTACACCGTCACCAAGGAATTCGTCACCGACCCCCACCACCCGGTCGTCCTGATGAACGTAAAAATCGACGGCGACGAAGCCTTGCTCGCCAAGCTGAAATGCTACCCACTGCTGGCCCCGCACCTCGACGGCGGCGGCGCTGGAAATTCCGCGCGCTCCATCAGCGTCGCCGGCCGCCGCTGCATTCTCGCCTGGAAGAACAACGTGTCGCTCGCCTTCGGCGCCGACTGCGGATTCTCGCGTTCAAGTTGCGGCTACGTCGGCTCCAGCGACGGCTTTCAGGACATCCTCACCAACGGCAAGATGACCTGGGACTTCGGTCAGGCGCTGAACGGCAACCTCGCCGTCATGGGCGAGATCGACGTCGCCAAAAACCGCGAGTTCACCATTGCCATCGCGCTCGGCGACGGCCACCACTCCGCGCTCGCCGGCATGATGCAAACGCTTTCCACGCCCTACGAACTCCACCGCAAACGCTACATCGAGCAGTGGCACCGCGCCGCCTCGCCCGAGCGCCTCGCCTCCGTCTCCACCGACAACGGCCGCCTCATGCGCGTCAGCCACAACACCATCCTCGCGCACGAAGACAAGACCTACTCCGGCGCCTTCATCGCCTCCGCGTCCATTCCCTGGGGCGCCTCAAAGTCCGACGACGACCTGGGCGGCTACCACCTGGTCTGGACGCGCGACATGGTGCAGTCGGCGACAGCCCTTCTGGCGTGTGGGCGAATAGACACCGCCCGCCGCGCCCTCGTCTACCTCGCCTGCACCCAGCGCCCCGACGGCGGTTTCGCGCAAAATTTCTGGATCGACGGGACCCCCTACTGGACCGGCATCCAGCTCGACGAAGTCGCCTTCCCCATCATGCTGGCGTGGCGTTTGTGGAAGGTCGACGGCCTCGGCAGCTTCGACGTTTTGCCCTTCGTGACACAGGCCGCGGCGTTCCTGTGCCGCTATGCCCCGGTCACGCAGCAGGAGCGCTGGGAAGAGAACGCCGGCTATTCCCCCTCCACGCTCGCCGCCGTAATCTCCGGCTTGCTCTGCGCGTCGGACATCGTCACGGCGCGCGGCAACGAGGCGCTCGGCGTCTTCTACGAGGACTACGCCGACTGGATCGAGGCCCACCTCGACGAGTGGACCACCACCGACGAAGGCGTTCTCCATCCCGAAGTGAAGTGCCACTACATGCGCATCCGCCCGCCGGCCCCGGGCGAGCCGTTCCACAACGACTCTATCCCTCCCGGCACCATCCGCATCGCCAACCGCGGCCCGGGCGAAAAGGACACCTTCGACGCCCGCGAAGTCGTCGACGGCGGCTTCCTCGAACTGGTCCGCTACGGCGTCCGCCGCGCCGACGACCCGCTGATGGTCGACACGCTCAAGGTCATCGACCGCGTGCTCAAAATCGACACCCCCTACGGCCCCTGCTGGCGCCGGTACAACCACGACGGCTACGGCCAGCGCAAAGACGGCGGCCCCTACCTCGGCTGGGGACAGGGCCGAGCCTGGCCCATCCTCACCGGCGAACGCGCGCACTATGAGCTCGCCGCCGGCGAAAATGTGACGCCCTACATCAAGGCGCTGGAGCAGTTCAGTTCCATCGGCGGCATGCTCCCCGAGCAGGTGTGGGACTACGCCGACATGCCCGCCGAAGGCCTGTATTTCGGCCAGTCGGCGGGTTCGGCGCAGCCCCTCGTCTGGGCCCACGCGGAGTACGTGAAGCTGCTCCGCTCGGTCGCCGATGGCCGCGTCTTCGACCGCATTTCCGTCGTCGCAGAGCGCTACGCCGTGGCCCAGGACCAGCGCAACTTCATGAGCCGCATGGAAATCTTCCAGCTCTCGCGGCCGATCTCGGCGATGGTGCAGGGCGGCTCGTTCCGCATCATCGACGCCCAGCCCTTCCAGGTCACATGGACCGTCGACGACTGGGCCACCGCCATCCACACCGAGTCGACCGTAGTCGGCCCCCCGGGCTCGTTCGCGGACATCTGCATCTCCCCGCAGACCACGGGCACGCTGATCTTCACGCTCTACTGGCCGGGGCAGGACCACTGGCTGGGACGCAACATCGAGGTCTCCATCAACGCAACAGCCGCCCCAACCATGCCCGCGGGAGTCAAGCCGAAGTCATAGCGTTGTTTCTTTTTTAAGTCGTCACCGGTCGAGATTGAGAGCCACGGCAGAGCGGACAAGTTCCGTCAAAGCCTTGTCATCGATATTCTCGCCTTCGTGGATATCGATCGCACGCCGAACATTCCCATCAAGGCTGGAATTGAAGAGACCGGAAGGGTCCTCCAGCGCGGCGCCCTTGGCAAACGTCAACTTGACGACGCTCTTGTACGTCTCTCCCGTGCAGACGATGCCGTTGTGGGAGAAGACGGGGACGCCGCGCCACTTCACCTCTTCAACGATTTCAGGATCAGCCGCGTGAATGATTTTGCGGACTTTCGCGAGCGTCTTCCCGCGCCAGTCGGCGAGGGCGTTGATCTTCGCGTCGATAAGGGCAGAGGCAGACTCCACGGCAACAGGCTTTTTCATACGCAACACCAACTCTCGCACCCAATTTAGCTGTGCTTGGCCTAACCTGCAACCTGCGCAGGGATAAAACTATTCCGACCCGGTTGTAATTCGGAAAGATGGCAGGGACGCTTTCGGGTTAACGAGGGTTACGACTCCCTGAAGTCGCGTGCTCTCCCGATCTTCACGGAACCGCAAACCATCAGGTTGCTTACTCCAGCCATGATTCCCTGACGCTTGGTCCGGAGGCGGAAGGGACAGCGGCCATCTGGGCGCCGTTTCCATACCAGTCCACATTGCGCGTGATGTACATTGCGGCGGCAACTGCGGCGAAGCTGGCGACCGCACCGACCAGCAGAGCGTAAGCCTCCACACGCAACAGCACATAGATGAACACGTAAAGGCCCGTGAATACCGCAAGCGACCGCAGGGCCAGCTTGCGGCTGTGGAAGACCCACTCCGTGTTCACCGCGAAAAGAGCGACGGTGGATGTGCCTGCAATGAGGTAGCTCAGGTCGAAACCGATGTGCTCGGCCAGCGAAAGCAGCAGAAGATAGAAGATGGTTTGCGCGACGCCGACCAGAACGTATTGCGCGGGATGCAGGCGCTTCCCGGTCAGGACCTCGAACAGAAAGTACGTCAGAAAAACGAGGCCGAGGAAGAGCGTGATGTAGTGCAGGGAGCGGTGGATCGAACGGTAAGAATCGGCGAGGCGAACGCCGAAAACCGTCGCAGGTTGCTGAGGAGCACTCTCCGCGGAGGCCGCTGCGACTCCGTGGCTGTTGGCTCGTTCCGTAGTCAGGCCTTCAACGAAGAAGCCCGAGATGCTCATCACGATAGCAAGCAGGACGACAATGAAGAATTTTGTACCCAGCGAGCGAGTGAAGCGCTTAGAGGAGGTTGGCGGGGGCGGGACAAAGGTACTCATTGCTGTGTTCTCCTTGGAGGTTACTTTGCAATACAAAGTTAAGAGGCGCGGAATTGCGCATGGCAATGTGGATGAGTAAGCTGCCTAAGCGGTGAGAGGGGACAGTTTGCGGAGCATCCGATCTTCCTCGTCTTCGTGGTTCGCGGACGCCGCATCGCGGACGACCTGCTCAAGAATGGTGAGGTATTCAAGGTATCGCTTGCGGCCCGAGGCGGTTATGCGCGCCGTAGTCTGGGCCCGGCCGGCGTCGGCTCCCTTCGTCAAACGGACCATGCCGTCCTCTTCCAGCACCTGCAGATGGCGTGCGAGGTTGCCGTCGGTCAGATCGCAGAGCTGTTTCAACTCAACAAAACTGAGGCCGTCGGGATGAGTAATGAGCGACGTAAGAACGCTCAGGCGCGCGCGTTCGTGGATGACGCGATCAAGGCCCAGATAGGCGAACTGAGCTGCCGGCTTAGAAGTCTTTGTCTTCATCGATCGAGGCTTTCTTAGCAGAGAGATAGTGGATCGCAGCGACGAGCGCCATGCCGATGGCGTACGGGCCGGCCATCATGACCGGAGCAAGACTGCGTATGTCGCCGAGCCCAATGCAAGCCACGCCGGTTAGGAGAAACCAAATCCCTACCAAAAGCATGGGTCGCGGCAGGCAGCGGCAAGAGGCGAAAACGCCCAGGCTGAAGATAATCTGCCACAAGCCCGGCAGCATCCAGAAGACGCTCTGCGTGACGTGCAGCAGAACGAAAGGCAGGATGGCGCCTGCGACAGCCGCGGGAAGAAACTGTGCGACCGCCATGCGGACCATCTCATCCGCCATGCCGGAGTGCAGCCGATTGGCCCGCGTAAGCATCTGCGTCGCTATCAGCGCGGAGCAGAAGACACCGGTAGTAAGCCACAGAATGACGTACTGCACTGGATGGGCCGCCGGTTCGCGCACCCAATGGGCCTGGGCCGCGCCCGTAAGCAGGGCTACAAGCGCCGTCGCAAACAGAGTGGCCGGGCCATAGCCGCGAAATTCGGTATTTTGCGCCACCTGGCGGCGAATGCTGCGGATTTCGACAAGTGCCTGGTTGAGGTCGGCCATAAGTAGAACTACTTTGTAATGCAAAGCATATGCTTTGCATTACAAAGTGTCAAGCGCGGGTACGCCGCTTCCATGTCTACTCCGGCCCACCGTTTTTCCGTAGAAAGAGAACGCCGACAACGCGGCTCTCCGGCCGCAGCGCCCACGAGGCCACAGCAAAGCCGGCGATGATGAGCGGAGCGATGATGTGAAACGCTTCACCGGGACCGCCGACCGCTGCCCAGGTTGCGGCCGCGCCTGTAAGGTCGAAGAAAATGCCGGCGTACCCCCATTCCTTGAGCCGCGGAAACCGCGGCACAAGGATGGCAATGGCCCCCAGCACCTTCCAAACCCCCAGTATGGTCATAAAGTACAGCGGGTAGCCAAGGACATGCACAAAGCCATCGACATTCTGCTTCAAATGCGCCAGTTGTGCGATGCCGCCGCTTCCGATGGGAAAGGCTACGAGTATGGTCGCTGTCCAATAGCCGATCGTTTTCGCTTTCATGGTCACTCCAACCCTTCGACAACACTGTCCAGGTTGCCAAGAAACTTCTGCCAGCCGTAGTTCGCGCCCTTATAGGCGGCGTCCTGATTGGCGCCAAAGCCGGAGTGCTCCATGCGAAGATGAGTACCGCTCTTCTCCGGAGTCAACGTAAAGAGGACGACGGAGCCAAGCCCAAAAGAACTCCAGCTATAGGAAAGCTGCTTCAGGGGATCGACGACCAGCACCTCGCAATCGATCACGCCGTTCCAGTTCGGCACGGGGTCGGCACGGAACTGGAACTTCCGCCCCACCACCGGCTCGAAGTCGTTGTTCATCAGCCACTGTGCAACCAGTTGGCCCTCCGTCAGCGCGCGCCACAACTTTTCCGGCGAATGCGCAAACGTCCTCTCGATCACAAGCGTGCGTGTACCTTCTGCTGAATCGCGCATTAGTCCATCCTTTCCAAAAGGGTTTCAAGCCAGTCGAAACGTTCGCGCCAGAAGGCGCCGTAAAGGTTGAGCCAGTCCACCATCGGCGCCAGCGCATCGGCCTGCGCGCGATAGTGCGTTTCGCGTCCGGCACGGCGATGCCGCACCAGCTTCGCCCGCTTCAGCACTGTCAGGTGCTTGGAGACGGCAGGCTGCGACACACCCGCATACCGAGTCAATGCGTGGACAGTCTGTTCGCCAGCCCGCGTCAACTCTTCGAAAATGGCCCGGCGAGTCGGGTCGGCAAGAGCGCGAAACACCGGATTGGCATTGGCCAGCTTCACATCCAAACCATAGCCAAATGGCTATGGTTTGTCAAGCGGAAAAATCTTCATTTGGGGGCTCGCGATGGCGGGCGCGGTTAGACTCTCCGTATGGTGTTCACCAAGCGCCTTCGCGAGGGAGTCCGTCGCGGAGAGATCACGTGCAGCGTCCGATTCTGGCTGAGCCCTCGCGTGACCGTGGGCGTCCGCTACCGCATGGAGGAAGGCGAAATCGAGGTGGACTCCATCGAACCGATCGGACTCCCGGACATCACTCCACAACTGGCGCGCGCGTCGGGATTTCTGGGTGTTCTGGACTTGCTCAAAGTAGCGAAGCACGGCAAAGGCGAGAAGATCTACTTAATACGCTTCCACTATGTTCCGCCGGTTCCGCACAAGCCGGCGCCCGTCCATCGACGCGGAGCACCTCTCGCCTAGTTCATCGGCTCGGCGGAGCTGAACTCCCGCTCCACCGCGAGCAAGCTCTCCGCCGTCAGCCGGTCCGCCTTGCGCAGCGCGGGGAAGAATACGCTCCACATACCGGTGACGGCCATGCTCGCAACGCCGCCGATCACCACCGCGCGCACCGCTCCCCACCAGTGCGCGGTGAGGCCGCTTTCAAACTCGCCAAGCTCGTTCGACGCGCCCAGGAAGAGCCAGTTCACGGCGCTCACGCGTCCACGCATCTCCGGCGGAGTCGCCAGTTGCAGCAGGCTCGACCGCACCACCACGCTCACCATGTCGCTGGCGCCGATCAGGACCAGCGCGACACAGCTGAGCCACAGATTGCGGCTCAAGCCGAACACCACCGTCGCCGCTCCGAACAGACCGACACACGTCAGCATCGTCCGCCCCGCGCGGCGACGCAGAGGAAAGCGCAGCAGCAGCAGTGAAACCGTCAGCGCGCCAAGACTCGGCATCGCCCGCAGCAGGCCGAGGCCGCCGGCGCCTTCATGCAGCACATCGCGCGCGAACACCGGCATCAGCGCGACGGCCCCACCCAGCAGCACCGCGAACAGGTCGAGCGAGATCGAGCCGAGCAGCAGCCGTGTTCCGCGCACGTAGCGCAGACCGGCCAGGACCGTCTCCAGCGTGAACGCCTTGCCGCTTTCCGCGACCGGCGGGCGCGGGCTCATCATGCTAGTCAGCACCAGAAACACCAGCAGGCAACACAGCGTAAAGCAGTACACCAGCGGCGCTCCGCTGAGGCGGACGAGGTGTCCCGTCAGCGCCAGCGTAAACAGCAGGCCGCCGAACATCGGGCCGCTGGCGTTCGCAATCTGAAAAACGCTCGCGCCCCACGTGACAGCATTGACGAAGTGCTCCTTGGGCACCAGCGACGGGACCCAGGCACTCGCCGCCGGCCCGCTGAAGCAACGGCCTGTCCCAATCACAAACAGAATCGCGTACACCGGCAGGATGCTCCGAATCCCGCGCAGCGAAAGCCACAGCAACGCAGCCGTCGCGATCGTCTGCATGGTGTAGCAGGTAAGGATGATGGCGCGGCGGTCGTAGCGATCGGCAACATGGCCGGCGGGCAGGACGAACACCAGCCCGGGCAGAAAAAGCGCCAGCCCGGTGTATCCGAGCGCCAGCGTCGAGTGCGTGATCTGGTACACCTGCCACGCCACGCCAACACTCTGCGCCTCCGACCCCAGCACGCCCAGCAACCGCGCCGACTGATAGAAACGAAAGTCCCGCGACCCCCACGCGGCGGTCCCTGAAGCTTCTCTACTGTGGCCGTCGGGCATCGATCTATGGTCGCATACCGGAGCGTATTACTTGCCGCAAAATGACCCTAGCGGAGATCAAGCACCCGAAAATTCTTACCATCCGAAACCGCCAGCCGCACCGGCCGCGGCGGCCCCGACGGCGGCACGGTAACCTCGGCCCAAAGCTCTTCGCCCGCCGCGAGCGGAAACGGGGTCTTCGCGTGCTCGGCAACGAAAAATTCGGTGTACCCCGAGAGCGTCGCAAATTCGCAAGGCAAGCCGCGTCGCAATGTGAGGTCCTGCGTTTCTTCAGGCCGCTGCTCGTTCGCTACAACCGGTGCGAGCTTGCCGTCGCGGGCCGCGGGGAGAACTTTCCACGTATGCGTGTGGAAGGCCGCCTGTTCGCCGGCCGCGTTCGGCCCGTAGTCTTCGCCGTCCTTGCCGGGAGGCAGGTCGCAGGCGCTGGCGTGGAGGGTGAGCGCGATATACCTCCCGCGAATCGGCTGCTCCGGATCGAATTGCGTGGCCCGCGTCCACACTCGCGGACACGTATGCCGCTCCCAGGCATACTTTACGGCGATGCTCAACACCAGCACCAGTTGCACAACGAGGACAGCAATCCCTCTAGCGCGTTGGCTCATGCTGCCACCTCCCCGCGCATCTGCGTCAGCAACCGCCGCCTCATGCGCTCCAACAGCCATCCGCCGGCGAGGAACAGCACACCCAGCCCGATCAGCCCCAGCGAACGCCCCAGCTTGTCCATCAGGCTGGAGAAATAAAACCAAATCACGGTAATCGCGAAAACGCCAATGCCATAGTTCACCAGCGCACGCGACCGCTCGCGAACGCCCCACCACGCCAGAAACACGGAAACAGCCGCGATCAGGGTGTAGGCCAACACGCTCGGCGCATCGGTCGTCGTCTCCGTCCCGCGCATGTACTCATAGTGGACCTTCGTCTGAAGCCACGGCAGCGCGAAGCTCATAGCCGTCACAACCAGCGCGGGAACGAGGCTCCGCTTCTCCCACACCCATCCGACAGCGAGCATCAGCAACATCACGAAGACAGCCGCCACTCGCAGCCCGACAGGCACCATCGGATGTCCGAGCTCACCCCCGACATAATTGTTCCAGCCTTCAGTGAGCATCGCGGTCGTCGCTATAAGCACAAGGCCGGAAACGCCAAACAAAATGCCACACACCGCGCGGCGCTGCGAGTGCAGGAAGGCCGTCAGATAGACCGCGGCGATCACAGCAACCATCCGCAAACAATAGATTTCCCCGCCGCGATAAACGCTTGCCCGATAACTCCACTCACACACCAGCCAGGCCGGCGCGAGCAGCAGCAGACACACCTGCTGAAACTGGTCGCGCAGCCAGAACCACCCGGCAGCCGCGCACAGCGCCCACAGCAGCACCGCCGCCGGCCAGTGCTCCTGCATGTTGAATATCTGTCCCACCATCGCGATGGCCGCGCCGGCGCCGACGGTCCCAACGGCGTGCAGAGCGGTGGCCATGCCTTCGAAGCGCGGGGCGGCCACGATCGCTCCAAGGTGCAGCAGGGCCAACATGCCGACCACCAGCGCAAGCCGTCCGAACGGCGAAACCTGGTCCCAGTGCGCTGCTACGAAGAGCAGAACGCCCGCGCCCAGCAGGATACCGCCGAGAACCAGCGCGATCAGCACCTGCCAGCGATGCCCGGCGGGACGGGCCTGCTCAGCCTCGAACGCACGAATGCGATCGGCCGTCGACGTATCGATGACACCCGCGTCCTGCCACCGCGCAAGGTCCTGTTCCAATGCCTGCATAGCTGTGGAGCAGTAGAACAGACTCGGAGGCACTCGACAACAAGAAATCATCAACTCGCAAGGTTGATGCGACATATTGGGAGACTGTTTAGATATTTGATCTACAACGAAACTGCCATTCTGAGCGAAGGCACGCGCTTTTGGCGACGGGGCTTCGGACTCCTCAATTTTCATTTGCCGGTCAACCGCTCCGCCAGCCGCAGCGCCAGTGCCATCAGCGTAAACGTCGGGTTCGAGCTGCCTCCCGACGGAGACACCGCGCAACTCGCTACATGCAGGTTCGCAACCCCATGCACGCGCAGGTCGCGGTCGACCACGCTGGTGCGGGGGTCACCGCCCATGCGCAAACCGCCCATCGCATGAAATGTGTCGGCGAACACCGGCTCGTCGCTCCACTCGCGCGGCGCGAGCCCGAGCCGCTCAAGCTCCGCGCGGACCACCGCTGCAAAGCGCAGCGCCGTGTCGCGCTCCTGCTCGCCGACGCGCCAATCGACAATCGCCTTGCGCATTCCCAGCGCATCTTTTTCTTCGGATAGCCGGATACAATTCCGCGCATCCTCCGCCTGCTCCAGGTCGATGTGCAGCCGCACCCGCGCAAGCTTGCTCACTGCGCGCCGCTGCCGGAAGCGCGAATCGATCATCAGCCGCGCCACATCGCCGGCGCCGCGCAACATTGGCAACAGGTTCTTCCCGATCGCCTCACTCACCTGCCCACGCTGCACCGACTCCATCAGATTCCGCACCGCCGCCGGCCCCGAATCCTCCGGCTCCTCGATCGTCACATGGGCCATCACCGCCAGGAGACCTTTCTGCGCGCGCAACGCCGAAGACGCTTCCAGCTTGCACGTATGCAGCGTGCCATCGACAAAAAACGGCCCCAGCCGTTCCAACATCCGCTCGCGTTCCGGAGAAATGAACTCGGCCGCCGGCCACGTAAGATGATCGTGAAAATACCGACCAATCTGCTCGTGCGCATTGAGCACCGCAGCCTCGCTCAACAGCAGCAGACGCGAACTCTCAATTGTCCCGGTCGCAACGACAAACTCTTCCGCCTGGCACCGAAACTCCCGGCGCGCATAATCCACCACCCTCGCGGCCAGTACCCGACCGGCACCATCCCCCAGCAACTCCGCGACATTGGCGTGGCTCACCACGGTAATCCTCGGATGCGCCAGCGCCGTCTTGCCCAGCGTGCGTGCAAGGTTCCGCTTCGCAAACGGAATCCACTTTGAAAACCGCAGCCGCACGTCGTCCGAAAACTCCACCGCAGGCCGCTTCAGCGCGTCCAGCAACCCCGCATCGAACGGCAGCAAATCAACTCCAAGCATCCGCTGCAACTCCTCATAAAACGGAGCGACATCGCCCTCCGCAATCGGCCACCCCAACGAAGGCGCGCCCGTCGGCGGCTGAAAAACATCCGCGGTATAGGGCAGCAACTGCCCACCCCACCGCGTCGACGATCCTCCAAACGTCCGAAACCGCCCCTCGGTCGTCCCCGCATGGTGAGCCCCTCCCATGTCGGCGTCATACAGGCTCTGACTCCGCTCCTCAAGCTCCAGCCCACCTGCCTCCAGCAGCAAGACCTCACCACCGCGCTCGGCCAGCCGAGTAGCCAGCAACAACCCGGCAATCCCGCCCCCAACCACGCAGAACCGCGCCCGAAACTCGCGCCCAACTTCCGCCTGATCGAGATCGATATGCATTTGCTTTACCCTAGCATTTAATTGCCAATTTTCAATGGTAAAATGGCAATCATGATTGCCACTGTCGAAATCGATAAGTTAGGCCGCCTCGTCGTTCCAAAAAAAGTACGCGATGCCGTCGGAATGCGTCCGGGCGTTCCTCTTGAGATGGAGATTCGGGGCTCTGAAGTCGTACTACGTCCCCAAACCGCTCCGCGCGGGCTCTACAAAAAAGAGGGTCTCTGGGTCTACGACAGTGGAGCGCCCATGAGCAACGAGATGGTGAACGAATGGATTGCAAACGACCGCGAACGTCGTATGCGCTACGTTAGCGGCGAAAGCCTGGAGCCATGATCTTTCTCGATACCTCCATCTTCATAGCGGCGGCTCAGGCTCTTCACATCAATCACGAGCCCAGCGCGAAGCTGCTTAAGCGGGCAACGCGAGCTACTGCGGCTGCTTCGCTTCACTCTATGGCGGAAACATACAACGTCCTGTCGGGAATGCCGCAACCATTCCGTATGCCTCCCGTAGCCGCCGCGAAAATTATCGAACAGATGCGCGAACGTGTACGGCTTGTGGGGCTCACTGAAGCGGAGTATGCGGCGACCATCGAAAGCGTTGCCGGGCTTGGACTTTCGGGTGGAATTGTCTATGACGCACTCCACATGAGGTGTGCACGAAAGGCAGGAGCGACGCACATCTATAGCTGGAATGCGCGCCACTTCAAGCTCGTTGATCCTGAAATGGCCGGAATGGTTTATTTTCCCTAAGCCTTCGTCTTTATTTGCGCTGCTTGTAGCTCGCCTTCACAAACGCATGAAACAGTGGATGCGGCTCCAGCGGCTTCGACTTGAACTCCGGATGAAACTGGCAGCCCAGAAAAAACGGATGCTCGGTCTCCGGAAGTTCCACAATCTCCACATAGGTCGCATCGGGAGTCGTCCCGGTCAGCTTCAAACCGCCTCCGACCAGGGCCGCTTCGTACTCCCGATTGAACTCGTAACGATGCCGATGCCGCTCTGAAATTTCCGTCGCTTCATACGCCTGCGCGGCCAGCGAGCCGGGCTCCAGCACGCACGCCCACGCGCCCAGGCGCATCGTTCCACCCATCTCTTCAACGCCCGTCAACTCGCGCAGCTTATAGATGATGCGGTACGGCGTCGCCGGATCGAACTCACCCGAATTCGCCTTCGCCAGTCCGCAAACATTGCGCGCAAACTCGATGCACGCGGTCTGCATTCCCAGACAAATTCCGAAGTACGGCACCTTGTTCTCGCGCGCGTAACGGATCGCGTTCAACATACCCTCGATGCCGCGCTTGCCGAAGCCGCCCGGCACAAGGATGCCATCGAACCCCTGTAGCTGCGATTCGTACCCCTCCACTTCCAGCCCTTCAGCCTCCAGCCACGTCACCTTCAGCTTCAGATTCTCGGCGAGCGCGCCGTGGACCAGCGCTTCCTTCAGACTCTTATAGCTGTCCTCGTATTCGACATACTTGCCGACGATGCCGATCGAAACTTCGTCCTTCGGGTTGTAGGCGCGGTGCACGATGTCTACCCACTTCGAAAGATCGGCCTCTTTCGCTTCCATGCGAAGGTACTTCAGCGCTAGTGAATCCACGCCCTGTTGCGCGAGGTTCAGCGGCACTTCATAGATGCTCGGAACATCGCGCGCGATGACGGCGGCCTGGGTTTCGACATTGCAGAACGCGGCGATCTTTTCGCGCATTTCGCGCGGCACTTCGCGGTCGCTCCGGCATAGCAGTATGTCCGGCTGAATGCCGATGCTCAGCATCTCCTTCACCGAGTGCTGGGTCGGTTTGGTCTTCAACTCCTGCGCGGCGGCGATCCACGGGATCAGCGTCACATGCACAAAGCAGGTATTGTCGCGGCCGAGGTCCTGGCGCATCTGGCGGATGGCTTCGAGGAACGGAAGCGACTCGATATCGCCGACGGTCCCGCCAATTTCGACGATCACCACGTCCACATCGCCCGCCGCAGCGACCTTGTGCATCGCGTTCTTGATCTCGTTGGTAACGTGCGGAATCACCTGCACGGTTTTGCCGAGATAGTCTCCGCGGCGCTCCTTGGTGATGATCTGCTCGTAAATGCGTCCGGTGGTCAGGTTGTTGTCGCGCGACAGCTTGGCATGGGTGAACCGCTCGTAATGCCCAAGGTCGAGATCGGTCTCGGCTCCATCGTCGGTAACGAAAACTTCGCCATGCTGAAACGGCGACATCGTCCCGGGATCGACATTGAGATACGGGTCGAACTTCATGAGGTTGATGCGCAGACCGCGTGCTTCGAGCAGGCATCCGATCGACGCCGCAGCCAGGCCCTTGCCGAGCGAAGACACGACCCCGCCGGTCACAAAGATGTACTTTGCTGACATAGCCGCGACCTCTTCTGTTGTGAAATTTGGTTGTGCTTGGTGTGCACGTCCAAGTATATCGCAGACGTTTTCCGCAGGCTTCCAAGCCGGGCGTATAGTCGATTTATGGCCGCGCTCGCTCAACCCGTACCCCAGGAAGCGACAATTCGTGAGGTCCTGGCTTCGATCCCTCTCCCAGAGGGCATGAAGCTGCTGCGGATTGAGTTCCGGAACGACAGTACCGGCGATCCCGCGTTGTTTATCATCTATTCCATTGATGAGGCTCTAAAATCCGACGACGAGTGGGTAAAGGACCTTTCGGATTTGACGGAGACCGCACGTAACCGCATACGTGATTTGGACGAACCTCGGTTTCCCTATTTCCGCTTTGTAGCGGCGCAATAGCTCATGGCGCTTGCGGATGACCTTCTTGCCCAAGCTGGAACGCTTGCCACGTTGGATGATGGTATCCCTTCACAGGCGAATCTGCGCCGGGCCATTTCATCTGCCTACTATGCTCTATTCCACCTGTTCATAGCCGAGGCGGTTGATCGTCTCCTTCCTGCTGAGCCTCCGGGATTGAGAGAGCGAGCCTCACGCGCCTTCAGTCATGGAGAGATGAAGCAGGTATGTATTCGTTTTCTTGCAAAGCGGATCGTAGAAGATTTCGCCCCGCTTCTTCGCGTCAGCACATCCCCGGAATTGTTATTTATTGCCCGGACCTTTGTGAACCTTCAGGAGCAGCGTCACTTGGCCGATTATGATGTCGGCATTTTCCTGCTGCGTGCCGAGACACTGCTTTCAATTGACAAAGCCCGACGCGCGTTCACCAACTGGAAACTCATTCGCGAAACGGACGAAGCCACAGTATTCCTTGCCGCCCTTATCTTCGCAAAGCGTTGGGACCGGTGAACGCCCCCGCAGCGCTCGGCCAACGCTGCCTCACCCTCCAGCAGCGCGCCCTGGAATCTCTCCAGCGCCGTGCTGCTCCCTCCAAACTCCCACCCCACCTCATCACCGGCCTCCGCGGCGAGCAGGCTGCCCTCTTCCACCTCCGCCGGCTCGGTTTCACCATCGTCGCCCAGCGCTGGACCAGCCCCAAAGTCCGCGGCGACATCGACCTCGTCGCCTGGGATGGCCCAACCCTGGTCATCTTCGAGGTCAAGACCCGTACCGCCCGCGACTTCGCTCCCGCCGACACCTCCGTCGACCGCAGCAAGCAGGACCAACTCCGCCTCATGGCCCGGGCCTGGCTGCGCCAGCTTCCGCGCGAGCACCGCGACCGCGTCCCCATCCGCTTCGACCTGCTCTCGGTCTACCTGCTGCCCACCGGCAATGAATTCGAGCATTTTCCGGATGCATTCTCGCGCACATCCAAATCGCGCGCTTTCGGTGTCTAATACTCCAGAGGACCCGACTCCATGACGTTGATCGATGCCCCCCCCTACGACCCCCGCCGCGACAACCTGAAGCGCAACATCCTCATCGGTACCGGCGTCTTCATCGTTCTCGCCATCGTCCTGGGAATGGGCGGGTACATCCTCGGCCACGGTTGGTTCTTCTCGAATCTCCCCGCCGAGCACAAGGTCGACCACTTCCTCAGCGCGCTCGAAGCGAAGGACTACTCGAAGGCCTACGGCATCTACAACAACGACGCCAACTGGCAGCAGCATCCCGACAAATACTCCGGCTACCCGCTACCGCGCTTCACCGAAGACTGGACGACCGATTCGCCTGTCAAAGGCCCCATCACCTCCCATCACATCGACCTCTCGAAGACCGACGGTTCGGGCACGTTCGGCTCTGGCATCATCGTCGCGGCCGAACTCAACGGAGGCACGCGCGCCTTCATCT
>Ga0209483_1000529_pt1 | contig 32851 bp, 28 predicted proteins | sample NGEPerA_FD_184508 | JGI IMG/M metagenome (GOLD analysis project Ga0209483, IMG submission 184508) | Arctic peat soil microbial communities from the Barrow Environmental Observatory site, Barrow, Alaska, USA - NGEE PermafrostL2-A... | ecosystem: Environmental > Terrestrial > Soil > Wetlands >... | reverse complement strand
GAGAGGTGGCTCCACAAGCCTGTCGAGCTTCACCTCTGATCGCGATCTCTTTTTTGCCGTCGCGTGACGGCCGCGTAGAGTCCACGCGCTAATCGTGACTCACCGATTCATACATGGCAGTCTTTTTCGCTTCTTTTTCGCTTATCGTGCGATGTTCGACTGGAGGCGATCCTGATGTTCCAACAGTCCAGGCACGCTCGTACTTGGCCCGCCGGCCGTCGCGGCGCTTCACTGCCCCGTTTACCCCCGCCCCGGCCGGAGCGTGATTTTGCGAAGACCGGCGGATTTGCAGGCGATCAGCAACTGCTGCTGAAGCCCGGCCAGCAGCAGTTGCTTTAGTTCGTATAAGTGCGAGGCGCTGTCCACGAGGACCGTCAGGCTGCCGCGATGCAGTGAATCCAGGGCGCAGTGGGCGCACAGGGTTTCGGGCACGAGCGCGGCCCAGCACTCGGAGATTTTCCCCAGTTTCGTCTGGCGCTTTTCAACCGACCGCTTGAAGTAGGCGATCATTTCCTCGCCAAGCAACGCGGTGACACGCGCGGGGAGCTGCTTGACGCGCTGCAGCCGGGCCAACTGTTGCAAGGATCGGCGTTCAAGTTCGCGGGCGCTTGGCATGAGAAGATCGTATCAGATATTTCACGAACAATTCACAATCGCGGCTGTACCATTGAACGGTGTCAACGCACTCAAGGTCTCGTCAATATAAGGTATAGTCGGACGTGCCGGCGCGGGTTACCTCCGGTAACCCCGTCTGGCCATTTAACCCAATGAATCGCGCCGTTTCGGGAAAGCGGAACAATCTGAAATGAAATTTTGGCCCCGAAGATATTGGATCCGCATCGCGATGGCCTTGGCGCTGGGCACCTTGCTGGCCCAGCGCGCGATTCCCGCCCCTCCCGCGGCCGAGCCGGTTGCGGTCAGCGCCGGTGGAGCGGGCACTGCGCCCGCCGACTACGCTCGCATTCACACTTTTCTCCAGGCCCATTGCATCGAATGCCACGGCCCCACCAAGCAAAAGGGCGATTTGGCGCTGCACGTCTACAAGGATGTGAAATCCATCGTGAAAGACCGCAAGGTCTGGGAAAAGGTGCTGGAGAAGGTGCGCGGCGGGGAGATGCCGCCCAAAAAGAAAAAGCCCCGGCCCGATCCGGTGGAAACCGAGGCGTTCGCACGCACCATCGAAGGCGTCTTCTACGAAGCCGACAAAAACGCCAAGCCCGATCCGGGCCAGGTAACCATTCGGCGGCTCAATCGCACGGAATACAACAACACCATCCGCGATCTGGTCGGCGTGGATTTTAAGCCCGCCGAGGACTTCCCATCAGATGACATCGGGCAGGGATTTGACAATATCGGGGACGTGCTTTCGATTTCGCCGGTCTTGATGGAGCGCTATCTGGCGGCGGCGGACGCGGTAATGCGGCGGGCGATTCCCGATCAGCTTCCCAAGCCGATGGTTCACCGCGTCGGGCCATTGTTTCTCAAGCCCAACCTTCGGCCACGCGATTTCCCGGGCCTCAAGTTCCGCCCGATCGTCGATACCCGCAAGCTGCGGACATCCTACGCTCTGCCCGGCGAGGGAGAACATCTGCTTCGCGTGAAGGCCTGGTATGAGCGGCCCGATGGAGACTGGGGCGAAGGGGATGAGCCGGCGGCGAAGTTGGGGCTTTGGGTGGATGGAAAGCTCGTGCAATCGTTTGACGTTTTGGCCGGGGAAAAGTCGCCGGATTTGTGCGAAACGAAATTGAATTTGAAAACCGGCGAGCATCAGTTCGCCATTTCCTTCCTCAACCCGGGCGGCGAGGATTCGGGGCGGGCGTTGCGCGTGGGGACGTTCGAGATTCATGGCCCGGCCGACACCCGGCCCGCCAGCCAGATCATGCTATTAGCCTGCGATCCAAATCTTCCCGAGCACGAAAGAACCCGCGCGGTGCTTCGCCGCTTCGCGGCCCGCGCTTATCGACGGCCGGTGAGCTCCGAGGAAGTCGAGCGGATCGCCCAATTGGCCGACCAGGTGCAGGCGCAGGGCGGCAAGTGGGAATCGGCGATTCAATTCGCGATGGAAGGCGTCTTGATCTCGCCGAAGTTTCTGTTCCGCGTGGAACTGGATGATCGGCCCGACAGCAGCGGACAGCATGCCATCGGCGATTATCCGCTGGCCAGCCGGCTCTCGTATTTCCTGTGGAGCACGATGCCCGATGCGGAACTGTTTGATCTGGCCGCCAAGGGAAAATTGCACGAAGACGCCGTGCTCGAGCAACAGGTTCGGCGGATGCTCGCCGACCCCAAGTCGCATGCCCTGGTCGATAATTTCGCGATGCAGTGGCTGCAGATCCGCCGGCTGAAAACATTCGCGCCCGATACCGGCATGTTCCCGGATTTCAACGAGCAACTGCGGCAGGCGATGTTCACCGAAACCTCGATGTTCGTGGACGCGGTATTCCGCGAGGACCGCAGCATCATCGATCTGATCGATGGTGATTTCACGTTCCTCAACGAGCGGCTCGCCCGCCATTACGAGATCGCCGATACCAACGGCAATCCCGCTTGGGATAAGGAAATCGCGCCCAAGGGCCAGCCGATCCGCGGCGAGGGGTTTGTGCGAGTGCATCTGGCGGATCGCAATCGCGGCGGCGTGCTCACGCAGGCCAGCGTGTTATCGGTTACGTCCAATCCCACGCGGACTTCGCCGGTGAAACGCGGAAAGTTTGTGCTCGAGCAGATTCTGGGCGTGCCCCCGCCCCCGCCTCCGCCCAACGTGCCGCAATTGCCCGAATCGGCCACGGCGGTTGCATCAGGATCGCTGCGGCACCGCATGGAGCAGCACCGTGCCGACCCGAATTGCGCCAATTGCCATGAGCACATGGACGGCATCGGTTTCGCGTTCGAGAACTTCAACGCGGTCGGCAAATTCCGCGCGAAAGACGCCGGCTTTGAGATCGATCCTTCCGGCACCATGCCCGACGGCAAGGCCTTCCGCGGCCCCGCCGAGCTCAAAAAGATGCTTTCCGGGCAAAAGAGCCTTTTTAGCCGATGTTTAACCAAGAAACTGTTGACCTATGCACTGGGGCGGGGCGTGGAGTATTATGATCAGCCGACGGTTGAGGCAATAGTGTCGGCCCTTTCGCGTAATGATTACAAGTTCTCGACACTGGTGGTCGGCATCGCCAAGAGCGATCCGTTCCGCCAGCGAAGAGGTAAGGAGCAAAGCCAGTGAATTCCCAGAACGCCATTTCCCGTCGTACTGTTTTGCGCGGCATCGGCTGCGCGATGTCCCTGCCCTGGCTCGAAGCGATGGGCCCGCTGACCAACTGGACGCTTGGCGGAGAGACCGCGCGGCCCGCGCCCAATCGCATGGCGTTTATGTATGTTCCCAATGGCGTGAACATGGCCGACTGGAAGCCGGCCAGTGAAGGCACTGGCTTTGAGCTGCCCGCGATCCTCAAGCCGCTGGAGGGCGTGCGCGATGACATCCTGGTGCTTAGCGGATTGACGGCAGACAAGGCCCGCCCGCACGGCGACGGGGGCGGCGACCACGCCCGCGCCATGTCCGCCTTCCTCACCGGCGCCCAACCCCGCAAGACCGACGGCGCGGATATCCGTGCCGGCATCTCCGTCGATCAGGTGGCCGCTTCGCGTCTGGCCGACCAGACGCGCCTCGCGTCGCTGGAGATCGGCTGCGAATCGGGCGCGATGGCCGGCAACTGCGACTCGGGGTATAGCTGCGTCTATTCCTCGACCATGTCCTGGCGTTCCTCGACCACGCCGATGCCCAAGGAAACCAACCCGCGCCTCGTCTTCGAGCGCATGTTCGGCTCAGGCACCAATTCCCAGCGCGTGAAGCGGACGGCCCGGCAGAGGAGTCTGCTTGATTTTGTCCGTGAGGATTCGGGCGACTTGAGCCGCAAGCTGGGCACGACCGACCGCCGCAAGCTCGATGAGTATTTTACCGCCGTGCGCGACATCGAAATGCGCATGGAGCGGGCCGAGAAACTCCCCGAGCCCAAGCTTCCCGACGGCTTTCAGAAGCCCGGCAACACGCCTGCCGTCTACGGCGATCATCTGCGCATCATGAGCGACCTGCTGGTGCTGGCGTTCCAGGCGGACGTCACCCGCGTCAGCACGTTTGTCCTGGCCAACGAGGGAAGCAACAAGCCATACCCCTTCATTGGCATCCGCGAAGGCCATCATGATCTGTCGCATCACGGCGGCGACATGAAGAAGAAGGAAAAACTCCGCGACATCAATACCTTCCACATGACACAGATGGCCTACCTCCTGGGCAAACTCAAGAGCATCCCCGAAGGCGACGGCACGCTGCTGGATCACTGCACCATCGTCTACGGCAGCGGTAACTCCGACGGCAACCGCCACAACCACGACGACCTGCCCGTCCTCTTGGCCGGCAAAGCCTGCGGCACCATCAAGACCGGCCGCCACCTGGTCTTCCCTAAAGGCAAGGATACGCCGTTGAATAACCTGTGGGTGTCAATGCTGGATCGGGTGAAGGCGGGCGTCGATACGCTGGGGGATAGCACGGGGAGGCTGCCGGGGTTGACGGGGTGACGGGCGCGGAGCGTCGTTATGACTTTCCAGGAAATATATGATCAGGCAGTCAAGCCGCTGCCCGCTCGCGAGCGCCTTCAACTGGCCGCTTTGATTCTTAACGAGATTGCGTCCCCTTCGGTGGGCGTGAGTGAAGAGTGGAGCGAAGACGACCTTCGGGATTTCACCACGTCAAGCTGGCGAAATGTCGAGCATCCAACCGGTGCCGATCGTTGAGTAAGTCTGAAATTTCAAACCGGCCCGTAGTCACTGAGTCGCGAATAGCCCTGTAGCGATCAGGATGCGACGCATCTCGACGCGCGGCGGCAAATTGATAGCCAACACTTCAATCGTTGCGCGTCCGATGGCTGTCGATCCGATTAAATGGGCGCCTTCCCACCGAAAATGCTGATTCCAACCATCCCTTCGCGGATGGAACAGCCTTGTGATCGCGCCAGTCACTGGATCAATTCCCGCGATGTTTTGGTCCTTTATGGAGATTGCAGCGTCCGCAACTGAGGGCCAGATTCTCGTCAGTACTGCGTCCGCCATGCTGGACGGCTATGACGTGATCGATCGGGTGGCGGAAGGTTAATTCCACTTCCGGCACCAAGCAATACTCGCATCGCCCCCTTGCACGGGCGCGCACCAGTTTGTCGAGAGCACCGCTCATCCCGCCTCACGCCGCCGGGTTTTGTTGTCGGAGTGAAGCCTGGGCTTTCGCCTTCATGATTAGCAGAAGATCATTCACGTTCAGATAATCTTCGAGTTCAGCACGTTCGCTTGGCGCAAGCGTTCCGGCTTGCGCTTTATCGGAAAGGGCGGCATACCGCGCATGATCCACCGGTGGAAAGTCCAGCGACAGAATGTGCCGGGCGAGTTCAGGCGACAAATTTCCGCGTTGCGAGTTCAATACCCGGTCGAGAATGGCGACGTCAGCCAACATGATTCAAATAGTGTAGCAATTGATTCTGGAAACAGGAAGAGATATGTGACACATGACCCGGTCGAGAGCCTTGTTCCCAGCTTTGCACCAGCTTGGCGGAGACGTTGAGCGCGGCGGCAAAGAGGCGCTGTGACATCCGCAGGTTCTTGCGGAGGCGGGCGATCTTCGCTTTGGACATCGGCGGAGCGGGCTTGGGCAGCACCGTGGTATTGAGAGTCAGTTCGCCGCGCGCATGGGCGATGCCGTCTTGAAGTCCGCCTTTGATCTGCTCGAACGCCGACATCTTTTCATAATCATGATTCATTTGACGCTCCTTTTGCCGCCGCCGAATAATTCTTCGGGCGTTGCGACACGTTAGGCGTCTGCAACGTTGGATGCGAGATTCGTGCGCCTAATACGTTAGTCGTATCACGGGCGTCTCGCCCGTGCCTGGTGCTTCAGAATAGAGATACTGTAGTTATCCTACTGCCATGCCGTCCGCACGGGCGGGACGCCCGTGATACGTTGACCCCATTCGTCCGACGCATTGCGCCGCGTTCCACGAGAAGCATACAACGTACCCTTCGGATCCGCGTATCTTTTTTCATCGCACGAAACCCATAACCAGCCGCCCCATGCTCCCCGGCATCAAGCTTTTCAACCTCACCGGTCGCACCGCCGTCATCACCGGCGGCTCGACGGGCCTTGGACTGGCGATGGCCGAAGCGCTGGCATCGGCGGGGGCGCGGGTCATGCTCGTGGGACGGCAGGCGCGGGTTGCCGAGGTGGCAGCACACCTGGGGCGCGAATATGCCTGCGACGCTCGTGCGTTCCAGGCGGATGTCAGCCAACCCGAGCAGGTTGAAGCGATGGTTGCCCAGGCGATGCGGGCGATGGGGCGGATCGACATTCTCATCAACAGCGCCGGGATCAACATTCGCGGCCCCATCGAAGAACTCACCCTCGAGCAATTCAACCAGGTGATGAACGTGAACGTCACCGGCACCTGGCTATGCTGCCGGGCGGTGGCGGGGCATATGAAGCGCGCGGGGTGGGGGCGGATCATCAATGTCGCCAGCACGCTTGGATTGGTGGGGCTTGCCGGCCGGACTCCCTATGCATCGAGCAAGGGGGCGGTCGTGCAAATGACGCGGACGCTGGCGCTTGAACTGGCGCCGCATGGCGTCAATGTCAACGCGCTGTGCCCGGGGCCGTTTCTCACGGAGATGAACACGCCGATCGCAAATATCGAGGATGGGCAAAAGTTTGTGGTGGGGGCGACGGCCCTGAAGCGCTGGGCACGCCCCGAGGAGATTCAGGGAGCCGCCATCTTCCTGGCCAGCGATGCCGCCAGCTACGTCACCGGCAGCACGCTGCTGGTGGACGGAGGATGGACAGCGCAGTAACGCCACGATCGTGCGCGATGCCGGCAATCCATTCCACCACGGAGGCACAGAAGCACGGAGGCGCTCTCGACGCCTTCCAGTCCTTCTCCTATTGAATGATCTCGTTTGAGACATTCTGGAAGTGGCTGTCGCGCGTCGAATGCGCCTCTGTGTTTCCGTGCCTCCGTGGTGATTCTTCAGTTCCATTTATGCGTGCCAGTCACCGAACTTCAGTGAGTAGATATTAGCCACGCCCGGCTTGCCCTTGAAGACCAGGAAGACGTTTTGGACGCCGGTGAGGCCCGAGGCATAGATGGTTTGCCAGCGGTAGTTGTTCCACGCGCCGGTGGGGGCGATGTGGAGCGTGCCGGCCAGGGCGCCGGTCGGGCTGCCGACATGCAGCTCGATCGTGCCGCCGGTCTGAAAGCCGGCGAGCAGGGCGCTGAAGGTGGTGATGCCGGCGCCGAAGTTCATGTGGTATTCGAGCCAGTCGTTGTTGTAGATATAGCCCACGCCGCCGAAGTTATCGCCGGCGCTGCCGTTGTGGCCGGAGGTATTGACGGCTCGATTGACCGCCAGGGCGTTGAGCGTTCCCGAGCTGCTCGGGGGAGTCGAAACTCCCGTGGCAACCGGCGTAACGGGAGGCGCCGGCGCGACGGGAGTGACCGGGGTCACGGGTGTTACCGGCGGCGTAACTGGAGTAATCGCCAGCCCGCTGATCGAAGCGCCCGACGAGAACTGGCTGGCTCCGTATCCGCTGGCGGCGTGGGTGAGGTTGCTGTAGACGCTGGCGCCGCTGGTGAAATAGGATTTCTCCGGCAGCACGTTGTTGTGGACGCTGGTCCCGTTCCAGTTGCCCTGGAGGTTGGTGAAGATGCTGTAGGTGTAGGCGGCCAGCGTGTTGTTGTACACGTTGTTATTGTTGCAGGTGTAGTTCATCTTCAGGCCGTAGTCCACGTTCCAGACGATGTTATCGTGGACGTTCCAGCTACTGGAGTTGTTATCGAGGAAGATGCCGGTGGCGCCGTATCCGCCGGTGTGGATGTTGTAGACCTGGTTATAGGCGATGACCGCGCCGCCGCCGTTGGTGTTGACGGTGTAGATTCCGCCCGGCTCGGTGGTTTGCAGGCCGACGTCGTGCACGGTGTTGTAGGTGATGCTGGCGTGCGCGATGGAAGCGACGATGCCGGAGCGGCCGCCGTTGTAGACGGTGTTGTGCGTGATGTTGGCGTAGTAGTTGAGCACGCGGATGCCCGCCATTTCGCCGCCGATGGTATCGAAATCGTGGATGTTGTTATTGGAAACCGTCATGTGAGCGCCGGTGACGACGACGGCGTCGCCGGTGCTGTAGCCGATGTCGCTGTTTTCCAGCACGCTGTAATCCCCGCGGAGGCATAGCCCATCGGTTGTCGGGGCATACCAGCCGTCGGGAAGGGCGCTGAAGTAGGTGATGTATCTCGCATTGATATGATTAACAGTCACGTCGCTGGAGCCATGTCCCGATTGGATGGTGGCGCCAAAAATATTGAGGTTTTGGATCGTGATGTCGTGGGCGTTATTCAGGTCGAAGGCGAAGTAACGCTGCTTGGCCTCCACATCATGCGATGCGGGATTGTCGTTGGCGGGCATGGAGGCGTAGACATATCCGCTGGAGGGGTCACGATAGAACTCGCCGGCGCCGTCCAGCGCCTGGTATTTTCCCTGAATGTAATATTGATTGCCCGCCGCCGGGACGGCATACCCGCCCATTGACTGATACGAGAAGCTGACCCACCCCGGCCCCGACGCCGTCACCGCGCCGGTCTGCGCAACCCACGCCTGTCCGGGCGCGATGTGAAGGGTCGCGCCGCGCCAGAAGTTGGACGATTGGTTGAGCGACGAATCATAGATCGTTGCGCTCGATCCGTTGGCCCTCACGCTTTGGATGGTGGCCAGGTTGGGGTGGGACGGATCGAGGCTGGTGTTGGGCCAGCGCGCTTCGTTGAGGGCGCGGCCATCGACGAACAACTGATCGTTTCCCTCGCCCAAGCTCGAGGGCATGGGGGAACGGTAGACGTTTCCGCCCACATTCGTCCAGCCGGTCAGCGCGTCGGCGCCGGTGACGGTGACGTTTTCGCCGTTGTAGGCTTCGAAGACGATGGGGTTGCCGGGGGTGCCGGAATTATTCTCAACCACGTCTTCGTGATAGATGCCGGCCCGGATTTCCACATGATCACCGGCATGTGCGACGTTGGCCGCATGCTGGATGGTGCGGAACGGCGCGTTGATGTTGCCGGCGCTGTTGTCCGAGCCCCAGGGGGCGACGAATAGGCTGGCAGACAGCAACTGGCGGCCTTCCAGCGATTCAACCGACGGGGGACGGGCAAGGAGCGACTTCTCGCGCTTTGACGCGGAAGCCTGCTTCAAGGCCTTGCGGCTCGTTAAGGTGTGCTGATCGGACGCCCGGCGCCCGAAGACACCGAGACCCTTCCCGTTGGGGAAACGCTGGGGCATGCGCTCTCCTCTCGTTAGGCCGCGCGCAGCGGCAGGTACAACCAAAATGAACAAACGCTTTTAGCGGCTGTCTCAGAGCGGAACGCCGAAGGGGGGCGCCGGCGACGGCATGAATGCCGTCGTCGGACGCACGTTTATGTACACTGTGTGTGTGGCACAGTGTGCAACGCGCGCCCGGGGCGGTGTGTGGCCGCCCAACTGGCCCGATCGACCTGCTCATTATGCGGGGCCATTGAGGTGACAGAATCCTGCTGATGCAGGCGTACCGCCTCAACTTCTGACCCAGCTTGCAACGGTTTGCGTCAATCGCCGAAACAAATCCGGCGGGCGACGGGAGTACAAATATTCCCGGCGTGAACCAACCCGACTTTTTACAGCGAAAAGCTTGCAGTCCCCTCGGCGTGTGCCCCACGCCGACCAGGCATTCAAACCCACAAACCGCTACGTAGCCGCAATCCACTTGGAGTGGACGGTCGGACTATATAGACCGCATACGTCATTGCAAACCCTAAATACCTCGGAAAACAAAAATTTTCTCGAAGCGCTCGCGGCGGCGATGCAGCCCGCAAAATGCCTGTTTCTAAAGGCTTTTCATCATTTCATCACGAAATTGCCAAGCACATGCCGCAAGATTAAACAAAAGTTTCTCCATTGCGCGCCGCCCGGATCATCGGATTTTGGAAAGACAGTCAAACCTGACAAGCCGAGGCTTGGAACGATCGCCGGGGGCGTGCCCGAATTTCCGGGCAGTCGTAACCGTTGACATCCACCGCCTGCCAATGCCCCCCGGAAAATTGGGCACACCCATCGCCTCGCAACCGGGCGCGACCGTTGCAACTTCACTTCCGTGCCCTCTATCCGATCACGTTGGCCACTCATTGTCGGACATTGGCAGTCGGGCATTAAGCGGCCGACCTGCACTTCTTGCAAAAATCCGCATCCATCCCACGGGCTTTGTATCTTCCCCCCCGTTAAGTGGTTTGGCTGTTTCCAGACCAGGAGGTTCGTCATCGAGCCGAGGACCTCGACTTAAAGGAATCTGGTGCAACATGGCATGGAATGGATCAATGACTCGCAACCGATGGCCAAGAGCCGCCGCCGCAATACTGCTGTGCGCTATTTGCGGGCGCGCGTTTCCCAGCGACACCCCCCAACCTTGGAAAGCTCCGCCGCGCGCGGCACACAAGAAAAATCCGATTGCCGCCGACGGCGACTCGGTGTCGGCGGGAAGAACCGTCTACGCCAACAACTGCCTGGCATGCCACGGCCCGCACGGCCACGGCGACGGGCCCAAAGGCCGCGCGATGCATCGCAAGCCCTGCGATTTTTGCGACCCGCAAGTCCAGGCCCAGTCCGATGGCGCGCTCTTTTGGAAGATCAACGAGGGCAAACCTCCCATGCCGTCGTTCGATGAGATGCTCGGCGACGAAGACCGCTGGAATGTCATCAATTACATCCGCACCCTGCCGCGAAAGTGATTTGAACCATGAACCCGATCATACCGCTCGCGCTGGCGGCATTGCTGGCCGTCGCGCCGCTCGCGGGCGCGCGGGAAACGCCCCCCGCAAGCCAGCCAACCGTCTCGCGCCAGGAATACCAGAGACTGCTCCAACAGCAGGAGGCGATGCGCCGGGAAATCGAGCAGCTCAAGGCGGATCGCGCCGCGCCCGCCACGCAGCCAGTCGCCGCACCGGTAACGTACACTCCAGGATCCGGCACGACGTCGGAGAATCCCGCGGTCACCGCCGAGGATTTCGACGATCTGGACAACCGGTTGCGAAAACTCGCGCGGCAGGTGCATGGCGCATCGCCCGGCACGGAGCATCTGCTGATGGCCGGCGATGCCGCCGTGGGCTTCACCAATCAACGAAAGACCGATTCCACTTTCTATGCGAATGTGAGTCCCCTAATTCTCTGGCAGCCCACCGATCGCCTGCTCTTTGAAACGGCGTTGAGTTTCGGTCTGAACACCGATGCCGACTCAAACTCCTCCACCAGCGTGAATCTGGGGATTGCCGATGCCTCCTATGCCTTGAATGATTATTTAATTCTCGGCGGCGGCTTGTTCGTGGTTCCATTTGGGCAGTACCACAATCACTTTGATCCACCTTGGATCAACAAGCTTCCCGATGATCCGCTGGTCTTTGGCACAAATGGAATCGCACCGGTGAGCGAAGTCGGAATTTTCGCTCGCGGAGCGGCGCCGATCGGCGCGATGAAGCTCACATACGACGCCTACGCGACCAACGGCCCGCAACTGATCACGCGCAATCCCGCCAGCGCCGGCAGCCTTAACTTCGCGGACTATACTGATCTCAACAACGGCAAAGCGGTCGGCGGCCGCCTGGGGTTCCTTCCAACGCCGGAACTTGAAGCGGGCTATTCTTTCGAATATGCGCAGACTGCCCCCGATGGCTTCCCGCATGCCTACGCGCTGCTTCAGGCACTTGATGTGAACTGGGTTCAGGAGGTTCGCCCGCTGGGCGGCGTGATCACCACCCGCACGGAATGGGTCTGGTCGGACGTCGGGAACGCCACGTTCGATCGAAAAGGTTCACTGGGATTTGGCCCATTGTCATATAACAACTACCGCACCGGCGGATATGCCGAACTGGCCTATCGCCCCACGCTCGCCGGCAATCCTATTCTGCAAAACATGGAATTCGTCATGCGCTACGACCTGCTGCGAACCCCACTGCGCTCTCCCGGCGGCGAACACGAGCAGGCCATCGAGTTTGGCGTTGACTACTGGCTCACCCCCTCGGCGGTACTCAAGCTCTCTTATCAGATTGATGACAAGAAGATCGGGACCAGCCAGAACGCCGTCTTCCTGCAACTTGGATTTGGCCTCTGACACGCAACGAAAGGCGACCGATGCACGACACGATCCAAAACCCGCGGGCACTGGCGTCCATGCTGGCGATGGCGGCCGCGCTGTTGCTGCTTGCCGGCTGCGGCGCGAACCACACACCCGCTACTCGCGCCGCCGCGAACGACGGGCCGGCGGCAAGCGCAATCTCACAACAAGGCGGCGCTCAACTGTGGTCGGCGAATTGTTCTCGCTGCCACAACATGCGTCCCCCCGACAGTTTCAGCAGCGCCCAATGGCAGGCCATCACCATGCACATGCGCCTGCGCGCCAACCTGACCGGCCCCGAGCAACGAAAGATCGCCGCGTTTCTCGGCGTGAAGTCATCGACGAACTCAGAATGATGCGCCAGCCGGCGATGGCGTAAGGTGGGGACGCCCGTGTCACGATTGAGATTACATATTCCGGCCCTGACACCCTCTTGGTTTTTCCACAGATGGATAGCGCGTAGTCGCGCACGGCTATTTAGCCACACCCGGAGAATCTTCCTAAACATCTTCTCGTGGCCAATATTCCCTAGGCCCAGTACAATCTCCTTTGCTTCGACGCCGGACGTCTAACGGAGATTACCTATATGCCCGATCCCACTGCCGATCGTTTACGCCCGCATCCCGATGGGCGGTTCGCCGCGCTACAGCATGAGTTTAATTTGGATGAGGTGGCGGCAAGACTCAATGCGGAGGTTGAAGCCGGCGAGGCCGGGCACCGTCAGGAAATGCTTTACAAGCACGGCCCCACGTCGGTTACCCTGTTCGTATTCGGCCATCTCACCCGCCTGCCCCCGCATCGCACCAAGGGCGTGGTGACGATCCAGGTGCTCAAGGGCCATCTCCAGGTGACCGCGGAAAGCCAATCGCATAACCTTCACGCTGGCCATCTGCTCATTCTCGCCGCCGGCGTTCAACACGATGTGGTGGCGCGGGAAGAAAGCTGGATGTTATTGACCGTGAATCTGGAGACAACTGCCGTTCCGGGGAAGGCATGACCAATCGAATCGGGATTAAGCTGGCGTGCCCTGCGCAAAGGATTCCTTGCCGTATTTCGCGTAGTAATAATGAATGCTTCTACTGCTTACATTATACATGATGTCGGTCATTTCCTCGACCGTCCAGGGTTTGGGACGAAAGAAGAAGCTTCCGCGGTTGAAACCGGATTTTTCTCCTTCGTTTGTCACCGTGACACGATTGAGCGGCCCGAACATGTTAATGGTCACCACCCGGTCCAGGATGCTGCTCGTTTCCTCAAAGTCGCACCCGTCACCGAAGCATAAGAACGGAACAATACCCTCGGACAACATCGCTGTTCGAAAGCCAATCACATTCTTGCCTAAACGTTCAATGGCGTTCCCCATCGCCTGGCGAGGTTTGCCCTCCGTGGACCGGAGATCGTTGGTCCCTTGGTTCTTCACTTCAACAATCAGAATTGGGAAATAAGTGCCATTTTTGTCGAGCATGGACAGGATGCCGCCATCTGGCCGCATCGAGGATCCTTCGAAATGATAAAAAAAAGGAACGTCGGGAAAATGTCCATGCAGTCGTTGGACCACCTTCGCCAGTTTCCATTCCCGCTCATGTTGGAGGATCGCGCCGAACTCGTTTTGCAGTCGCTCAACCAAGCATGTGAGGGCCAAAATAACGCGCTTCTCCTGGTTTTTGGACGTTTTGTTGATGATCGTCCCGGCCCGCTGAAGGCGAAGCTCGTTCTTGCGCGACATAGATCCTCCTGATTAGCGGCGCTCCACTAAGAATAGCTGCTCCGTCACATGAATGCTGCGGCCGCTCAGGTTTCGGCTGCCTCGAAAAGTGTTGTACGGGATTTCGATGATTTCCAGGTTGCCAACGGCTTGGAGCATCGCGCGCATCTCACTGGGGGAAATGAAACCTTCATCGTTGAACGATACCAGCACATACGGCGCGTCAACATTCTGAACAAGGTCGGCCAGCCGGCGGAGGCACCGCGATCTGACGTTATAATCCGAACGTTGCCAATCGGTTGGTATTCCCGAAACGTTGCTCACGCTTTCGGGTCGCTTGTAATCGACGAGCAGGTTAAGCATGAAATAGTTGGATCCATACGGATGCTGGTTGTATGGCGGATCGAAATAGACCAGGTCCAGGCCGCGCACCTGCTTCACCAAAGCATTTGCATCCCGCTGGTGCACCTCGACCTCGGAATCAAATCGGCTCAAAATTGGAATCTCGGCCGTGATTTGGCCCCTGATCCGAAGCAGCGCATCCCCATTGCTGCCTCCGAACTTCCCGACGCCGGTGCTGCGATCTTTGTGAAATCCCTTAAAGACGCCCGACGTGTTGGCGTGTACAGAGGCTTCGGATAGCAACGGACCCAGTATAAGCTCTCGCCATTCAGGTTCGACGTCATCCAAAAGCTGTCGATAATGATCCAGCCGGCGCGCGTTGTCCCGCGTATAAAAGACGCGTTCCCCTGGCGCGATATTATTTTCGTCACGCGGCGCATAGAGCTCTTCCAGGAACCCAGGCGTCGCGCCGATATGCTCCACCGCCCTATTCAGATCGTTGACGATCTCTTTGAGGCGGCTCATATCAATCTCGCTGGCATTTCGCAAAAAACAGCGAGCCGCGACGGCGGAAAATGCTTCCAGGTCGTTGCTTATCAGGGAGGAAGCATGACGTTTGAAAAATCTTGACACAACCCCCGAGCCGGCGAATGCGTCCAACACGCGCAGGCGCTTCTTCCCAAGCCTTTTCTTCACGTTCACGACCGCTTTATCGATATGGCTCAAAAGCGATCGTTTGTTGCCGATATATGTGATCAGTTGCTGGCTGAGGTAGCGGGGGTTCTCCTCGTGCTCGCAATCCGCAAAGAGCAATTGTTGTGTGTTTTGCATCGGTGTAGGCATAGTCCGGTGCGACGGCATAGGCGGGCTGGCTTAGATTATCACTGGCGCCTCACTCCCCATCATCCTCGTCCTCCGCCGCCGCCGGCGTGGCGACTTTGGCGCGCCTGGCGGGCGGCTTGCGCTTGGCGCCGTGGGCGCGCTGGAGGGCCAGCCAAAACTCGTGCTCGGTGATGTCGCCGCCGGAGGCCTTGATGTACTCGGCGCGGGCGGAGTTGAAGTTGTCGCTGTAGGGAAGAATCTTCCCGCCGACCGCGTGACGGGACACGATCACCTTCACCTGCTTGATCTGATCTTCGGTGAGATTCACCTCCGGCACTTCCTCGGCGGCGGCGTTGCTGCTGGAACGCACGTACTTGAGGATCGCGCCGAATAACTGCTCATGGTCGGCGTTCTTGAAGGTGCGGTCCTGGAAGCCCTGCACCATCTCGTTGAATGCCGACGTGTACGGCAACTCATCGCGGGCAACCCCGGCGGCGTTGTACAATTCCTGGATGTGCTCCTGATCGATTGAGTTCAGTTTCAACGGGATGACCATGGGGAAAGCTCCTTAACAATGGACTTGGACGTTAAGATTGTAGAGACTGGCGGCGTCGGGTGCCAACCACGCGCCGCGACAATTCCGTAAATGTGCCGCAACACCAACAGGAGAATCATAGGCTAATGTGGTTTGATCTTCCCGGTTCCCCGGCCCGCTGGCAAGAGGCCGCCCGGCATTTGTCCAGGGCCGACCCGCGTCTGGCTGCGGTGATCCGCCGCGTGGGCCCCTGCACGCTGGCCCCCCGCCGCGATTATTTCGTGGCGTTGTGCAAGTCGATCTTCAGCCAGCAGATATCGGTGAAAGTGGCGGCGGTACTGTTCGCGCGCTTCCAAAACGAGTTCCCCGCCCGCCGGCCCACGCCCGCCCTGGCCCTCAAGGCGCTGGCCGCCGAGGGCGCGCTGGGCCGCTGCGGCTTATCGCGTCAGAAGGCGCTGTATCTGAACGATTTGGCCGATCATTTCATCTCCAATCGCATCCCCACGCGCCGGCTGTGCCGGATGAGCGATGAGGAGGTGATCGAGGCGCTTGTTGCCGTGAAGGGGATCGGGCGATGGACCGCCGAGATGTTTTTGATGTTCGTGCTGAACCGCCCGGACGTGCTGCCGGTGGATGATCTGGGGCTTCGCGAAGGCGTGCGCGAGATTTACGGCCTTGCGGTCCGGCCCACCGCCAAGGAGCTGACCGCACTTGCCGAGCCGTGGGCGCCTTATCGTTCCATTGGCACCTGGTATGTTTGGCGGCGAGGAGTTGGCGAGGGATCGGGCGATGCGCCGGTTGTGGGGAAGCATTCAGCAAAAATGCGGGGGAAAATCCGAAATCCGAAGCACGAAATCCGAAACAAATCCAAAGGAAGATAAACAGGGACCACCGCGCGGGATGCCTATTTGATGTTGTGTGGTGACTGGTCGGAGACTTCTTTAATTTCGACTAGCGCATAGCCTTGTTCCTTCGCTTCTTCGCGTATCTGAAGCCGCGCCCACACTTCTGCATCAAGTGCCACCCGCCGAATCTGGTCTACGATCTGGTCCGGCACCGTCCCGGAGAAGTCCTGAACCTTTTTGCCGATTTCCACCCGTATCGTGAAGAAAGGCTCCGTCCTCCCGGACTTATGCGTTAGACCTCCGATCAATGCCCCTCGCAATTCAAGGAACATATACGGGTAGCCCAGATCACGTACAGCCCGAAGCCGTTCGCCAGCCTGCATACCGGACACCGTGCGGAGGCGCGGTTTTGTGCGGGTCCGCGCCGCCACCGTCGCGCCCTCGGTAGCGATGAGTTCCAACACCCGCCCGTAACGCTGCCGCAATGGATACGAACGTTTCACGAGGGTCAGCGCCTCGGCGTTTGGCTGCGGGTCCATGACCAGCGACATGAGGACGTCGAATGCATGCCGGAGGCGACTGAGGTCAGGCGGTTTCCCTTGTTGTTCGTAGAAGAGCTTGGAAAACGAGCCGTCTCCGAGTTCTTCGGGCGACCGCTCCTCTACCTTCAGTTCAACTGCGTATGACGATTCGGAAGTCATTCCGAGTCGGAGGATGGGCGGCGGCGCTTCAATCGACACACAGATATCGGCGAACAGGCGGCTCGCCAACTGGACGAATTCGCCAAAGAATCCCGCGTCAATCTCATGCGTCTTCACGGGTCCGCCGTCGAATGCGATTTGGGCGTCGCTGTCCGATTTGGCGAACCTCGCGAGTTCCTCATCCGCGAGTTGCTCGGCCTCCAGCTCTGCCGTCAGCAGGGCGCCTGATTCAGGGATCGCCTCTGCTGGCAGATCATTGAGCGACACATTCCAAACATGAATGACGCGCCCGTCGGGCTGAACATCCATGAGCCACAGCGGCGAGCGGACCATCGCGGACCGAAGTGGGATCAAGCCGTTCTTTAGGTCTGAAACTGTGAAATCGCTCGTCTTGAACACCACATATCGCGATGTATGAACCCCGACCGCGCACAGGTTCGCGAGCAGCAAGACGCCGTCGCGGTCACGAAACGTGAAGGTGAGAGGTACATCCAGGGCATCAAGCACCTCGATAGGCTTTACGGCTTCAAACCCGTGGGCAGCGGCGATCGGAGATTTAACATGCCATAGCGCCATCATTGAACCCGCTCAGTAAAGATCGCATGCATTGATTTTGTACCACAGATCCAAAACGAATGATGATGGTCCTTTCCTTCGGAAACGACACCGCTATCGCGCCGGATTTTCCCCGCCGAAATGTATCGACAAACGAGTCCTCGCCCGCGCTTACGCATGCTGGCACATAACCTGCCTATTGTGCCCAAATCGCTGAAGATGGAGTTCGCCCGCAGCACGCATTCATCCCCGCCGGCGTATACCGATCGCTGTGCGGCTGTAAGGAAATCGGCTTCGTCTGGAGGATCGGCGGCGTGGAAGGCGTAGAAGGTTTCTTCAACCGGCGCGGAACTCGGCGGAGGGCAATGCGTCAGGTCCTTGAGGCGGTCAAAGTCGTGATCGAAAGCGTTTCCTTCGTGCGGCTTAAACGGTGACGGTCTTGGATTCGTCGGTTCCATTGGCCGCCGCCGATTTGGAATTGCTGTAAACGGGACTTGAATATGTATAACATTTGCGGTGTTCGCAGGTTCTAAAACCCGCGCAACCTTCCAATTTCGCCACGACCAGAGCAGTTGGCGATGATAACGCCGTGCCTGGTCTAAGGCAAGAGCGCCCGTCATCGGATTGCGTAAAGTTCACACTTCCGTTTGAACTTGTTTCGGATTTCGTGCTTCGGATTTCGGATTTTTGGGCTTTATTTGCCTAATGCTCCGGCCCCAGCGCATCCAGTTGTTCCTGTAGCTTCCGCACCTGCACGACCAGGTCCGGGAGCTTGCGGAGGGCGGCTTGTTCGCGGAGGGTTTGGCGGTGAGGGATGGCGGGGATGCCGCTGACGATGGCCTTGGGGGCTACTTCGTCGGCGACGCCGCTCTTGGCGGCGACCATCGCGCCGTCGCCGATGGTCACATGATCGCGGATGGCGACCTGTCCGCCGAGCACTACTCCCGTTCCAAGTGTTGCGGACCCAGCCATGCCGGCCTGGCCTACGATGATGCAATGCGGGCCCGTGATGGCGTTGTGGCCGATCTGCACGAGATTATCGAGCTTGCTGCCCCGGCCAATTCGCGTGGCGCTGAGCTTGGCGCGGTCGATGCAGGTACACGAGCCGATCTCGACGTCGTCTTCGATGATGACGGTGCCGATCTGCGGCACCTTCTGATGCCCGCTGCCGTCCCAGCGATAGCCAAAGCCGTCGGAACCCAAAACGCTGTTGGCGTGAATAATCACCCGGTTGCCAATGGTGATGCGCTCGCGGATGACCACGTTGGGGTATAGTTCACAGTCTTCGCCCAGGATGGTGTCGTCTCCGACATACACGCCCGGATGCAGCACGGTGCGGGCGCCGATCCGGGCGCGCTGGCCGATGAAGACGAATGGCCCGATTGCGACGCCTTCGCCCAAAACGGCCGAGGATGTCACGCGGGCGAGGCCATCCACGCCCGCCGGCGGACGGGGCACGGGGGGGGCGAACAGCTTGAGTACCTGCGCCACCGCCAAGTCGGCATCCTCCACGATAAGGGCAGGCCGGGTCCAGGATGCCGGCAGTTTCACGCGCTTTTGCGCCACGACGGCGGCGGCGCGGGTTTTCGCCAGCTCCGGCAGATACGAGTCGGACCCGACAAATGAAAGATCCTCGGCCCCCGCCTCGAGCAGCGTGGAAACGCCGGCGATATTCAACGGCTCACCCGCCGGCGCGGGGCAGCCCAGCAGGGCCGCGATTTGCGATAGCGTCGGCATCGTCATCCCCGCTTATTGCTTCTTTTCCATGGCATACTTCGCGTCGAGAAGCGCCAATACCTTTTCGCTGATGTCCAGGCGCGGGTTGGCATAGAGCACGTTTCGGTTGTGAATCAGCTCGCGCAGTTCGTTGGCGGTCACTCCCTCCACATTGCTAATCTCCTGGCGGCCATCGGTGATGACCAGGTCGATGTGATCCCGCTGGGCGATTTCGCCGACGGCTGCCTCCAGCTTGTCATACAGGTTCTTGAGAATCAACTTTTGCTCGCGATCGTCGGCGCGCTGGGTTGTCTTGGCCCATACCTCGTATTCAGCCTCGGCGGTGTCAATTTGTGAACTGATGTCGCGATAGGAGGGATGAGAGGGATTGATGTCCGAGCGCTGGTCCTGGAGGGCCTGGATGTGTTTTTTCTTGTCGTTGCTTTTGGCCACGTTGTCGCGGCCTTTTTGCGCGACTTGTTCCTTGATCGCCGCGGTTTCCTTCATATGCAGAAAGACCCAGGTCGGCTTGACCACCGCGATTCGAGTTGTCTGGCCGGCGGGGGGCGCGGAGGCGCCTGCCGGCGCCGCGCCGCCGGGCGCGCCCAACACGGCAGTGGATGAAACAACCGCGCCCAAGGCGCCCAAAACAAGCAGCGGGATCAAGCGATGAAATCGCATGGGAAATTCCTTTCAGGAATAAAGTCGTCGGAAAAGCGGACGTTGAAAAGAGAGATCGGCATCGGCATGGACTCCTCTATTGGGCAAATCCGAGCGAAAAGCTGATAAATTGCGTCTGATCGTATCGGCCCTTGGTGATGGGGGTGGCAAAGTCAATGGCGATCGGCGTTTGCCCCAGGATCGGCAGTGTGAGCCGCACGCCGGTGCCGATGCTCGTGCGGATGGTGCCCAGGTGAAACTGCGGCTCAATATCGCCCACATCGGTAAATACCACGCCGCGCAGGGTCTCGCCATAGACGGGGAAGTTGAGTTCGGCGGTTGCGGTGGTGGCGAAGTTGCCGCCGATCGGGTCGCCGCCGACCGGATCGATTCCGCGCCCGGCGCGCGGGCTTACGCCGCGAAAGGCAAATCCGCGCAATGAACCGATGCCGCCTTCGTAAAAACGCTCGAAGAACGGCGCGTTGCCGGGGATGTAGCCCGCGAAGCCGTGCAGACCGAGGACTGTCTTGCGGTCCAGAAGATCGGAGCTGACGGCCTGATATCCGTCCCATTTCACGCTCAGGCGGCTAAAGCTGTAGTCGCCGCCGGCGGCGCCGACGTATTCATAGCCGAAATTCGTGACGGTGCCGGTGTACGGCAGAAAGCCGGGGTTGGTCGTATCGCGGCGGAGCGATAGGCTCAGGCCCGTCAGCTCGTGGTGCCCGCGGGCTGCCAGAATCTCTTCGGGCCGGTACTTTTCGTTATCAACGCGATAAATCTTCACCTGCTCGGCACGCAATCCCACGCTGCTCGACCAGATGAAATCATCGAAGCGCTTGGTAAGTTGCACCGAATCCCCCAGCCGCCGGTCATCATAATGCTCGCGGAGCCGGTCGCGCAGATAAATCTCCTCGCTGAAGGCATACGGCTGATCGAGAAAATACGGATCGACGAACCGAAGGCTGGCATTGGTGGCGATGGTGCCCGGCTGGAAAGTGGCGATAAAGGCCTGGCCGGCTCCGCGGAAGGCGCGGTCGGAAAGGATGTCGCGCGGGTCGTTGGGAATCTGCGCGATGTCGAAATTGTTCTGCCGCAGCGTGATGTCGCCGCCGATGCCCCCGTTGCTGTTCAGGCCCGCGCCAACGTTGAAGGTTGCCGTGCGGCCCTCGGTCACTTCAACCTGCACGTCGCGGTATTCGGGATCCTCCCCAACCGGCGTGACCGTGACGCTGGAAAAATAGGGCAATGAACGCAGCCGCGCCAGTGCATCTTCAACATCCCCGCTGTTGTAAAGCGTGCCGGGCGCCATGTGGCGGAACTCGCGCAACACCAGCTTTTCCTGGCTGATCGAGTTGCCCTTTACGTAAACCGAGCGCAAATGAAACGGCTTGCCCTCGTGGATGTCATATACCAGATCGACCTTCCCGGGCTCGATGAACACCACATGCCGGGGCTCGATCCGAAGATAATCATCGTTTCGGTTGCTCGGATCCGATTCGTAGATGTAGCCCAGGCCGCTGTAGTCTTTCACGATTCGCTTTACATCCAGCGACAGCTTTTCCTGGTCCCAGAAATTGCCGGGGGTGAGCTTGAGCCCCTGGCGCAACTGCGCATCGTGCAGGTGTGAGTTGAACTCGAAATTCACTTGCCGGATCGTGTATCGGCGGCCTTCATCAATGATAAAGTCCACCTCCATCTCCGAAACATCCGGCGAGTAAATTAGCTTTCGCCCCACGCGCACGTCGAAGAAGCCGTGATCTTCGTAAAACTTGTGCAGCGAGGCCACGTCCTCCTCGGCCTGGGTGGCATCATATTTTCCGGCGCGAAAAATCGGGAGCCACGATCGCGTTTTCACGTTTTTGGCCAGGCGGTCGCCATCGAAGGATTTGGCGCCGATGAAATCAACCTTGCGGATTCGGACGCGCGGGCCCTGGACGATATTGAAAATCACATCGGCGCGCTTTGTCAGCGGCTCACTTGGCACCCGCACTTCGGCAAACGGGTAGTTTTTATCACGATATTGGCTGATGATCGTTTGGCGGGCAATGGCGATGCGAAAAGCGTCGATGGCCTGGCCCGCCCGCAAGTCAATGGCGGTGCGCAGGGTCTCGGTGCTGATGGCGCGGTTTCCGTTGAACGCCACCGAATGGATCAATTGCTGCTCGGTGATTTGAAAGACAATGATGACCCCGCCGGCCCGCGTCGGCTCAACGCGGGCTTCAACATTGGCGAATTTCCTGAGCTCAAAGATGCGCTGGTAATCTTCCTGAACCGTGGCGGGGTCAAAGCGATCGCCCTTTTTCGTGCGGATCAGGTTGTCGATGAGCCGCTGGGACACGCTGGTGTTTCCCAGGATGCGGACGCCTTCAATGATCCGCCCCTTCAACTGCGGTGTCGGATCGGGCCGGCTGGCGGGCGGCCGCGCGGGCGTCCGTTGCACTTGCCCGCGCACCGGCCCACACAGCGCGGCCAGCGACAAAATAAGTCCGGGAATGATAAGCCGGTTGCAGACCCTGCGCAACGGTGGCTTTCGCTGTTTCTTTGGTTTCACGCGCTAGACCGATCCGCAAATGACCCATGCCCCGGAGCGGCCTGCTGCCGTTCCGGGCGGTGCGGGGAGTGTAACGCGGCGGATTTCGTTGTAAAGCCAGCAGGGCTATACTCAGGAGTGCGAGTCTATCTGTGGAAAAATCAGGAGGGTGTCAGGGCCGGAATATGTAACCTCAGTCGTGACACGGGCGTCCCGCCCGTGCGTGTTGCATGGAACTCACGATACGTCGATATTCCCTACTCGACAGTCGTAAGCACGGGCGGAACGCCCGTGTCACAATAAAGGATCTCAATCCACGAATGGCATCGGTTCGCTGAATTGCAATGTCGGACGCGATCATTGCTGCCCGACGTGAACGGCGCGTGTTCGCCCACGGCTATTTAGTGCGACAGCTTGTTTTTGGCCCCGCCCTCGCCGTCGGCCAGAAAGGCATTTCAAATGCTCACAAAAACGCGGTCTGGAGTCTTCGGGCTTGCAATCGTCCTGTTGGTGATGGCTTTGGCAGGGCACGTCCTTCGCGCGCAGGTTTCGACGGAGGAAGCGCAGCGCCGGCTTGCGGCAAAGCAATTGGCCGCCCGGCCGCCGGCCAGTCAGCCCGCCGGTGAGCTTGAGCGCCTGCGCGCGGAGAACCGGCGGCTGCGGGTGCGCGTGATGTCGCTGCAGGAGGAAATCCAGACGCTCAAGGCGGCGCTGGTACAAGCCGACAAGGCCGGCGCCGCCACCCGCCCGGCGCCCGAGGCGGCCATCGCCGGTCGCTGGCGCGGCGGGGACATCACCACCGGATCGGGGTATGTCATCGATTTTGCCCCCGACGGCACCTATAAACAAAACTTCATCGCGTACGATCAAAGGGACGCCGGGCATTTCAAGGCCGTCGGCGACACCCTGGAAATGTGGAGCAACAAAACGCCCGAGGATCGAAAACACAATCAATACCAAATCGCCCTGGCCAACGGCCAGCTCACGCTGACGCCGCTTGTGGTTGATGGCGCACAGGTGAAGCATGGCCGGGGGCTGGTGTTGCGCAAGGCCGAGTAACCGCTGGGCGCCCGCCGCAATCCAAAGGAAGGTGGCAGGGAAATCCGAAATCCGAATCCCCGAAATCCGAATGAAGAGGGAGAGGGAGAGGAATTCCGAAATCCGAATGCCCGAAATCCGAATGGAGAGGGAGAGAAATTCCGAAATCCGAATTCCCGAAATTCGAATGAGGGGGGTGCGCTGTCTTCTCCTCATTCGGGCATTCGGAATTCGGGAATTCGGATTTAGCGTACCGGCACCCTCATTTACTCAACATCACACGTTCCAAAAACCCCGTATCCACATCCCCGCTCTGGAAGTTCTGATTGTCCATGATCTGCAATTGCAGCGGGATGGTGGTTTTGATGGGGGCGACGTGGAACTCGCTTAGGGCTCTTCGCATGGTGGCGATGGCCTGGGCGCGGGTGGGGCGGTGCACGATCAGCTTGGCGATCATCGAATCATAGTTGGGCGGGATGCGGTAGCCGGCGTAAACGTGGGTGTCGATGCGGACGCCCGGGCCGCCGGGGAGGCGAAGCTCCTGGATCAGGCCGGGGCAGGGGGCGAAGTTGCGGTCGGGATCCTCGGCGTTGATCCGGCACTCGATCGCGTGGCCGCGCTGCGTCACTTCCTTTTGCGTGAAGGAAAGTTTTTCGCCGGCGGCAACGCGGATTTGCTCCTTGATCAGATCAATCCCCGTCACCTGCTCGGTGACCGGATGCTCGACCTGGATGCGGGCGTTCACTTCAAGCAGAAAAAATTTCTGCTGCTTATCGACGAGGAACTCGACGGTTCCGGCGTTCTGATAGCCTGCCGCCTTGATCAGGCGCACCGCCGACTGGCACAACACTTCGCGCGTTTCGGGCTTGAGCACCGGGCAAGGCGATTCCTCGACCAGCTTTTGATGGCGGCGCTGCATCGAGCAATCGCGCTCCCACAGATGCACGGCATTTCCATGCGAATCGGCCATGATCTGCACTTCCACATGCCGGCCAAACTCGACGTATTTCTCGATGTAGACCGTTGAATCCTTAAATGCGTTTTCCGCCTCGGCCTGGGCCTGGCGGATGCCGGCGCGCAGGGAGATGTCGTTGTGTGCGACGCGCATGCCCTTTCCCCCGCCTCCAGCGGCGGCCTTGATGATGACCGGATAGCCGATTTCCCCGGCGATTTTGAGGGCCTGTTTCTCATCGTCGATCGCGCCCTCCGAGCCGGGCACGGTCGGCACCTTCGCCTTGCGGGCCAGTTTTTTGCAGGCGACCTTATCGCCCACCGCCGCCATCGCGCTGACGGGCGGGCCGATGAACTCAATATTGCAGGCCCGGCAAATCTCGGCGAAATGGGCGTTTTCCGCCAGAAATCCATAGCCGGGATGAATCGCCTGCACGTCGGAAATCTCGGCGGCGGCGATGATGCGGTCGATCTTCAGGTAGCTCTTCACCGAGGGCGCTTCGCCGATACAAATGGCCTGGTCGGCCATCTTGAGATACGCGGCATCCTTGTCGGCCTCTGAATAGACTACGGCAGTCTGAATGCCCATCTCCCGGCAGGCGCGGATCACACGCAGGGCGATCTCACCTCGATTGGCGATCAGGATCTTCGAGAACATGAGTCCCTTAGCTTGCTTTCACCAGGAACAAGACCTGACCGAAATCCACCGGCTGCCCATCCTGCACGAGAATCCTGGCGATGACGCCGCTGCACTCGGCTTTATGCACGTTGAAGTTTTTCATCGCCTCAATGATGCAGACATCCGTGGTTTCATCCACCTGCGAACCGACGTTTACATACGACTTAGCGCCCTTCGCTGGGGCGGAGTAGAAGGTGCCGACCATGGGGCTCTTGATCTTGAGGAGGCCCGCCTCCTCGTCACCGGCGGGTGCTGGCCCGCCGTTGCCCCCGTTGGCCGCGCTGGGCGCCAGCGTCGGGCCGGCATGTGCCGGCATGGAGGGATAGGCCATCATTTGCGCTTGCGGGATTGCCGAGGGATCGACGCCGCGCTTCAGCGCGATGCGCTGGCCGCCGTCGCTAAGTTCCAGGGCGGACAAGCCGTTGTCGGCCATCAGCTTGACAAGCCGTTCGAGCAGCGCCAAGTCCATCGGCCCGGAATGCTTCGCGGCGGCCGGGGCCGGCGGGGCGCTGGCGTGTTTCTTGCGTTTTTCACTCAATGTGGCAGCCCTCAAAAGTCCGCTCGAGGTTCGAGAGGACCTCGCAGCCGGAATGGGTGATCAGCACGTTGTCCTCGATGCGCACGCCCCCCTCGCCGGGCAGATAAATGCCCGGCTCGATGGTCACGACCATGCCCGGGCGCAGCTCTTCGTCGGCGCCCCATTTGCTCATGCGCGGCAGTTCATGAATTTCGCGCCCGATGCCGTGGCCCAGGCCGTGGCCAAATTCCTTGCCATATCCCGCCCGCTCGATGACATCGCGGGCCACGCGGTCGGCCTGCAACGTGGTGGCGCCGGGCCGCAAAAACCTGATCGCCGTCTGATGCGCCTCAGAGACGACTTTGTATATTTCCTTGATGCGCGGGCTGACGCGGCCCAGCATCATGGTGCGGGTCAGGTCGCTGCAATAGCCGCGATAGACCGCGCCCCAGTCGATCAGCACCGGCTGATCCCGGCCCAGCATCACCTCGCGCTCGCCGGGCCGATAGTGCGGCAGCGAACTGTTGGCGCCGGCGGCCACCGTCAATGGAAAACTCGCGGATGAGGCCCCGCGCGATCGCAATTCCGAAATCAAAAGCCCCGCCAGATGGCTCTCGGTCTGCCCGACCTGAATGTCCGCGCGGATGGCCTCGAAAGCCTCCTCCGCCACGTTGATCGACTTGCGGATCAGGTCCACCTCGTTGTCGTCCTTCACCTTGCGGATGTTGTACATCACGTCTTCCAGGGGGACGAGCTCGGGCTCGCGGGAGTCGCCGTTGTGGCTTTTATTTTTCTGATCCTTGAAGGCGCGTTCGATGGCGTCCACCTGCCCGTATGTGGTGAAGTTTGCTTCAAACCCCACCCGCGAGACCTTGGCCTCGACGAGGAGGGCCGCCAGCGACTGCGCCATTTTGCCTTCGGAAATGGTGGTTTTCACCCACCCCGCTTCGATCTCGACCTGCTCGCGATACCGGAAGTCGGTGATGAGAAAGAAGTCTTTTTCGGTGATGAGGCCGACGGAGTTTTCGCCGGTGAAGTTGGTGAGATATGCCAGATCGGGCGCATGGGTGAGGAGCAGTCCATCGAGCTTGAGCTGCTTGAGACCGTCGCGGACACTTTTGTGCCGGACTTTGAGATAGGCCTTGGCCCGGCTGACAACGGGTTTTGTTTGCATACGCGATAGCTTGTAAGCTGCCGTCCACGCGGAATAAGCGAAGACCGGAAAGTGGGCGGACGATATGCGCATCACGACAAGCTGTCAACCGCTGGGCGGCGTCAGCTAATTGTTGGGCGTTGTGCCTATGGACGGCGGCGCCCAGGCGCCGGCTCGGTGCGAGGCAGGCGGGCGCCGCAGTTGGGGCAGAATTCGTCGTCGTCGGAACATTCGTAGCCACATTCGGGGCATTGGATTCGGGCGGCATTCGAGTTGGCTTTCGCATGGGCGAGGCTCCCGCCTTGCACGGCCGGCGCGCTGGCGGCCAACCCTGATGCAGGCGCGGATAAGATCAGATCGATCCGCGGCAGGAATTTGCGCATTGCATCGTCGAGCGCCACGCGGACGACCTGGGTCGCCTGTTGCTTATTGAGCCTCAACTCGCCAAATGGCTCGCGCGGGTTGCTGAAGGATAAGCCAATCCCCTCCGGCGAACAGACCCGCCGGAAATCGTCGCGCACGCTCGCCGCCACCGCCCCGGTCGCCGGATTCACCAGGCGCATCTCGATTTGGCAGGTGGTGGTGATTCGCGGTTTGGGCGCTTTGATGCGAAGCAGGCTTTCGACATTGGCGACGCTGACCGTGGCCGGCAGATCCGCGCCGCGAATGGAAAGATTCGAGAGCGTGCAGACAAGTAGATAATCGATGCCGCGCAGCGCAATTGGATGAGGGAGCCTGCCCGGCCGCGTCGCGTTGCCAGGGTCCTGCTCTTGCATCAATGCCGCCAGACGAATCCGCTCGATGAGGTTGAACCGATCGGCCTCATCGAGCATCCAGAACAATTGATCGGCGGCGATCTGCCCCGGATTGACATCGCTGGCGATACCGGTTGCCACGCTAACCGTCGGCGCCGGCACACCCACGCGGGGACGCGAAGCGCCCATTGGCGCCGCGGGATAATGCCCCGGAATCGCGAAAAACTCCTCCGTTTGCGAAGCCTTGGGAGCTCCAGCACATCCGCCCACAGCCAACGCCACCCACGGCAGCGCGAAAAAACCCAGCAAACGTACGCTGATCATGTGATCTGCTCCCTTTACCCACATTAGGTTATTGTGAATCCGCCGGCGGCCTGGGGGATTGAATCGGAGGATCGGCCGCGGGGTCTTCATCGTGGAGTGTCTGCAGAAGCTTGCCTTTATGCGACTGATCCACGCTTTGGCCCAGCAATTTGGCGATTTGTTTGCTGATATAGGGCGCCACGATCGTGTTGGGCCGGGGATCTGAAACCGTTCCAGTAAGGTCCACCTGGTAGAGAGCCTGGCGTGTCGCGACGTTCACGCCCTCTTGCACGCGGTCCAGCACACCTCCCACCACGCCGCCCCCGGCCCGCTCGCTCCATCGGCCCAGCACGTCGGCGATAAGCTGGAAGCGGAGCCGCCCGTCAAAGGTTACGTCACCGGCGCCTTCCACGCCCAGCGCGGGCGCGCTTGCGATGGCGCGGTCGAAGTGGATGACGCGATTGGCGATGTGAAACCGCCCGGCGGCTTCCCCGACAGTGATGGCCTCCTTTACCTCGACGCTGTCGGCGATGCTCTTCATCAGCGGCACACGCCAGAAATCGCCGTCCAGAATTTCAAATTCCCCGCGCCCCATAAGGCCGGCATAGGCGGGCGCGTTGCCGGTTGGCAGCGTGCCGTCCAACTCCATGACCAGCACGCCCCGGCCCGAAAGCGGCGCCGCCGGCTTGCCGGGGTCGGCCAGATAGCGGCCCAGTTGTTTCAGGTCCACATTGCGCAACGCCGCGTTCAGGTGATATCGCTTTTGGCCCCGCGGTTCGATCGCGCCGATCGCACTGACGCTTCCATCCAATGCCCATCCCGTAAAATGCGTGATCCGCGCCATGGCGGGCGTCAAATACGCGATCGCGTTGATCCCCGTGATTGGAATCCGTCGCTCCCCCACCGCCATCCGGCCGCGCGTGGTATGGACCTGCAGGTTGTAGTCGAGCGCTTCGGCCGGCTTGCGAGTATCGATATCCATTCTCCCTTCAAAAAAGAACGGCCCAACCGGGTTGCATTGCGAAAGCAGGCCCGCGAGGGCCGCCGGGTAGTGCTGCCCAGGACCGAAGGTTATGCATCCAGAGGCATCGCTGACATGAATCTTCCCCGGAAGGTCTGCCAGCGCGACATGCACTTCCTTGAGATACATAAGGTTTCCATCGACCGATCCGCGCAGGCGCCTCAGCGTGATGACGCCGTCGGCCACGGTGATCGAAGCGGGCGTAATGGAATCGATCGGCGCGTCAAACCCCTCTGGCTGCAACGACAAATCTCGCGGCGACAAACCAAGAGTGGCGGCATAACGATTCAGATCATGAGGTTGCAGGGGCCCAGTGGCCTGTAGCGAAAAATCCAGCCCGCCTCGCAGACGCAGATTTGCCAGCGTCGCGCGCATCGCGGCCGGGAGCGCGACACGGGCCTGGCCGGGTTGTAGATGGCCTTGCAGACCGCCCAGACTCCAGGTCTGCCGGCCCATATCCGCCACCATAAGCGCGTCGCGGATTTGAAGACTCGAATCGCCCGCCGCGATATCCAATCGATCGAGCCGGGCTGTCGGGCGACGGCCAGGCGCGGGGGCGCCCTTCCCAGCCCAAACGCCCTGCGAACCATCCGTCAGCTCGATCTTGAGCGCGACCCGATCCAGCGCTGTCCCGTAAACCGGAACTCGCGCGCTGGCCTGACGAAGCTCAAGCACCAATTGGTAGACGCTCGAACCCGGATCGCGCAGCGGCAACACGCCCGACAGGTCAATACTCAATGCCCCCCGGGCGCCCCATTCGCGCAGCGGCTGCTGAATCTCCGCGGACAGTGCGCTCTCTCGCTCGTCGTAATTCACATTAACGCGAAGTGCGCAGCTCTGGATTCGCAGCACCAGGTCGTCCAAGTCAGCAGTCCCGCTGGACTCCAGGGTCGCCAGGGGTGTGTTGTTCACTTTCATCCGATAGGCATAGCTGGCGTCGTTCCGCCGGGAAGTGCTCAAGTCGATATCCAGGTTCTTCCAGGTCATGGGGACGGCGCCGCGCCGGCATTGGTTCTCGTAGATGATCCGGCCGCCGCGCATTGCCAGATGCGTCAGGCGAAACATCTCCGACAGCCGTCCGCGCCGCGCCGCCGCTCCCGGAGCGGCCGAGTTGCCCGCCGAGGCCGAGCTTGCCCCCGCCGGCCCCGGTACCGAAGCATCGTCACTTTTCGCTAAAACCCTGCGGCCTGACAGGCCGGCGCTGGTGCGAATCAGGTGAACGACGGGGTTGTCGAGCGTCAAACTTTGTATCACCAGCGGCCCGCTCCCCAGCGGAAACCTGGCAAGCCGCAATTGCAGCCGCGGAATGCGCAGCAATTCCAGCCGCGTTCCATCAGACCCGGCGGTGACAAGGACAGCGTCGGAAACGGTGACGCCATACGGCATGTTGTACGTCAGCTTCCCGATCTCCAGCTTCGCGTCGAGCTGGTCCGCGATCATCGACTGGAGCCGATGCCTGATGAAACTCCGCGCGAGAATCGGCCCCAGAACCCAAAGCGCGGTCCCCAACAGCAAAACACCCAGAATCACGCGCTGCCATCGGCGCGTACGTGGCGTCATGTGAAGCTCCTAAGAAACCGGACCTCTATCGCCGTGGCCAATTGCTGGCCAGCGAGGTTCCGGAAAATCGCAGGTTATCGCGTATTCGCGATAGGGTCAATCCCATGCCGATATGAAAAGGGCCGGCCCAGCGCCGGTCTGCCTCAATTCCTGGAGATAGCACCCCGCGCCGTGCGGAAGGCGGAGGTGCCGCTTGAAAAACCGCGGGCCGCGGCTATGCTTCCACGCCTGCGCGTGGCGATTGCGCTGGCGCCATAATTCGCCGAAGTAGCTCAACGGTAGAGCACCGCTTTCGTAAAGCGGGGGTTAAGAGTTCAAATCTCTTCTTCGGCTATCCGCCAATCATCAAGGAGCGTCATGCGAATACTTAGAGCTTGGTCGCGCGTGCCGTTTGTCACGGTAGGTCTTTTGTTAGCTATTTGCATGCTGGCTCTTTATGCGATGCCAGTTGTGATGTATCCGGCTGCTTCGGATACCCAAGCGCAAGTCCATTTGGCCAAGACGTTTGTCGCCGCGGTTGGCATTCCATTTTCACTTCTTTGGGCAACCGCCGCCTTCGTCATTATGGGCGCTATTGAACTTTGGATAGCGGGTCGAATATGGAAGGCGTAATGGCGTTCGCGCAATCGCGGCAGGCCTTCGATCCAACTTGGCTTCTCGAAACGAGTCGAAGGAAACATGGCACACCGCCTCATCGTGGTCCTCATACTGTTTGCGGTCCTCACCGTACACGCCGCCGAGCCGACGCGCTTCAGCCAATGGAAGAACGGCCCCCCGTCTGATCCGGGCTATTTCCCAATTGCGGTCTGGCTGCAAAGCCCCAGTCAGGCGGCAAAATATAAAGCCGCCGGCGTTAATTTGTATCTGGCGCTTTGGGACGGCCCGACCCAGCGGCAGCTTGCCGACTTGAAGGCCGCGGGGATGCCGGTGATCTGCGAGCAGAATGCGGTGGGGCTGGCGCATATTCATGATTCCACGATCGTGGGCTGGATGCAGCCCGATGAGCCGGACAATGCGCAGGAGGTTCGAGACCCGGTCACCGGCAAAAGTAGCTATGGGCCACCGACCCGGCCGCAAAAGATCATTGAGGATTACGAAAAGATGCGCAAGGCCGATCCGAGCCGGCCGATCTATCTGGGCCTGGGGCAGGGCGTGGCCAACGACCAATGGAATGGCCGAGGATCCGAAGGCAAACCAGAGGATTATCCGCTGTACGTTCGAGGCGGCGACATCATCAGCTATGACATTTATCCCATCGCCGGCCTGTCCAAACCGCGCCCGCAAGATTTTTTGTGGCTGATCGCCAAAGGCGTCGATCGCATCCATCACTGGACCGGCGGCAAAAAGATTCAATGGAACGTAGTCGAATGCACCCACATAGGCGACGCAAATCGCCAGGCAACGCCGCACCAGGTGCGGGCCGAGGTGTGGATGTCACTGATCCACGGCTCAACCGGCGTCGTCTGGTTCGTCCATCAGTTTAAGCCTAAGTTTAATGAACACGCCCTGCTGGATGATCCGCCGATGCTGGCTGCCGTCAGCGCGATCAATCGCCAGATTCATGATCTGGCGCCGGTGCTGAATAGTCCGAGCATAGACGCCGTGAAAGTGTCATTCAATGCGCCAAACGCGCCGGTCGATGCGATGGCCAAACGGTATAAAGGCGCGACCTACGTGTTTGCCGTGGCGATGCGCAACGCGAAGGCGCGAGCCACGTTCGTCGCTCCGGGTCTCAAGCCTGGAACCTCAATCGAAGTGATCGGCGACAATCGGCGGGTAATGAGCGCCGATGGAACATTCGAGGACGATTTCGGGCCGTATGACGTTCGGCTGTATAGGATGGCCGAGTAAAAGGCATTGCGTAGGGAGCGCCGGCACCCAAGCGACATCTGAAAATCCGAAATCCGAAGCACGAAATCCGAAACAAATCCAAAAGCAGGAAAAACGGAAAATTCAAAGGGCGCGTCCGGGCCGTTCTTGTTTTGAGATTTCTTCCTTTGAGTTTTGAGATTGTTTCGGATTTCGAGCTTCGGATTTCGGATTTTCCTCCCCTTCAAGGATATCATGCAGTCTCTGGTTTTTTTGGCAAGATTTCCAGGTGATTTATGCCGCTTGTGATAGTTTTTCGATTTTTGCCTCGCGTGCCGCGTGTAGGGCGGCGGTCACCTGCCGTCCTTTGTCGCTCATCATGTAACGATGCGTGTGCGGCAGTTTCTGGATCAGCCCGTGGGCACGGAGCATGCGTAGCTTTCGGGTGA
>Ga0209483_1000528_pt1 | contig 32869 bp, 37 predicted proteins | sample NGEPerA_FD_184508 | JGI IMG/M metagenome (GOLD analysis project Ga0209483, IMG submission 184508) | Arctic peat soil microbial communities from the Barrow Environmental Observatory site, Barrow, Alaska, USA - NGEE PermafrostL2-A... | ecosystem: Environmental > Terrestrial > Soil > Wetlands >... | reverse complement strand
TGGGGTATCGCAATCGGCTGCGGTCATAACGTCCACGATTTTGTGCCGTCCACATCGGTGACCATCCTCGAATCAGGGCCACCTCTCTTGAATCACAAATGATTCATCGGATTCAATATGTTCCCGGACAGACACTAAGAATGCCGATAGCTATCTTTCGGCAATCCTCACAACGTATCTCGGAGAGTTGGACGCGAAGCCCAGTGGACCGCAGGGACGTTATGCTGGCGCACTCATCCTCGAATTTTGGGGCGATACTGCCCATGTTTCCGATGTGAGCTATAAGAAGCAGGAAGCCTTTGCCGAGTGGTCACGAGCAAAGGGGCATTCCGTTTCCTACATCGCGCGGAACCTCGGGGTTCTGTCAGCCGCGCTCAAGCACACTCTTGGGGATCGCGCCCCTCGTGTTAAGGCATTTGCCTCAACCATTGCCGAAAGACTCAACTTGCCAGAACCGGAACCACGCGGCTGGATTCCGACGGACGCACAGCTTGCGGAATTTCTCGATAGTCTGGAGGGCGATCAAGCCGAGCACATTTTTCGCTACTCGATCCTGGCACTTCATACTTTGGCGCGGCCTGCGGCAATTCTTGAATTGAAGCCGAAGTATATCGACCGTCACAGGGGACTCATCGACTTAAACCCACCCGAACGACGACAAACAAAGAAACGACGCCCCGTCGTGCGGGTCCCTTCCACCCTCGAACCTTGGCTCGATCATTGGAATGTTCCTGCCAACGAGTTATTCGTCACCCATCACGGGTTGCCGGTCGGAAGCGTCCGAAACACGTTTAGACGCCACGGCCGTGACCTAGGCATGCCCGAACTCGTGCCCTACTCGTTACGTCACAAAATGGCGACCGAGCTAAGTGCCCGCGGCATTCCGGTGCAGCAATTGGCTTATCAGATTGCACACGACGTTCCGGATCAAAAAAAGTCCACTGGACGGTATATCAAATTCGATATTCGGCACCTCGCAAAGCCCAAAAAGCTGATCGAGGAGTATATGCGCAGCCTCGATAAGCTGACAAAACGCGATTTACTTTGTCCTGATACTCTCAAGATACTCTCAAGTGTCGTAGAGGACGACGCCGATTTCTCAGACGAAGTATCGAAAAAACCGATGAATATCATTGGGTTGAGGGTGGTGGGCGCGACAGGGATCGAACCTGTGACCCCTACCATGTCAAGGTAGTGCTCTCCCGCTGAGCTACGCGCCCGTTCCGTTCCTTGACCGAAGTCGAGGCGGGCGGCCTCTATACAGCCCGCTCCGCGCGCAAGGCAAGCTGGGCGGCGTAAGAACCGCCCGGCCCGGTGCGCGAGAGGATACGCGTCTGTTACGACTTGCTGGCTTATGCGGAGCGTCTTCGTCCCAATGCCGGCAGATCAGGCCGCGATCATCCGTTCCACTTCCTGCACGATTTCGCGCAGGTGAAATGGCTTGGAGAGAACCTTCGCCTGCTTCGGCGTTTGCGACGACGGATGCAGCGCTACGGCCGCGAATCCAGTGATGAACATGATCTTGAGAGCCGCGTTCATCTCGGCGGCGCGCTTGGCAAGCTCGATACCGTCCATTCCCGGCATGACGATATCGGTCAGGAGCAGGTCGAACTGAAAGCCCTTGAGGCAGTCATAAGCCTCGCTGCCATCGCCGAAATCGGTGACGGAATGGCCAGCCTTCACCAGAGCCGCAGCCAAGAACCGGCGCAACGACTCGTCATCTTCTGCCAACAGAATATGGGCCATGTCCGCCGATCCCCGTCCCCAAATAAAGCCTATATCGCTTAAGCGGTAAATGCGGGTTAACGAGGCGGCCGACCGCAAGTCCAAAAGGGTTGCCCCCGCGGCATCGTTGATGGTCCAATTCCCGCGAACCGCGTTAGAATCAGCGCGGCATGGCTGAGCGGCATGGATTTGGGACACACAACAGGCAAAACGCAGGCGGCGGGCGGCGATTTGGTGCTGGCGGACTTGCACGCGCATGCTTTCGAACTGATCCGGCCGACACAGCAACGCGTCCCGTTCGTGTTCGCCTCGCCGCATTCGGGCCGACTCTATCCGCAGAGTTTCATCGCAAGTAGCGGGCTTAGTGCGCTTAGCTTGCGCCGCTCGGAAGACGCCTTCGTCGATCAGCTCTTCAATTCAGCCGCGGCATTGGGCGCGCCGATGATCGCAGCGCGCTTCCCGCGGGCCTATCTTGATGTGAACCGGGCCCCGACCGAGCTCGATCCTTCGATCTTCGACGGGCCTCTGACTTTGCCCGCCGAACCGGCGAGCACGCGCGTGCATGCCGGGTTGGGCGTGATACCACGCATCGTGCGCGACGGCGCTGAAATCTACCGCCAGAAATTGCCGGCACGCGAAGCAGAAGAGCGTATCACACGGCTCTATCGGCCCTACCATGACGCGCTGGCCAGACTGATTGATGAAACGCATAAATGGTTTGGAACGGCAATCCTGATCGATTGCCATTCCATGCCGTCCGCGGCGGCCGTGCCCGACATCGTGCTCGGAGATCGTTACGGCATGTCGGCGGCGCACGCTCTCATGCGCCGGGCCGAACGCGAATTCGAACAGCATGGTTTCAGCGTTGCGCGCAACGCGCCTTATGCGGGCGGATACACCACGCATCTGCATGGCAGGCCGATGCTGGGCACGCATGCGCTTCAAATCGAAATCAATCGCGCGCTTTATTTGGACGAAGAGCGCATCGCACCCCTGCCGAAATTTGGCGATGTACGTGGACGAATAGCGGAAGCGCTTCGTGGTCTTACGACCATCGAGACTATGCTGCTCCGCACCAATAGCGGCCGCACCATGCCTTGGGCGGCCGAATAAAAAAGCCGCGGGCGAACCCGCGGCTTTTGCAAACCGATTTGCTTTTGGCCTTAGGCAAATTTCTGCGCCCAGGTCGCTTCGTCCACTTCCTCGACCACGATCCGGACGTAGCAATATCCCAGCACGTGGCGGAACAGACGATGGCAGACCTTGCCGCGATAGTTCTCGCGCTCGCCCATGCGGCTGCGCGGAATATCGACGTAGTCGCCGACATTGGGGATCAGGCCGAATCCTGCTTCGTCGCCCAGCACCAGATCGGCGGAGGTTCCGATCTCTTCGGCCTTGCTCGCGCCCTTCGCGAGGAACGTGTAGTCGATTTCGTATTTCACAGTGGAATCCTTTGGCAGAGAAGTGCCGCATCGTTGGAGGCGCAGCCCGCGCTCGTCAACCGCAAAGCCACGTCACGGTTGCGTCAGGCCCAAGAAAAAAGGCCGCTCCCGAAGGAGCGGCCAAGTTCAGGGAGGAAACGCCCAGGAAGGGCAACCGCATTACAATCCGGAGATTGCCATGCCGCATTGCAGCAATATGTCAATGAAAAGCACCTACCACAAGATAAAATCCGCCATCTTTTCCACAAAAATAGAGCAATTCCAGCTATCTAATCCTTAGGCAATTTCCCGCCCGGAATTTGTGCATTGCAATATAATTTAAGCATTTCAAGCGGTTTCGAAGCGGATTCACGAAACGATTATCGCATTGCAACAGGATCGTCGCGATTCACAGGCACGCAGGAGGTCATTGGCCGCCCCTTGATTCGGAGATCCTCATGGCCGAAATCGCCTGGGCACGTGACCGGCAACCCAGCCGTAACCGTGCCGCGTTGCGTGGCAACCTTCCCTTTCCCCATCCTCATCTGCGCGCCCGGCACGGAGCCCATGCGCCAAAACATCCGGTGCGCAAGCACCGCACGATCTTCATATCCGACACCCATTTGGGAACACGCGGATGCAAGGCCGAAGCGCTGGCCGATTTTCTCGCCCACAATTCCTGCGAAACGCTCTACCTCGTCGGCGACATCGTGGATGGCTGGCGGCTCAAACACCGGTGGTACTGGCCGGAGTCGCATGACCGCGTGCTGGCGGAAGTGCTGCACAAGATCGATACCGGTACCCGCGTCATCTACGTGCCGGGAAATCACGACGAGATGCTCCGCGACTATTGCGGACGCGAGATCGCCGGCGTTGAACTGATCCGCGAGACAATTCACGAAACCGCGGACGGGCGAAGATTGCTCGTCCTGCATGGCGACCAGTTCGATGGCGTGATCGCCTATGCGCGCTGGCTGGCCTTCCTGGGCGACTGGGCCTACACGCGCGCGCTTGAACTGAACGAGGTCTGCGCCGCAATCCGCAAATCGCGGGGCCTGCCCTACTGGTCGCTGTCCTCTTACCTGAAGCAGAAGGTGAAGAATGCGGTCGAATATATCTGCCGTTTCGAGGATGCCGTGGTTCAGGAAGCGCGAGCACGCGGGCTCGGCGGTGTCGTGTGCGGTCACATTCATCACGCGGCGATCCGGCGGATCGATGGATGTCTCTACCTCAACGACGGCGACTGGGTTGAAAGCTGCACCGCCCTCACGGAAGATGCCGCCGGAAATCTGGAGATTCTCCACTGGGCCCCTTCCGCAGCCGAGACTGCGCCAAGCTTCGTCCCCAATGCAGAGGACGAACTCGCAGGCGCCCTTCCCGCCTGAGGTTGACGTGACACCGGACGGCGCCTTGGCGGCGCCTCCGGCTTTGCCGCAAATGCTCCGCCATGAGCGGGTTCTGATCGTGACCGACGCCTGGGCGCCGCAAGTGAACGGCGTCGTGCGCACGTTGGAAATTCTGGGCGCCGATCTCGAGGCCATGGGCCATGAGGTTCTCTACGCGACACCGGAGGGGCGCTTCACGCTGCCGATGCCGACCTACCCAGAAATCCGCCTGGCGCTGTTTCCTCGCAAAAGTCTCGAAGCGATGATCGACCGGTTCAAGCCGACCGCAATCCACATCGCGACAGAAGGCACTTTGGGCTTAAGCGCGCGCGCCATCTGCATCAAGCGGCGCATTCCCTTCACCACATCGTTCCACACACGCTTTCCCGAATATGTGAAAGCACGATTTCCATTTGTACCGATTTCTGCCGTCTATGCCTTTCTGCGCTGGTTTCACGGACCCGCCGACGCGATGATGGTAGCGACCCCATCGCTGCTCGAGGAAATGCGTGGCCATGGCTTCACCAATCTGCGCATCTGGTCGCGTGGCGTGGACGTCGATGTTTTCCGTCCCATCGAGGGCGCGACGCTGCCCTTTGCCAAACCGATCTGGCTTTATGTGGGCCGGATCGCGGTCGAAAAAAATCTCGAGGCGTTTTTGTCGCTCGATTTGCCCGGCACAAAGGTGGTGATCGGCGAGGGACCGGTGCGCGCGTCTCTGGAGCGTCAATTTCCCGACGCGAAATTCCTGGGCGCTAAGACCAGCGAGGATCTGGTGCGGGCCTACGCGGCGAGTGACGTGTTCGTCTTTCCCAGCCGCACCGACACATTCGGCCTCGTGCTGCTGGAAGCACTGGCGTGCGGCGTGCCGGTCGCAGCTTTTCCGGTTCAGGGCCCACTGGATGTGATCGGCGATGCGCCGGTCGGCGTGCTCAACGAAAACCTGCGCGAAGCGTGCCTGCGTGCGCTCGACATCGCGCACAACAAGGACGATGGCGCGAACCTCTCGCCCCGCGCATTCGCAATGACGCTATCCTGGCGCACCTGCACCGAGGAATTTCTCGCCAACCTTCCGGCTTAGGCAACGCCTTCTTTGCCAATCGTGATGATCACTGCGCCCGAACCACGCCGCGAACTGATGTAGTCGAACGCGGGCGTAGCGCCGCTAAGCGGAAACTGCACCGCGATGCGCGGACGGATCGATCCGTCCACCGTCCACGCAATTACGTCGTTCAGGGCGGCGCGCGCATGGGCGGGATATTTCTGAACCGTCAGCAGCGTGTTGGCGGCGAGAAGCTCGGCGTCGCGCGCATAGATCGCGGACATGTTGATGCGCGGAACGCGACCCGCCGCGAAACCCGCCGAGATCATCCGCCCGCCGATGGCCAGCGTCATGACGGCCATTTCGAATGCATCGCCGCCGACCGGATCATAGATCACATCCACACCGTTGCCCGCGGTGAGTGCCGCCACCGATTCCGACAGCGGCTTCGCCGAACCATCAATCAATTCGTCGGCGCCGCTTTCCACAGCCTCGCTTCCGCGCGCTTCGCCGGCAGCTACGGCAATGACGCGGGCACCGAGCTTCTTTCCAATCTGCACGGCGGCAATTCCGGTATAGCCGCCCGCACCCAGCACCAGCAGCGTTTCGCCGGCCGCGAGCCTTGCCCGGTCTCGTAGAGCCAGCAGGGCGCCAGCGAAGGCCATCGGCAGGCTGGCGCCAAGCGAAAGCGGAATCGTGTCCGGAAGCTTGGCGCAGAGGTCTGCCTGGGCGACCGCGCCCTCGGCTAGTCCGCCCCAGCTCATAAATGCGGCGATTCGGTCGCCCGGTGCGAGGCTGGTCACCTCCGCACCGACAGCCGCCACCAATCCGGCGGCCTCCAGTCCGGGAATGAACGGAAGGCTTGGACGAGGATGGCGCTCGCCCATCAGCGCCGCGATATCCGCCAGATGGACGCCCCCCGCGCCCACGGCGATCAGCACTTCTCCCGGACCCGGCTTGGGGGCCGCAATGTCGTCCGCCGCGAGCGCGGCAATGCCGCTCAGTCTTTGCGCAATAAGAGCCTTCATGGGCCCGACCGTGCCTTGCTGCCCGTGCCCGCGCAACCGGCCAGCGACAACGAAGCTAATGCGGTTCGCGCAAGGCATGATAAGACGGGCGCGCCAATCCGACCTTGAAGACGATGTCTCCCAGCAGCCGAACGCCCGACCGCGCCCGATGGCTCGCGCCGCAGGAAATCCTGTTCCTCTTGCTGGTGATCGCTGCCTGGTCCGTTTTGGTGCTGTCGCTGGGCAAGGATCAATCCTGGGATTTCCGGAACTATCACTGGTATGTCCCTTATGCCTATCTGAACCACCGCATGGGTTTCGACATCGCGGTCGCGCATCAGGCGACGTTCTACAATCCCACACTCGATATCCCCTTTTATCTGCTAGCGACGCACACGCATGCATGGGTCACGCTTGCCGTTTTGGGCGCCGTGCAGGGCGCCAACGTCGTGCCGCTCTATCTGCTCGCCCGTTCGACTCTGCGTGTCGAAGAACATCAGCGGTTGATTGCAGCTATTGTGACGGTGCTGTGCATGACCGGCGGATTGACCGTCGGCCTCGCGGGCACAACTTACTACGACAATGTGATGAGCGTGTTCGTGCTCTCGGGGCTTGCAGCGATCGTCACGCAGCGCGAGCCGCTGGCGCACGGTTCGCTTGTGCGCGGCGCAATGATTTCAGGGCTTGCGGGCCTCTCGACCGGTATCGCGGTCGGATTGAAATTGCCAGAAGCGATCTTCGCGCTTGGCTTTGGCGCGGCGCTCCTGGTTCTTCCCGGCGACACGAAACATCGCAGCATGCGTACAGCTGCGGGAATTGCCGGAGGTATCGTCGGCTTGCTGCTGATCTCCGCTCATTGGTGGATCGCGATGTACCACGTGACCGGCAATCCGCTGTTTCCCTATTTTAACCAGATTTTTGATTCGCCGCTGGCGCTGAACACGTCCTATCGGGACGTGCGCTTCCTGCCGCACAGCTTCGAACATATCCTTCTGTTTCCGCTTCTCTTTACGATTGATTGGCGCGTTGCCGACGATCTGCAGTTTCAGGATATTCGCGTCGGCATCGCTTACGTTCTGTTGCTGCTGACAATCCCGGTTCTGATCTTCGCGAAACGAAGCCGCGCGCCACTTGTAGCGCCCGAAGCAGCCGCCGCGCTGTTTGCGTTCTGCGGGGTCGCCTACGCCGTGTGGATCGGACTCTTCGCCATCTATCGCTACATTCTCACGCTGGAAATGCTCGCACCGCTTTTAATCACCAGCGCTATCGGACTTTGGCCGATAGCGCGCCGCGCACAGCTCACGGTTCTAGGGGTCCTCGGCGTCGCGGCGATGGCGTTTATGCGGCCCGGCTGGCTGCCGCGCGCGCCGGTCGAAGACCCGTATGTCGATGTCAGCGTTCCGCCCATCGCGCATCCAAACAACACGCTTATCCTGATGGCGGGAGAGGCGCCGATGGGCTACCTCGTGCCCGCGCTGCCCCGCCAGATTCCCGTGCTGCGGATCGACGGCTGGATGATCCAGCCGCAGGACGGCTCGAAGCTCACCGCCGCCACCAAGCGGCGCGTCGCCGCCTACCATGGCGATATGTTCCTGATTGCCAACGAATATGAAATCGGCCGCGCCGCCGAAGCGCTTGGCGACTACGGCCTTGCCATGCGCTATCTTGAATGTAGCGATATCGAAGCCAATCTCGGCGGGCCTTACAAATTCTGCCCGGTCGAGCGTCTGACGGAAAAGAAACCATGAGTGCGACGCCAGCACGGATCGCCGTGATCATTCCCTGCTATAATGAAGAAGTGGCCATCGCACAGACGGTGGCTGATTTTCGCGCCGCAATGCCGGCTGCGGATATTTACGTGTATGACAACAACTCCAAGGACGGCACGGCGCAGCGCGCGCGCGAAGCTGGAGCCATTGTGCGCACCGAGCCGCGGCAGGGCAAAGGCAATGTCGTGCGCCGCATGTTCGCCGATGTGGAAGCCGATGTGTATGTGCTGGTGGACGGTGATGATACGTATGACGCGTCCGTCGCGCCCGATCTCGTCGCAACGCTGATCGACGGCGGATATGACATCGTTTCCGGACGCCGCGTCGCTACAGCCAAGGACGCCTATCGTGCCGGACATGTTCTCGGAAACAAGCTGCTCACTGGTCTCACCGCGCTGATGTTTCGTGTAAAGCTGCTCGACATGCTGTCGGGCTATCGCATCATGTCGCGGCGCTTCGTGAAATCCTTTCCATTCACCGCCGAAGGTTTCGGCATCGAGACCGAACTGACGGTGCATGGCGTACGGCTTTTGATGCCGATGATCGAGGTCGACACGAAGTACAAAGAGCGTCCCGAAGGTTCTGTGAGCAAGCTCAGCACCTATCGCGATGGATTCCGTATTCTGTTCACGATCGCCTCGCTGGTGCGCGAGGAGCGGCCGGCGGTTTTCTTCTCAGGTATTTTTGCCATACTGGCGCTGATCTCCATCGCGATGGGCGTGCCCGTTATTTTGCAGTTCCTTCATACCCACACGGTTCCGCGGCTGCCGACTGCGTTGCTTGCGACAGCGCTCATGATTTTGGCCTTTCTGGCATTGGCCAGCGGCATGATCCTCGACACGGTGACGCGCGGACGGTGGGAACTGAAGCGGATCGCCTATCTGTCCATTCCCGGTCCACAAGGGTTGAAGAAGCCGTGAGCCTTGCCGGGCGGCTTTCGAACTCACGCTTCCTGCGGTTTGCCGTTGTCGGCGCAGCGGGCTTTCTTGTAAACGAAGCCGCGCTCTTCGTTGCCCTCAAACTTTTGCATCTTGGCGCCTATGCTGGTGGCGTCTTCGCATTCTTTGTTGCCGTGACCTTCACCTGGTGGGGCAACCGCATGCTGACCTTCCGCGAGAATGCTGCGCGCGGCACACGCGACATGGCGGCGGAATGGCTGAAATTCGTCGCCGCCAACGGCTTAGGTTTTGCGGTCAACTACGCGATCTATGCAACGCTCGTGACATTCGCGCGCGCACCGCTGAATAGCCCGTATGTCGCGCTTGGCTGCGGCACGATCGTCGGTCTCATTTTCAATTTCGCGATGTCGAAGCGGTTCGTGTTCCGCGCTTAGCGCAGCTTCGCCAATTCTTCCACGATAGCCGTCCCGCCTGGCGCATCCACATCGACTCGCGTGGTTTCGGTGAGCCGTGCCATCGTCATGTAGAAGCCGCAGGTGAGGATGATCTCGACGATTTCCTGCGGCGAGAAATGGGTCTGTGCCGCCTTCACCGCCTCTTCGCTCGCGCGGACATTGCGGATCACTTCCTCGGACAGCTTGAGCAGTGACTTTTCCTTGGCGTTGAACACGGCATCGCCGAAGTGGCCGGATTCCAGCGCCGCAATCTGGTCCTCGCGGCATCCCGCGGCCTTCGCGATGGGCACATGCTGAACCCATTCATAGGTGCCACCCTCGATCCGTGCGACGAGCAAAATCACCAGCTCGCGCAGATCGGCCCCAAGCTTCTGGCGCGAGAGGATATTGCCGCCGAAGCGCAGGCCCGAGACGAAACATTCCGGCGCATTGGCCCACATGCGGAAGATGTTGAGCTTGCGCGGCAACCGGTCGAAGGCTTCGCGAGCTTTTTCGGGCAACGCAGCTGTGTCGGCATAGGGAATGAGCGCCATGTCTGTCTCCTCAAATGTCAGCCGCCGCAAGCATGGCCGAAAGCAGCCCACAAATGCTAGTCCGCCTGTGGATCGACAAGGACCGATTTTGCGATGGCGAAAGCTTGCATGCCTGGCGCAAGCGCGAGCCGGTCGCAGGATGCGTGCGTGATCCGCGCCACGAACATCGCCTTGCCGCATGACAGTTGCACATCGGCATGCGCCGGACCGTTCACACGCACCGCGCCAATCTTGCAGGACAGCACATTGTTGGCGCTAATCATACGCGGTTCTTCGGTGGCCAACATCACATCCTCGGCGCGGATGCGCACGCGGAGGCGTGTACCGAGCGGCTTGTCGAGGCTCGGCACGATCAGCTCGCCGCCATCGAAGCCCAGCACGCTCAAACCTTCGTCCTTGCGATGGGCAGTCACGCGCGTATCGATCACCGCGCCGTAAGAGGGCGTGCCGGTTTGTGCCAATACGTCCAGATCGGTCAGCATGTCGAAGACCGAACCCTGCGCGGCTATGCGTCCATCTTTCAAGACAATCACCGTGTCGGCCAAGCGCGCCACTTCATCCAGCGAGTGGCTCACATAAAGCATCGGCAGTTTCGCCTCGTCGCGCAGGCGCTCGAGATAAGGAAGGATCTCGTTCTTGCGCGCCGCGTCCAGTGCGGATAAAGGTTCATCCAGCAGCAGCATGCGGGGCGATGACAACAGCGCTCTGCCCAGCGCGATGCGACCCTTTTCGCCACCGGACAATTTTGCCGGACGCCGCGCGAGGAGCGGCTCCAACCCTAGCAGCGAAACGACATGCGCGAATTCCTCTTCACTCGCGCGCGTGGACGCTCGCCGCCAGCCGAAGCGCAGATTTGTCTCGACGCTCATGTGCGGGAACAGCCGCGCGTCCTGAAACAGATAGCCAACGCGGCGCTGGCGGGGCGGAACGAAGATGCGCCGCGCCGTATCGAGCACGACTTCGCTGCCAATGACGATGCGGCCTTCCCGCGGCTTCAGCAAACCGGCAATTGCGTTGACGATGCTGCTCTTGCCGGCGCCAGATGGGCCGAACAGTGCCGTAATGCCCGGCTTCCCGATGGCGAAATCCACATCGAGTTTGAAATTGCCGAAATCGTGGCGGAGCGCGACGGAAATGCTCATCGGCCCGCAAACATCCGGATGCGGCGGTCGGCGAATTCAGCGAGCGTCACGCCCGCCAGAGCCAGTGCGATGGAAAGCATGGACAATCGCGCCGCTTCCACTTCGCCACCCGGCGATTGCAGTGCACTATAGATCGCCAACGGCAGAGTTCTTGTCTCGCCTGGAATGCTGGAGACAAAGGTGATGATCGCGCCGAATTCGCCGAGGCACGCCGCAAAAGCCGTGATCGCGCCGGCAACGATGCCCGGCAGCGCCAAAGGCAAAGTTAGATTGATGAAGCAATCGAGGCGGCTCGCGCCGAGCGTCTCGGCCACATCGCCAAGACCGCCATCGATGGCTTCCATCGAAAGGCGTATCGCGCGCACCTGAAACGGAAACGTAATAATGGCGGATGCCAACGCCGCACCCTTCCACGAAAAGGCAAAGCGGATTCCGAAATGCGCAAGCAGCCAGCCACCCAGCGGCGCGCGCGTGCCGAGCGTCAGCAGCAGGAGATAACCGACGACAACAGGCGGCAGTACGAGCGGCAGATGCAGCGCACCATCGACAAGTGACTTTCCCGGAAAACGGCTGTGCGAAAGCAGCGCGGCCGCGGCCAGCGCGAACGGCAGAGCGCATAAGACGGCGATTGACGCGATCCTGAGGCTTAGGAGCAACGCTTCGATTTCTGCGGAATCCAGCATGGTGGGCGCTTCGCTATATCCGCCGCAATATAACGGAAAGATCGCGCAGCGCTGCACCATGGTTAAGGCAATTGCCGCGCTTGACCGGTACGACGCATGCCTTACCGTTGATCCGATGGGGACGGGCGTACGAGGGGGGCGAATGCGAGCGATCGCCGCGGCTTTGGGAATTGCCGTGTTCACGACGGCTTTGCTCGGCGCTGCGGCAGAGCGTCCGGAAGCGCCAGTGGCTCCGGCCGCACCCCGCGTCACGCCGGCTCCCATCGAACCCGCGGAACAAAAGATCGTTACGCAGACTCCGATTGCAGGCTATAGCCCCAGCCTCTACCAAATCCGCTACAACCAATGGACCGCAGCTGACGAACGCGGTTTCGGCGAATTAATCACCGCTATCGGCGAATCCGATTGCCACACGGTCAACACCTGCCTGCATGCCCCCGGCAACCCGTTTCGCGCGAGCGATCCCGAGGGAATCTATTTCCGCTCGGACTGCGCCGATCTTCCGTATGTGCTGCGCGCCTATTACGCCTGGAAACGCGGCCTGCCATTTTCTTATGTGAGCGCGGTCGAGCCGCGCGGTCACACGCGCGACATCCGCTACACGCCGAACGGCAATGAAGTGGTCGAGCGCAAGGATGTGCTGACCGGCCAAATCTCCGGATATGAACTGCTTGACGAAATCCGCGATGCCGTATCGTCGGCCACCTACCGGATGCATCCCGATCTGGACGAGCCAACGCCCGACCTCTATTCACCCGCGATCAGCGTAAAATCCATTCATCCAGGAACATTGATCTACGATCCCAACGGGCATGTCGCCACGATCTATCGCGTCGATCCGGACGGACGCATCAACTATATCGACGCGCACCCAGATAATTCGCTGACGCGCGGTTTCTACGACATCCGTTTCGTTCGTTCGCGCCCGGGCATGGGCGCGGGCTTCAAGAACTGGCGGCCGATCACACTTGTCGGCGCCACGCGGCGTTCGGACGGCGTCTATGTCGGTGGACATGATGTGCTCCCACCGAACAAAAACATTGCCGATTTTTCGGAAACGCAGTTTTTCGGCACCGGCGCCCGTCCGGCAGCGGATTCAAGCTGGGCCATCGGCGGCTTCGCGCTCGCTGGCGAAAATATGGACTATTATGACTATGTGCGGGCCGTGCTGGCGGGCGGCAAGCTGGAATTCGATCCGGTGAAAGAAGTTCACGACATGGTCGATTCCAATTGTGCCGATCTGCATTACCGCGGCGAAGCCGTTGATCTGGCAATTGCGGCGGGTCTGCAGAACCAAAGCCAGCCGGAACGGTTGCCGGCCAATATCTACGGCACGGAAGGTGATTGGGAAACCTACTCCTCACCATCGCGCGATGCGCGCCTCAAGACCGCATTCAAGGAATTGCGCGATCAGGCGCAGCGCTTTGTCAAGATGTATCAGGCCGGCGACAAGAAGCTGGTCTATCAAGGAAGCGATCTGGTCGGCGATCTCATTGCCACCTATGACCGCGAAGCGGCGGTCTGTCAGATCAGCTACACACGCAGCGACGGTTCGAAGGTCAATTTTGGCTATGAAACTGCGCGGCACAGATTGTTCTTGACGTCGTTCGATCCCTACCAATGCATCGAGCGGCGCTGGGGCGCCACCGATCCGGCCGAGCTTTCCACCTGCCGAGACGGCGAAAGAAAACAGGCGTGGTATCTGGCCGAACAGAACCTGCGCAATCAGCTGGACCGCACCTACGACGCGCAGATGGATTTCACGCTCGACGAGTTACGGGTGCCGGGACCCGGCAAAGGCGTCGTGACGCCGCCCGACATCGACACCCGCGCCTATCTTGCGTCCATGGTCGGCGTACGGCCCGGCAAGCCCCAATCGGCGAGCCGGTAGAGAGAACCCTCACGAACAAAAAAACCGCCGGGGTGAGCGGCGGCCTTCTGCATTGATGTTTACTCGGCTTATTTTGCCGTGCGCGTGTAAACCGACCAGATATGCGCGATCATCTGCTGCTTGGGATCGCCTTTCACGGAATTGAACGCACGGATGGCGGCGTCCTTTTGGCCGGCGTCGAGATAGGCCATGCCCAGACGAATCTGGGCGTCGTTGAGGTCGGTAACGCCTTTCTTGATACCGGCCTGAATGGCGCTTACGGCGTCGGGGAATTTGCCCATGCCCCAATAGTTTTCACCGAGTCTCACCAGCGCATCGCCGTTCTTGGCGGCATTGGCCTTCTGCGCTGTGGCGGCAATCGCGGCTGCGTCCTTGGCAGCAGCAGCTTGCGCCATGCCGCCCAGACGCTGCGAGCGCTGATCGACGAGAACCTTCGCCGTCACGCCTTTCTGAATGATGTTCTGCGCTTCCGTCGGATCGCCGAACTGCAAAGCCAGTTCGGCCGCGAGCTGGTAGTCTTCAGGACCGCGCATGTTGCCGGTCAGAAGACGCAAGCGCGAAACATCGAGCGTTTGGCGATCGGTGAGACCGCGCGTGTTATCCGCACCCGCCAGCATATAAGTCCAATAGGAGGGCTGTCCCGCAATAATGAGGCGTTCGGCGGCGGCCTGCTCGGCTTCGGTGTCGCCGGACTTCGCGGCCGCCGCCATCAGCAGCTTCTCCACCTGTTCGCCGCCGCCCATATCGCGCAGCATGCGGATTGCCTGCGGATAGTCGCCCATCAGGTAATAGGCCTGGGCCACGATGAGCTGGCTTTGGCCGTCATATTGGCCCGCCTTGCGCAGTTCCTGGGCATCCTCGCCGACGACAGCGGCATAGCGGCCAGCGTTGTAATCGGTAGCAAACTTGCCCTTGGAGCCGACGGCCCCGCTGCCCGATTTCGCAGAGATAAACGACCGTGTCTGCTCGATGGCCGCTTGGTCGCCGGAGGTCAGTCCGCCGACGGCTTCTGCTTCATGTAATTTGGCGCTGGCGGCACCGGTATTGCCGTTCTTGGCCAAGTCGATCGCCTGCTGAAGCAGCCTGCCCACCTGCGGCCGTGTCGCTGCCTCGGCGACGCTAACAAAGGCTGTTGTCGCGAGCGCGACGGTGCCGGTGCCCAAGAGAAGCGCAGCGGCAAGTGTACGAAAATATTGCGAATTCATAACGTCCTCATTCCAAAGGCGCCGGTTCGGGTTCGAGCCAGCGCACGTAAAGCCCGCTCCGCAGGAGTCTCTCTACTGTACGAATGCGTTGGTATTGACGATGCCCATCTTGGTGATGCCGCGACGCTGCGCATCCGCCATAACCTTGGCCACGGTATCATAACGCGCCAAACGGTTGGCGGTGATGTGAATTTCGGACTGGGCACCCAGTTCTTTCTGGCCTTCCTGATAGAGGTACCCATCCAGGGTCTTCATATCCATGGGGGAGTTATTCCAGTAAATCGTGCCGTCGAAATCGATATTGATGTCGATAACTTGCGGCGGCGTCGGCGGCGGTATCACGTTCGGTGGCGGCATATCCAGTTTCACGGCGTGAGTCTGGATCGGAATCGTGATGATCAGCATGACGAGAAGAACGAGCAGGACGTCGATAAGCGGCGTGGTGTTCATCTCCACCATGACTTCGCCTTCGCCAGTTTCCTCACCAACATTCATTGACATAGCGCGATACCTTTATGTTCAGCGAGTGACTACTGGGCGACGATGTTTTGCGGCTCGGTGAGAAAGCCTACCTTCTGGATGCCGGCACGCTGGCAGTCGTAGACAATCCTGCCTTCCTCTTGAAAGCGTGAATCCTGGTCACCGCGGATATGCACTTCCGGCGGCGGCTTGCCTGAAGCAATCGCGCGCCGGTTGGCATCTTCGAGGATACTGATGATCTCATTGTTGTCATCAATCTCTCGATTGTTGACATAGACCTTGTCCTCGTTGGTCGCCTTGTTATGCGCGACCGCAATCACGATGTTTTCCGGCTTCGTCACGGTCGCAATGTTGCGGGCGTTCGGAAGCGTAACCGGAACGACCTTCACGATGACCGGAACGGTGATCAGGAAGATGATGAGCAGCACCAGCATCACGTCCACCAACGGTGTGGTGTTGATGGTCGTGTTTAGCGCCGCATCGTCATGATCCGGGGATGAAACATTCATCGCCATTAGAGCTTACTCCATTACCAGTTCTGGCTTATTTGCCCTTGGTGACGAGATAGGTCTGCAAATCGCTGGCAAAGCTGCGCAGCTTCTCGTTGATCACCTTGTTGCGGCGGACGAGGAAGTTATAGAGCAGCACTGCCGGAACGGCGACGAACAGACCGATGGCGGTCATGATCAACGCTTCACCCACCGGACCCGCGACTTTGTCGATCGAAGCCTGGCCGGCTATGCCGATGGCGATCAGGGCGTGATAGATGCCCCAAACGGTACCGAACAGACCGACGAACGGCGCCGTCGAGCCGACCGAAGCCAGAAAAGCGATGCCGCCCTGAAGACGCGCATTGATCTCTTCGAGCTGGCGGTTCAGCGACATGGCGATCCAGTCGTTGAGATTGACAAGACCCGAGCCTTGACCGCTGGAGGCTCGCACGCCGCTTTCGGCGACCGTCCGGAACACGCTGTTCTTCGACAATTTGTCGATGCCTTCATTGAGGTTGTTGGCGCTCCAGAAACGCTTCTCGACTTGGGACGCCTGCCCCAGTACACGCGATTGTTCCCAGTATTTCATGAGCGAAATGTACCAGGTGCCGACTGACATGATGGCGAGCAGCACGATCGTGCCCTTGGCGACGAAGTCACCATTGGCCCAGAGCGAACCCAGACCATAAGGGTTGGCTTGTTCGGCTTGTGCGACCGGCGCAGCGGTAGGCGGCGGCGCGGCTACAGCGGGCGTCGGTGGTGCGGCGGGCGCTGCCGACTGATCGGTCGTTCCCGGTGTCGCCGACTGGTCTGGCCCACCCGGTGTTGCCGTTGCCGGCGCGCCGGACGGTGAAGCCATCGTAGGCGCGGGCGGATCGTTATTCGTCTGCGCGGATGCCTGACCGGCACCGAAGCCGGTCAAGAGAGCGATGGCAGCTGCGATCGCCAGTTTCTTCGATATCATTTGTTCGATACTCCGTAAGTAGAATGCCAAAACGCGCTTCCCCAAAGGCGGGTCAGCCTCCATTCAATTTCCAAGTAACCTTGGCTTGCCACGACTTCTCAACCGGCGCTCCGTTTTCTTCGGCTGGCTTGTAAGTCCATGAAGATGCACACGGGATCGCCGCTTGGTCGAGTTCCGGAAAACCGCTCGGCTGCGCAACGGTTACGTTGTGAACGCCGCCGTCCGTTCCCACGGTGAAGGAAAGAATCGTTGTACCTTCATGACCAAGACGGGTCGCCAGAGCTGGGTAATAGCGCTGACCGCATGAATGCGGCCTGCCGATCGAGACCGGCGAACTGACAGCCGCCTTCGGCGGCGCAGCCACAGGCGGCGGCGTGTTGGTAACGGTGATCGTGCTGGTGACCGGCGCTTCATTCGCCACCACGATGTCGGGCGGTGGAACAAAGGGCGGCGGCGGCTTCACCAAATCCGGCGGCGGCGGCGGCGGTGTCTTGGGCTGATCCGGCGGTTTCTCCTTGACGATATCGGCTTTGATGTCGTCGGGAAGCTTGTCGATCATCTGCGAAGCCAGACCGGAGGCCAGCGCATAGATGACAGCAAGATGCAGGATCGCCACCATGCCGATGCTGACGAAGCGCCGGGGGCTGGCTGCGGAGACCTGAAAAGGCCTTAAGTCATGTTCTGGTTGTTGCATGGATCTACACTAACCAATCAAGATGAAGCCCGGCGCCATCGCGCCGGACCTGGTGACGGAAAACCAGGCTTGCACATCCCCCTCCAATTGCGCCGTTAAGCGGCGCCTGTTCTTAGTGCTCTTTTGATACATCGTAATCATGCTTCGTGGCCCGGTCTAGCTTCTCGCATGGTAAACGCCAACTGCCGCGACCGAAAATATCAAACGCCAGAAATTTTCGGCGGCCCTGACAATACCATTGGATATTCGCGCAACCGAGTCGCCGCGGTGTAAGCCTTGATCCAACGGCAATTTCTCGCCTGTTCGCGAGATCGGCGCATTCGCAATAACGCGTTCTTGATCGCTCTTTTTCCACGCTTTTTCGCCCGATGTTGACGGTGATGTCACATATGCGGCGAATCGTTCCACGATGCTCTTCATCCACAGATTGCCAGGGGTGTCGCGCCAGACTGGCGAAATTGCGTTCAAACAAAGCCGGAAAAATGGACCTTTTATCAACGGTCCGGCGCCGTCGATCATATACGTTGCACAATCGCGCGTTGACCTCCGCCGCCGCCATCCATTAGCGTTCAAATAAGCGCGAGGTTCCCGAAAGGGATTCAAGGGAACGCGGTTTGATACCGCGGCTGCCCCCGCAACTGTGACCGGTGAGCGGTCGTCCAAAAGCCACTGAGGCGGATAACGCCTTGGGAAGGTGGACGAAAGCGATAGAACCGGAAGCCAGGAGACCTGCTTCACGCTGTCGTCCTGTTTCCAGCCGGGGTGCGCTGGTGACTGCGGGGGAAACCGTCGCGGCGACATTTGGAGTCGTCGTGGGGTGTCTTGTGCCTAGAAATTCAGCACGTCTGAAAAACATGTCTCGCGCGGCGGCTCCTGGACCTCGAACCGGGAGAACCCCATGCATATTCAATCGAAGCCTACCCATTCTAAATTTTTCATATCCGCCGCGCTGACCGCTCTGGCGGGCAGTCTCTGCAGCGCACCAGCCTTTGCCGACGGTTCGGTCGAAACCGTTGTCGTCACGGCGACGCGCACCGAACAGCCGCGCGATATCACTGGCGAATCGGTGTCGGTGCTCGGGGCCGATACGCTGCGCACGCTGCAGACCGTCAGCCTGACTGACGCGTTGGCGCTGACGCCGGGCGTTGTCGTCGATCAGAATGGCGGCCAGGGTCAGCCCACCACAATCAGCATTCGCGGCGCCGAGACCGGCCAAACGCTGGTGCTCATCGACGGCGTGCGCATCAACGATCCGAGCGGCACCGACGACGGCGCCATTCTGGGCGACGTATTGGTCAACAATATCGACCGCGTAGAAGTGCTGCGCGGGCCCCAATCCACCCTCTATGGCAGCGACGCCATTGGCGGCGTGGTCGACATTTTGTCGAGGCGCGGCGGCGATTCGCCGTTAGCGCTAAACGCCACCGCAGAAGCCGGATCGCTCGACACTTATCACCTCAACGCCGCCGCCAATGGCAGCACCGACGCGGTGGATTACGGCGTGGCGGCGAACTATCTGCACAGCAACGGCATCTCCGCGGCGGACAAACGCAACGGCAATCCGGAGACGGATGGTTACGGCAATCTCGGCCTCACGGAAAATGTGCGCGTGCATCTGGGCGATACGGTGAGTCTGGATCTGCGCAGTTACTACACGAATGCCCGCGCCGATTTTGACGACAATTCGCTGTTCTTTCCGCCGTTCCTCACGCTCGATTCGGCGGCTTACAACACGAACCGCTTTCTTGCGGGCTATGCCGGACTGAATGTCGATCTGTTCGGCGGCATGTTTCATAACCGCATCGCGGTCATGGCGACACAAAGCAATCGCGAATTTTTCGATTCCGCTTTCGACATCATTCACAAGAACGCGGTGGACAAGGGCCACGCAACCCGCTTCGAATATCAGGGCGTCGTCGATCTGGCACCGAACACTCAAATCACGTTCGGCGCGGAATCACAGCGCGCGTCCTTCATCAGTGATTTCTTCGATTCCATTCCGGTCTTTGCAAGCTCCGCCAAGGGCCATGACGCAATTAACGGCTATTACGCGCAGGCACAGGCCACGTTCTTTGATGCGCTGACGCTGACCAGCGGCGTACGGTACGACGATAACGACAAATTCGGCCACCACACCTCGCTCAAGCTGGCCGGCGCGTACAAACTGACCGACAGCACGACGCTGCACGCCAATTACGGCGACGGCTTCAAGGCGCCTTCGCTTTACGAACTGTTCTCGCAATACGGCACACCCACGCTGGCGCCGGAAACGGCGCGCGGCTGGGAAGCCGGTGTCGATCAGTCCGTTCTGAACGGGCGCGTGCGCGGCACGCTGACCTATTTTCAGCGCCGCACGAACAATCTGATCGACTTCCAAAGCTGCTTCGTGTTTTCGCCGCCGGTGCAATGCGCGCTTCAGCCCAACGGCTTCTACTTCAACATCGGCCGCGCGCGGGCGAGCGGTGTGGAAGCTGAAATCAACGCGAACGTCACCGACACAATCACCGCATCGCTCAACTACACAAACATGAATGCGAAAGATCTTCTCACCGGCCTTGCCCTACCGCGCCGGCCGCAAAACCATGCGAGCGCCATCGTGACCTGGACGCCTGCGTCCGACTGGTCAGTAGGTGCGAGCGTCAACTATGTGGGGCGCGAGATCGATCAATATGATTCGAGCACGACGCCGCCAACAGCGTTTCCGAACGGCGGCCACACGCTCGTCAACCTGTTTGGACAATACAGCTTCGGACAATGGAGCGTGTTCGCCCGCGTCGAAAACCTGTTCGGGCAGCATTACGAGCCGCTGATCGGCTATGGCGCGCCCGGACGAACAATCTTCGCGGGAGTCAGACTGCGCGAGTAGGACGACGCAAACTGCCGGTTGCGCCGGGCTTTCTAGCTCGCCAGTGCGACCGGCCGCGCCGCTTGGCGTGATTTACGATAGCAGCCGCGGACAGTTTCCTCTTCGGCGAAGGCCTTGCTCGCGCCTTCCAGCGTTTCCGATGCGCCCAGAACGAGATAGCCGTCGTTCGCGAGAACGCCACCAAGCCGTTCGAGGCAGGCGCGCTTGTCGAACGGATCGAAATAGAGAAGCACGTTGCGGCAAAAAATCACGTCCATCTCGCCCAGCCAACCGAAGCTCTCGAGCAGATTGAAGGTGCGGAACGTCACCATCCGCCGAATGCGTTCGCTGATGCGCCAGCCTTCGCCTTCCTGGGAAAAAAAACGCACCAGCGTTTGCGCGTTCAGCCCGCGCTGGATTTCATAATGCGCGTAATAGCCCGCCGCGGCGCGTGCGATGGTCCCGGCGCTGAGATCGGTCGCGATCAGTTCGATGCGCCAGTCGCGCGCGATCTTGGCTTCGTCGAGAATCATCGCCAGCGAATAGGCTTCCTGCCCCGTGGATGCGGCCGCGCACCAGATGCGCAAGTGACGGCTCTTGGCGCGCGCGCTGAGAAGCGAAGGCAGGACTACGCCGCGAAAGTGATCGAACGTCGCCTTGTCGCGGAAAAACGAGGATTCATGCGTCATCATCGCTTCAGTCACCGCGCGCCCGAGGTCTTCGGGGGCGTGGCGCAGTTCGGCGAGAAGATCGTCGGTCTTGCGAGAACCGTAACGGCGCGCAACCGGCGCCAGCCTGCTGACCACAAGCTGCGTCTTGTTCAGGATCAGCAACAGGCCGGAGCGCCGCCTGAGAAAATCCGCCAGATAAGAAAAATCGGCGTTGTTCACACGATATCCCGTCGGTTCAGATGAGGCCGGCTTGCGCGAATGTTGATTCCAGCGCTTCGCGATCGAACGGCTTCATCACATATTCATTGGCGCCCGCGCTCAACGCTTCGCGTATCTTCTGCACGTCGTTCTCGATGGTCGAGAAAACGACCACCGGCTGTTTCTCGCTTCTGCCGTTGCGCAGCGTCCGCAGAAATTCGACGCGGCCGGCATCGGAAAGATCGAGCAGGATCCCATCGGGCATTTGCACGCGGCAAGATTCTAGCGCCGAAGCATCGTCCACCGCTTCTTCCGCATAGAATTTCATGCCCTCCAGAATCTGGCAGGCGACGGTGCGGATAACCCGGCTTTTGTCGACGACAAGGCGATGTTTCATGACAATGAATCCCACGGGCCGAATGACCGCGGATTCTAGCGAACAAGCGTAAATGCAACCTGAACGTGCTAACCGGCGACCAACTCGACCACGCCGTCGCGCGCCGACACGGTAAGGCCGGCATTCAGCCCGCGAGCCAATTTGTGCGTGAGATAGGCCTGGATCGAACGGCCATCGAGTGGCGCGGAGGGCTCGCCCATCGCCGCCTTCTGCACTTCTTCCAGCATGCGCGCATGCGCGCCGGTTGCGCGCACCGTGAAACCGGGTGCCGCCGCGTCGTTGGAGGTTTCGACATGCACCTGGCCGCCGCGCGGCAGACTGTCGACCGCCAGAAGCGCCGCGTTCATCAGCAGTTTGGCCCAATCCTTCGGCCAGTTCAGGCTTGCCGCCTGCCAGTCGAGTTCGACTTTTCCGCCGCGCACCAGATTCTTCAGATTGCGTCCCACTTCCGTGAGATCTAGTTCCGCGCCTGCCGAACCCGCGGCACCGAAGGCAACGCGGGCGAACTGCAACCTCGCCGCGGCCTGCTCGGCGCTGGACGTGACCAACTTGAGTGCATCGGCGCGCATGGCGGCGTTGTTCTCGTCCTCGAGCACTTCCAAACCGTTGACCACTGCGCCCACCGGGCTCACAAGGTCATGACACACGCGGCTGACGAGCATAGCCGCGAATTCGAGATCGCTCATGGCTTCGGCCTTCGAAACAGGGGCTATCTGGAGCTTTATGGTTTGCATTTGGTAACCTCTCCCGTCCGCTATTAAGGAATGCTTAAGATGGCTGCAACCGCCGCCCCATCCAATGCTGCCTGCGCGCTGGTGGAAATTGTGGCTGGCGCTGGCGAAATCGTCATGCGGCATTATCACCGCGGCCCGGTGCTCTCGCGCCGCAAGGACGATCACTCGCCGGTCACTGATGCCGACGAGGAAGCTGAAACTTTCATCCTTCAAGCCCTCGCCAAATTCGCACCCGGCGTTCCCGTGATCGCGGAGGAGGAAGCCGCCGCGGGGCGCATCCAGACGATCGGCACGCACTTCTTCCTGGTCGATCCCTTGGACGGCACCAAGGAGTTCATCGAACGCAACGGCGAGTTCACCGTGAACATCGCCGAGATTCGCGACGGCAAGCCGGTGCGCGGCGTGGTCTTCGCCCCGGCGAAGCAGCGGCTTTTTGTCGGCGAAATTCCCGGCGGCGCGTTTGAGATCGCGACACATGATGGCGCGGCGCCGGATTGCAAATCCGCGCGGCCCATTGCCGTGCGCAAACCGGCAGCGGACGGCATGATCGCGGTCGCCAGCCGCAGCCATCGCGATTCCAAGACCGAGGAATATCTGGCGCATTACCACGTCAAGGATTTCGTCACCGCCGGATCGTCGCTCAAATTTTGTCTGGTGGCGGCTGGGGAAGCCGACATCTATCCGCGCCATGGGCGCACCATGGAATGGGACACCGCGGCGGGACACGCGGTTCTGGCCGCGGCGGGCGGTAGCGTGACGCGCCTCGACGGTTCGCCTTTTCTCTATGGCAAGGTGAATGAGGACTTCGCCAATCCGTTCTTCGTGGCGAAGGGCGGTTGAGCGTTTCGGGCGCTGGCTGGTGCAGATCGGCCGTTTCGCTAATCGTAATTGTTGCGGCTGGAATAAAAGACCAGCGCCATCAACCCGCCGCCGACGGCTGTGGTGACGACAACACCCAGAATCATCGCAACCCATCCGGCCGTCGAGATACCGACACCCGCCATCGCGTTCCACGCATGGACGGCATAGGCGATAGCCGCGGCCAGAAATCCCACCAGCACGACAATGGCGAACCAGCCGCCGGGACCCAGGCTTTTACTGACGGGTTTGTCTTGCGGGTTTTCGCTCATGGTGATCGCAAGTATAGGCCTGTTCGCGCGCGGTTACATTAGGCGCGTGTCCTTTGGGGTCTGATCGTAATGGTCGTGCCGGCCATCGACATATTTGATCGACGCCGCGAGTTCGTCGGCGTCGGCGTTATCCAGCGTGGAAATCGCGACCGCGTAGAAGATGCCGCCCGAGGCCTCATGTCCGCCCTGCGCGAAGGCTCGCACGCCGCAGGTTTTGCAGAAGCGGTAGTGCAGGTGCGGCTCAGGCTTTCCCGGCGGTGTCCACTGATAATCCGCCAGAGCGTCGGCCCCCGCGTTCAGATGAAAGTGATCGGATTTGACGATCGCGAACCATGCGCGCGCCTTGGTGCAGATCGAGCAGTTGCACCGTCTTGTGCCTTTGGCAAGATCAATGTCGGCTGTAAAGCGCACGGCGCCGCAATGACAGCTTCCGGAATAGGTTTTCAACGCCAGAATCAATCCTTCCAATGCACGCCGCAAAGCGTGGACACCTATTCGGTGTTGATAACGCGTAGAGAAGCGGACCGTTGTTCGCGCTTCTCAAGAGAAACGCAGACAACGCAACAAACTACGCTGCTGCTTTCACGTGCAGCACCGCGCCGTCGGCGCCCGAGACGACCAATGCGTCGCCCTTGTGAGGATTGGAGCCATCCTGCATCACGGCGCTCCAGCGGGAGTCATCGACGAGCACTGCGCCGCGGCCTTCGACGAAATCGACGGCGGCTTTCACCGCACGGCCCTTATAGCCATCGCTGCGCCGGTTCAGCGTGGGATGCGGCATGTGATCGTGCCTGCCCCAGGGCGAGCGCTTCCACGCAATCGTCGCCGCCACCGAAAGAACTGCGAAAAGGAATATGGCGAGCGTTCCGTCCAGCGATGGAATAACAAACTTCAAAACACCGACGAGCAGCGCCGCGATGCCGGGCCACAACAGATACTGCGTCGTGCTGGCGATCTCGGCGGCAAGCAGCAGCGCGCCCAGCGCCCACCAATGCCAGGCGGGCTGATTGTTCATGAAGTCGGTCAGCGATTGCATCGCACTCTCCTCACGTTCCAGCCGGACGGCCGGGGCCTGCGGGCGGCGCGGTGGTTCCCGCCGCGGGGACAGAACCCGTTCTCGGCGCGACGGTCGTTCCGGCTGCTGCGCGCGCGGTGTTGGGCGTGGCCATGCGCGCGACCTGCTGGGTCATCGCATCTTTCGTTAGCTCCGCGATGCCCGCGATCGAACCAAGCAAACCGGCCGACTCCATCGGCAGGATGACGAACTTCTGGTTCGGCCCATTGGCGAGTTGCGCGAAGGCATCGACATATTTCTGACCGAGAAAGTAATTCAGCGCGTTCACGCTGCCCGCTTCTACGGCATCGGAAACCATCTGCGTCGCCTTCGCTTCTGCCTGCGCGGACCGCTCGCGTGCCTCTGCATCGCGGAACGCTGCTTCCTTGCGCCCTTCGGCTTGCAGGATCGCTGATTGCTTGGCGCCTTCCGCGCGCAGGATCGCACCTTGCTTCTCGCCATCGGCCTGCGTGACTTCGGCGCGGCGATAGCGTTCGGCCTTCATCTGACGCGCCATCGCTTCGGTGATATCCACCGGCGGCGACAGATCTTTGATCTCGATACGCGTGACCTTCACACCCCATGGACTCGTCGCGGCATCGACCACGCTCAAAAGCCGCTGGTTGATCTCGTCGCGTTTGGACAGCACCTCGTCCAGATCCATCGCGCCGATCACGGTACGCGCATTGGTGAGGCAAAGATTGGTGATGCCCGCCTGCAGGTTTGCGACTTCGTAAGCGGCCTTTGCCGCATCCACCACCTGATAGAAGGCGATGGCGTCCGCGGTGACCGTCGCGTTGTCGCGCGTGATCACCACCTGGCTGGGGATCGGTAGCACTTCTTCCATCACCGACAATTTGCGGCCGATGCGGTCGAAGAACGGGATGATGAGATTGAGGCCGGGCTTCAGAACCTTGGTGAAGCGGCCAAAGCGTTCCACTGTCCATTCGCGGCCCTGCGGCACCGATTTCACGCCGGCGAAAATCACCATGAGTGCAAGAAACAGAATGGCCAGAACGAAGATCGTCGAACCGTTCATGAAATTCCTCCAAGGGAGCCGGGCGCGAATCCGCGACGCCGGGAGACTGTGCCCAAAAGATGGGGACGCCAAGGCATGGTTGTAAGGCCTGGTGGCCGGCCCGGAACCGGCCGGCTGCCTTCGAATTGTCACGATGGGGGGTCACTCAATGCCGACCGGCGAATCGTTTTCGCCGGGCTTCCGAGGAGAAACCCATGATCCTGTCGCGAATCCTGCCCGCAACCTTTGCCGCAGCCTTTGTCCTGTTCGCAGCGAGCAGCCCGGCCGCCGCGCGCGACGAGGAGTTCACACAGAATGAGGTTGTGGTGGCGGCGTCCGGCTTCTTCGGCACGACCACCGAAGCTGTGGCCAAGGCGGTGCAGAGAGTGTTCTCCGATAACGGCCTGCCCGACGCCTATATCAAGGGCGACGAAGGCTCGGGCGCCTTCGTGGTGGGCCTGCGCTACGGCTCGGGCTGGCTGATCCGCAAAGGCTTCGATCCGGTGAAGGTCTATTGGCAGGGGCCGAGCGTCGGCTTCGATGTCGGCGGCAATGCCTCGAAGTCATTCACGCTGATCTACAATCTGAAAGACGAAGACCGGCTGTTCCAGAAATTTCCGGGCGTCGAGGGCACCTATTATTTCATCGCCGGCATCGGTGTGAATTATCTGCGCGCCAATGGCATCACGCTCGCGCCGATGCGCACGGGCGTCGGCCTGCGCGCCGGCGTGAACGCGGGCTATCTCACCTTCACGCGTAAGGAATCGATCAATCCGTTCTAGCGATGATTGTCACGGCCTGACCGGGCCATGACAATGGCGAGTTACGCAACGGCGGTTTCTTCGCTTCCGGACGAGCCGGCCGGTGCGGGCAGATAGAGCAGCAGCGCCGCAGCGACATAGGTGGACGAGAACGTTCCGACCACGATGCCGAACAAAATTGCGGCGGTGAAATCGAACAGCGCCGGTCCTCCGAAGATCAACAGCGGAATAATGGAGACCGCCGTCGCCGCGCTGGTGAGGATGGTTCGCGTCAGCATCTGGTTGGTCGAAAGATTGATCAGCCCCGCCAATCCCATGCGCTTGTATTTGCGCCGGTTCTCTCTGATCCGGTCGAACACCACGACGGTATCGTTGATCGAATAGCCGGCGAGCGTGAGAAGCGCGGCCACGCTGGTCAGAGTGAAATCCAGATGGAAGATGGAGAACAAGCCCGCCGTCACCAGCACGTCATGGCCGGTGGCGATGGCGGCGGCGATGCCATATTGCCATTCGAAGCGCACCGCGACCCAGGCCGCGATACCGATGATCGCGAGCACCGTGGCCCAGACGCCCGCCTGGAACAGCTCGCCGCTGACTTTCGGTCCAATCACCTGCGCGTTGAGATAAGTATAGGACGCGCCGAGCTTGGCGCGGATCGCGGCTGCGGCATCGTCGCCCGACTGGTTCGCCTTGGGCTGCACGCGAATCAGCGCGCAGGAGCCGGGCGGCTGATCGCAATGGCCGCCGCCGATGGACTGGATTTCGGAATCACCGAATTTGAGGCTGTTCACTTCGGTGCGCATCGCGCCGATGTCGATCACATGCGCAGACTGCACCTGCAGCAGCGCGCCACCGGTGAAATCGATGCCCAGATTGAAACCATGGATTGCGATCGAAATGATCGAAATCAATAGCAGAAGGCCATCCGCCGCGAAGGCGAAATAACGCGCGCCGATGAAGTCGATCTTGGTGTCTTCCGGCAGGAATCTGAGGAGCGGCATGGGCCAAATTCTCTAAGGGCCGCGCACACATAGCGGCAAGGCGGCAAAGCGGCAAGTTTGGCGGCAAATCCGGCCTAAGGCGTCACTTTTCTCACCGGCACCGGCACGAGGCAGACATCCAGGTTGGCCAGCGGCGGGCGATGGTAGAACTCCGGCGCGGGATGGCGGCGCTTCTCCTTGGAATCCGCAAAGGCCTGCGAATCCGTGCGCAATACCTGATAATGCGGACGCTCCTTCTCAGGTACGTCGGCGGCCAGCCGCATGCGGATGATCAAATCGCGTCTGGCAACGTCCGCGATCACGCCGGAATCAACGTCGGGATCGCCGCGCTCCAACTTCTGGACATATTGCATGCCGCTGATCACGCGGCCGAACGCGGTGAGCTGGCGGTCGAGCCTTCGCGGCGCTTCGCCGATGACAATGTAGAATTCGGTTGTCGCGGTGTCCTCGTCATTGTCGCGCGCAAAGGCGAAGGTGCCGGGGCAATGCAAAATCCAGCTGCGTTTATCCTTCGGATCGTGGCCGACCGGGAAGCCGTTCGCGTGGCCCACTTCCGGCGCGAAGAGATCGGGATTGCCGAGCGGCGTGAAGACGATATCGCTGCTGTCAGGCGCATCGAATTCCGCCTTCAGCTTGGGCCATTTCTTTTCGATTTCCGGATTTACCGGTGCGTCCGCCGTGGCAGAGGTGTCCTGGTCCGCGCCGCCCTGCGCCACGAAGCCATCGATCACGCGATAGAAGCTCAACCCGTCATAGAAATGTGCGCGGATCAGCTTGCGCTCGCGCTCGACATGCTTGGGCGCAAACTGCGGCGACAATTCCACAGCGACCTGGCCATAGCGCGTATCGATCAAAACAAGATTTTCCGGCGCCACGTCGCGCCAGGCTTCCGGCGGCGGACCGGCGGGCTGCGGCGGCGGTGCATCCGCCGCGCGCGCGGCCCCCGCCAGCAACGCGACAACAAGCGCGGCTAACCGAACTGCTTTCATGGTTGTCCTCCCCGGATAATTGACAATAAATCAAACCATGACAGAGGCGATAGAAAAGGACGAAGAAAAAGAGGTTTCGCGCACAAGTTCCAGCGCCGCGCTTTATACGCTGCTGTCCGTCATGTTTATCAATCTGGTCGGTTTCGGCATCGTCGTGCCCCTGCTGCCCTTCTATGCCAAATCGTTCAACGCGCCACCCTGGCAGATCGCGCTCATCTTCTCGGCTTATGCCATCGGCGCGTTTTTCGGCGAGCCGTTCTGGGGACGGTTGTCAGACCGTAGCGGGCGCAAACCCATCCTCATCAGCACAGTCACCGGAAATTGCCTTTGCTATCTGGCGCTCGCATTTGCGCCAAACGTTTATGTCGCGTTTGGCGTGCGTCTGCTAGGTGGAATGGCAAGCGGCAACAACGCCGTCATCCAGGGCTACATAGCGGACGTCAGTGCGCCGGACGAACGCACCGGCCGCATGTCGCTGCTCGGCGCGGCATATAATATCGGCTTCATCGTGGGACCCGCGCTGGGCGGATTGCTGGTGCACCCTTCGGCCGGACATTCCGGCTTCGGACTTCCGCTTTTCATCTGCTCTGGCCTTTCCGCGATCTGCGCGCTCGGCATTTTCTTCTTCGTGCCGGAGAGCCGCGTACGTCACGAGCACTTTTCGCAGGGACCCAGCCGCTGGGCCGTGGTCGGCAGCCTGTTCTCCAATCCTGTCATCGGGCGATTGATGTTGGTGACGTTCCTCGCTGGTTGCGCGTTTAACGGCACGGAATATGTCTTCGGATTGTGGACGCAAGCGCGCTTCGCCTGGGGACCGCAACAAGTGGGTGGCGCGTTCGCGGTAACCGGCATTGTCGCCGCGATCAACCAGATCGCACTCACAGGGCGTCTTTCCAGACGCTTCGGCGAAGCGCGCATGCTCGCGGCGGGCATGGCGCTGACGATGCTGTTCACGGCGCTCCAACCCTTTTCGTGGAATGCGATCGTCGTCGTGGTCTGCCTGGCGGTTGCGGCGTTCGGACAATCGGTTGCATGGCCGAATGTGGGCGCGCTGATCTCGCGCAACGTCGACTGGAATCATCAGGGCCAGTATCAAGGACTGAACAATGCGGTGGGAGCGCTTGCGCGTCTCGTCGGCCCTTTCATCGCGGCGCTGGCCTTTTCCGGCCTGAGCGTCGATGCGCCTTTTTATGTGGCGGCGTTGCTGGTGATGCCTGCTATCTTTCTCGCCTATTCCGCGCGAAAAACCGCGCGCGATTGATCGGCTGCACTCGTCGGAATTCCGACTAGTTCTTGCGCATTATGCGGCGTGCGCCCACATGTTCCTGGTCGAAGGCGTCCGCGAGGCAGATCATGGCAACCAACACGTTTGCATCTCCATCCGATGCGCCCATTGAGACACGCAGCATCTGGCAGATCTGGCCTCTCCGTTTTCTCGTTCTTTTTGTTGTTCTTGTCGCCGTCGATGCCGGCAGCATAATTGTGCCGGCGTGGCTGACGCATTCCATCGGCAAGCATCCTGATCCGACCGTTCTTGCGATCGCGTGCGCGGTCTCAGTTATTTTGATGGTCCTGTCATATCGCCTGCTGGTGCGCTGGACCGAGAAACGCAGCGCAACTGAATTGCGCGCGCAGAATTCCGTTCCGCTTCTGATCGGTGGCGCCGCGATCGGCATTGCTTTGTTCTGCGCGGTGTATGCCGCGCTTGCCGCGTATGGTGCTATGTCGATCAAAGGGTTCGGCACGACCGATGGGCTGGTGATCGCGCTCGCGCTTTCGGCGTATTCCGCCGTGGGTGAGGAAATCATATTTCGCGGCGTCGTGTATCGCCTGTTCGAGGAAGGCTTCGGCACATTCGTGGCTATCGTTTTATCCGGCGCGCTCTTCGGCTTGCTTCATGCCTTCAATCCGGGCGCGACCGCCGTCAGCACGCTCGCCATCGCGCTGGAGGCGGGCATCCTGCTCGCGGCGGCCTATGCGGTGACGCGTTCGCTATGGCTGCCGATTGGATTGCACTTCGGATGGAATTTCACTGAAGGCGGAATATTCAGCGCCGCGGTTTCCGGCGGGCACATGAAAGGCCTGATCAATGCACCTTTGTCTGGCCCACAAATCCTTACCGGCGGCGCGTTCGGACCTGAAGCCTCCATCGCCGCCATCGGAATATGCATGACAGCCGCTGTGGTGATGCTGGTGATCGCGGCCCGGCGCGGCGAATGGAAACCGCTGAGTTTTCGTTTTCGCACGCGATGAAATGGCGCCCCCAAGGGGAATCGAACCCCTGTTTCAGCCTTGAGAGGGCCGCGTCCTAACCGCTAGACGATGGGGGCCAGCGGGAAGCGCGGCTTATACAGGCCCCCGGCGCAGACGATCAAGCCGAAGCCGATTGGTGCAGTTCCAACGCGCGGAAGCGCCCATTTTCGAAAACAAATGCGCCGACCCGGCTGCTCGCACCATCCGACCCGCAGACCAGCCAGATGAACCCTTCATCCGATGCGCCTTCGCGATCGCGCGCGCTTGGTTCAGCTTTTCCGTTCGGATGCGAGTGATAGCAGCCGATGATCGCGTTGGCGCCGCCGCGCAATTCGCGCAACAAGCGGATGTGTTCCGCAGGATCGATCTCGAAGCGATCGGGATGGTTGGACAGATTGCGCGTGGGATGCAATGCGGTTGCGATGGCCTCGGCGCCGTTTCGCCGCCCTTCGATCAGCCCACAGCATTCGCGGGGGCTTGCGTCGCGCGCTTCGCGCTCGATTTGCGCCCGCAAAGTCTGCGGCAAAAGAAGCGAAATCAGCACCGCTGCGCTTACTGGCCCTGCGGCGCGATCTGGCCGATCTCATGGCCGTCATCGGTGCTGAAAATATAGACGCGGTTCCCCGTCGGCGTCTGCACCGCCATGATGAGGCGGTTCTGTGCCACCTGCAGCGACAGGATCTTCGAGCCGCCCGGCAACGCATAACGTCCAGGTGCGGAGGACTGGCCGGGTGTGTGGCCCGTCATGCGCATGGCGATCCCCACCACGACCAGAACGAAAGCCAGCGCCAGAAGCACACTAAGAAGGATGACGGCAGCCTTCGCACCGCGATAGGTTGCGCTCGACTTCGGATCACCGGCATCGGCGGACAGTGTGGCATCGGACATATCGGACATCGGCAACTCCTCCGTGGACGGATCGTTACGCTCCGCAAGCGTGACCGGCGAGCAGGCAGGCCTGCGGCTCGACCTGTTTCTCGTGGCGTCGCTCGGCGATCTCAGCCGCGCGAGATTGCAGGGCTTGATCCTGGGCGGGGCAGTTACGCGAAACGGCGCGACGATAAGAGACGTAAATACCAGGGTCAAACCGGGCGAGACCTATGACGTGCAGGTGCCTCTGCCTGTCCCCGCCGCGCCGCAAGGCGAAGATATCCCGCTCGACGTGATCTACGAAGACAACGACCTCATCGTCATCGATAAGCCCGCCGGATTGGTGGTGCATCCGGCGGCGGGCAATCTGGACGGCACATTGGTGAATGCGCTGATCGCCCATTGCGGCAACACGCTTAAAGGCATTGGCGGCGTCGCCCGGCCCGGCATCGTGCATCGGCTCGACAAGGATACGAGCGGATTGCTGGTCGCCGCCAAAACCGAGCGCGCGATGGCGAGCCTCTCCAAGCAATTCGCCAATCACACAATCGAACGCGCCTATAACGCGGTGGTATGGGGCAGCCCGCGGCTGGGCGATGGCATGGTCGAGGGTAATATTGGGCGCAACCCATTCGATCGCAAACGCATGGCGGTGCTGCGCGGCCAGGGCAAGGAAGCGCGCACGCGCTATCGCGTCATTGAGCGCTTCGGCGATCCGGCGCGGCCTTTTGCGAGTCTGCTCGAGTGCCGCCTGGAAACGGGCCGCACGCATCAGATCCGCGTGCATGTCACCCATCTCGGCCATCCGCTGATCGGCGATCCGACCTATGGCAAGGCGCATCGTCCACCGCGCGCGAAAAATGAAATCGAAACGGTCGCGTTCTCAGCCGCCGCGAATTTTCCGCGTCAGGCGTTGCATGCGCGCGTGCTGGGGTTCGCGCACCCCACATTGCACAAAACCATGCGCTTCGAGCGGGAATGGCCAGCGGATTTCACGGCTTTGGTCGCGAGCTTGCGAGGCTTGAAGGTGCTGGGCTAGGCTCAGGACCTATTAATTTTCTTGCGGAGCTGGCGAACGTTTGATTCATTGTTGGCGCCGGGAGGGTGCTTCGATGAGTAATCTGTTTTGGTTGTCGCGTGCGCAGATGCGCCGGATCGAACC
>Ga0209483_1000527_pt1 | contig 32955 bp, 34 predicted proteins | sample NGEPerA_FD_184508 | JGI IMG/M metagenome (GOLD analysis project Ga0209483, IMG submission 184508) | Arctic peat soil microbial communities from the Barrow Environmental Observatory site, Barrow, Alaska, USA - NGEE PermafrostL2-A... | ecosystem: Environmental > Terrestrial > Soil > Wetlands >... | reverse complement strand
GAATACAAACGCGAGGCTTTCGAACTGTTCCAGCAAATGCTGGTGGGTTTGCGCGAGGCGGTAACCAGTACCCTGGCGCATGTCGAAATGCGTGTGCAGCGCGGCGAGGATCTGGCGCCGCCGCCGCCGCGCAACACCGTTGAGACCCGGCAGGATCCTGCGCTTGCCGCACCGGCGGCTGCGGCGCCCCCGGCCGTCAAGCCCGAGGCGGCGTGGGCGCGCACGCCGCGCAACGCCCCGTGCCCATGCGGCTCCGGCAAGAAATTCAAGCACTGCCACGGCCGTATCTGAGCGCAGCGGCGACCCCCCGCCGCACAATCGCCGCATTACATTGATTTAACCGCCCCGAAGGCGCGACGTAATCTGCCGAGGCCGATTGTCCGAGGGTTGCCGCTCCGGAGGCCGACGGCGTCCCATCGCGCGACTTTACCGTTCAGGCAGGCAAAGCAGCCTTCAACGAGGTCGATTCCAATGACTTTTCCTTCTTCTCCTTCCCCGCCGTCATATCGCCGCCTGCGGGTGGCGACGCTGGCTGCCAGCGCGGCCCTGATGCTGGTTTTCGCGCCGCTGGCCGGCGCGCAACAGACGCAGCAGCCTGCGAGCCCGGCGAGCGTCGCGCTGCCGAGCTTTGCCCCCATCGTCAAGAAGGTGATGCCGGCGGTGGTCAACATCTCGGTCACCGAGAAGGCGGGGCAGGGCACCATCATCGAAGACCAGGACTCGGATCAAGACCAAGGGATGGGGCCGGATAACCAGAACCCGCAGCAGGCTTTCCCGCCGTCGCCCTTCGACGAATTCCTACGCCGCTTCTTCCAGCAGGAGCAACGCCAAGGCGGTCGTCAAACCCCGATCCCGCAGGGCCATCGCCTGGCGCTCGGTTCCGGCTTCATCATCGACCCGGCGGGCTACATCGTGACCAACAATCACGTCGTCGAGAACGCCGATAAGGTCACCGTGATTTTCCAGGACGATAGCCGTCATCCTGCCAAGGTGATCGGCCGCGATCCCAAGACCGACCTCGCGCTTGTCAAGATCGAGGCGAAGGAACCGCTGCCCTACGTCAGTTGGGGCGACAGCGGCGCCGCGCAGGTCGGCGACTGGGTGCTGGCGGTTGGCAATCCGTTCGGCCTCGGCGGTACGGTCAGTCCGGGATTCGTCTCCGCGCGCGGCCGCGACATCCATGCCGGCCCCTATGACGACTTTCTGCAGATCGACGCATCGATCAATCGCGGCAATTCCGGTGGCCCGGATTTCAACCTCAATGGCCAAGTCATCGGCATCAACACGGCGATCTACTCGCCCAATGGCGGCTCGGTCGGGATCGGCTTCGCCATCCCGTCGAGTCTGGCGAAGCCGGTGATCGAGCAGCTCCGCGCGCACGGCAAGGTCGACCGCGGCTGGCTCGGCGTGCAGATCCAGACCGTCACGCCTGAGATCGCGACCAATCTCGGCCTGCCCAAGGCCGCTGGCGCGCTCGTCGCCGACGTGACCAAGGGCGGCCCTGCCGAGAAGGTCGGGATGAAACAGGGCGACGTGATCGTCGAATACAACGGTCACCCGATCGCGCATGTGCGCGATTTGCCGATCGCGGTCGCCGAGACGCCCGTCGGGCAGAGCGCGCCGGTAAAGGTCTGGCGCCAGGGCAGCATGGTTACCCTCGATCCGCAAATCGCCCAGATGCCGGCGAACTTGCAGCAGCTCGCATCGAACGAGGTGGCGCCCCGCAAGGGTTCCGCGGCGCCGGCGACGATTTCGGCCCTCGGGCTCAAGCTGTCGCCGCTCACGCCAGAGCTGCGCAGCCGGGCTCATGTGCCGGCGAGCGTCAAGGGTGTGATCGTCACCGATGTCTCGGCGAGCAGCCCGCTCAGCGACAGCGGCATCCAGGCCGGCGATGTGATCGTCTTGATCAATCAGCAGCCGGTCGCGACACCGAAAGACGTGGCGGCGAAGCTCGAGGCGGCGAATAAGCAGAAGAGCGGCGCCCAGCCACTGCTCATTCTGCTGAACCGGCACGGCATCAATGAATACGTCGCGCTCTCGACGCGTGGCGGCCCGGATAACGGCTGATTTTGAGGGTCGGCGCGCAAGCGCCGGCCTCGCATGCCATGTCAGTCAGTGCCGCCATGCACATTCTGCTGATCGAGGATGACCGCGAGGCCGCGGCCTATCTCGTCAAGGGCCTGACCGAAAGCGGTCATCGCGTCGATCTTGCCGCCGAAGGGCGCCAGGGCTTGGCCCGCGCGCGGGAAGGCGAATTCGATGCCATGATCATCGATCGCATGCTGCCGGGTCTCGATGGCTTATCGATCATCGCCGCATTGCGCGCGGCCAACGATCAGACGCCGGTCCTGGTGCTGAGCGCGCTCGGCGACGTCGAGGACCGGGTCGAAGGCCTTAACGCCGGCTGCGACGATTATCTGCCGAAGCCCTTTGCCTTCTCCGAACTCCTCGCCCGGCTCGAGGCGCTGACCCGCCGCGGCGCTGCCGCCGAGACGCGGCTCAAGGTCGCCGACCTTGAAATGGATCTGATCGCGCGAAGCGTGACCCGCGGCGGCCACGAGATCGAGCTGCTGCCGCGCGAATTCCGCCTGCTCGAATATTTGATGCGACATGCCGGCCACATCGTCACCCGCAGCATGCTGCTCGAAAAGGTCTGGGATCATCATTTCGATCCGCAGACCAACGTCATCGACGTCCATGTCAGCCGGCTGCGGCAGAAGATCGACAAGGAATTCGCGCATCCGCTGCTGCACACGGTGCGCGGCACCGGCTACATTCTGCGGTCGCCAGCCGAGGATTAGATCCCGCGCGTACCCATCTGTAGGAATTTGGCGCGCCGCGCCGTGCGCAACGCGGCGCCGTCGAGCTTTCGCAGGGGCAGCAGCGCCCGCTCGATGGCGTCGCCCGCGGCGTGGATCGCCGCTTCATGCGCGCGATGCGCGCCGCCCAGCGGTTCCGGCACGATCGCGTCGATGACGTTCAACCGCAACAAATCCTGCGCGGTGAGGCGCAACGCCTCGGCGGCGTCCTGCGCGTTCTCGGAGCTCCGCCACAGAATCGAGGCGCAACCCTCGGGCGATATCACCGAATAGATCGCGTGTTCGAGCATGAGCACGGAATTGCCCGCGGCGAGCGCGATGGCGCCGCCCGAGCCGCCTTCGCCAATGATGGTGGCAATGAGCGGGACTTCGAGCTGCAGGCAGGCTTCGATGGCGCGGGCGATGGCCTCGGCCTGGCCGCGCGCCTCGGCGTCGATGCCGGGATAGGCGCCGGCGGTGTCAACGAAGGTCAGCACCGGCAGATCGAAGCGCGCGGCAAGTTCCATCAGGCGCCGCGCCTTGCGATAGCCCTCCGGACGCGCCATGCCGAAATTATGCCGCACACGGGATTCGGTGTCCGCGCCCTTCTCATGCGCGATCGCGACGACCGAATGGCCGCGGAAGCGGCCGAGGCCGCCGATGATGGCGCGGTCTTCCGCAAAGGCGCGGTCGCCGGCGAGCGGCGTGAAGTCGACGATCAGGCGCTTCAGGTAATCCGAGCCGTGCGGCCGATCCGGGTGGCGTGCGAGCTGCACCTTCTGCCACGGCGTTAGCTTGGCATAGGTCTGGCGCAAGAAACGGTCGACCTTGGTCTCGAGCTTAGCCACCTCGTCGGCAATGTTGAGGTCGCCGCCATCGTTGAGATGGCGGAGCTCCTCGATCTTGCCTTCGAGTTCGGCGAGCGGCTTTTCGAATTCGAGAAAATGGCGCATGCGGCGCGACAATTACCATGGGAGGCCGCGGCGCGCCAACCCCGGGCACGCGCTGGATGGGCTATTTCTTCCGCGCCAGCGGATGCGCCTCGGTGACCAGGCGTTTCAGCCGCTCGCTTTGCACATGGGTATAGATCTGCGTCGTCGCGATGTCGGCGTGGCCGAGCATCTCCTGAACGCTGCGCAGATCCGCGCCGCGGTCGACCAGGTGGCTGGCGAAGGCGTGGCGCAGCACATGCGGCGACAGTTTCGCCGGATCGAGCCCGGCGGCGAGCGCCAGTTCCTTGAGCAGCTGCCCGCAACGCCGCCGCGTCAGATGGCCGGTGGCGCCGCGCGACGGAAAGAGCCAGCGCGAAGCGGTCCCGTCTTTTAGGAAACGGTCGCGCTGATCGAGATAGTCTTCGAGCGAGCGTCGCGCCGGCCTGCCGAGCGGCACGAGGCGTTCTTTCGCGCCCTTGCCGCGCACGACCAGAAAGCGCGGATCGCGCTTTGCCGCGGCGAGCGGCAGCGAGACGAGCTCCGACACGCGCAGCCCCGAGCCGTAGAGTAGCTCGACCAGGCAGAGGAGGCGCGCGCCTTCGGCACCCTTTTTCTTTTTCGCCGTCTCGACCAGGCGCGCTGCTTCATCCTCCTGCAGAATCTTGGGCAATGGACGCTTCGGCCGTGGTCCGTCGAGCGCCGCCGTCGGATCGTCGCGCCGCGCCTTTTCGAGAACCAGGAAACGGAAGAATTGCCGCAGCGCCGACAAGCGCCGCGCCGCGGTGCTGGCCGCCAGCTGCGCCTCGGCCATGCCGGCCATGTATTTGCGCAGATCGTCGTCCGATGCGTCCGCGAGCGCGACCCCGCGACGCTTCAGGAAGGCGGCAGCCTGGGCAAGATCGTTGCGATAGGCCTCGAGGGTGAGGCGGGCGGCGCCACGCTCCGCCGCCAGCATTTCGAGAAAGGCTTCGAGCCGGCGGGGCGCGGTCACGTCAGAGACCGGCTTCGAGCGCCGCCTCGACTGCGAGGGCATGCGCCTCGCCGTCGAGGCCGACAGCGCGCAAGCCCGAAATCGCGCGTGCCAGGACGATCGGCTCGCCGGTGAGTTCGCCATTGGAATTGGCGATCAACAGCGTGGTCAGCACGGTCTCGCCGAAACGACGGCTGTCGGCGGCGCGTTGCTGTTCCTGCCACAGCGCCGCGTTTGGCAGCGTGGCTTGGCGCGCCGGCGCTCGCAGATCGGGCGCCTGGTCGAGGCTCGGCCGCTCGACGCCGAGTGCGCTGAGCGCCGCCAGCAGCAAATCGGCGCGATAGGGCGCGTTGGCGGGGTCACGCGCGGCGAGCCCCGCAATCGCGTCCTTCAACAGCGCCGGCTCGATTTGCGGTTTGCCGCGCCCGGTCATCCGGCTCACCACCAGCACCGCGTTGTCCTGCGCCGCCGCGATCCAGGGGCTCGCCAGATCGGCGTGACCGGCGGCGATCAACGCGCGGGCGGCGTCGGCGGCAAAGCCTGGATCGGAATCGGCGGGCACGAGCTGCACCAGCCGCGGTGCAAGCAACCGCGCCGTCAGCATGAAGGCATGCCGCTTACGCGCGTCGGCCAGCAACAGCGTCATCGCCGCCACCCGCGCCTTCGGCTCGGTGGCGCCGCCGGCCAGCATGAACAGCAGCGCGCGGCCTCGCGCATCGGCGGGCGGCTTCACCGCCTTTTGCGCGGCTGCGAGTTCCTCCGGCTTGAAGGAGATTTTGCCGTAAAGCGTGTCGAGATCCTCGCTCGGCAGCGCGCCGAGCAATGCGGCGCGCTCTGCCGCGGCGAGGCGCTCCTCTGGCGGCACGGCGTCGTTGGTGGCATAGCCATAGAGCGCGGCCGGGCCGGCCGATGCCAGCGCGTCGGGCGGCAAGGGCAGCTTCGCCTTGGCGAGCAGCGCCAGGCGCATCGGTGTCGGATCGGGCAATTGCGTGAATTTGACTTTCTGGCCGGCGAGCCGCGCGACCAGCGCCGCGAAGGCGGGATCGGCCGGCGTCTTCTGGTCGGCGAGCAAGCTCAGCCCGAGCGCCGCCTTGGCCTTGTCGCCGGCGAGCGCCTGGCAGGCGATCAAGGCGCGGTCCCACCAATTGCCCTGATAACGCGCGATATGCTCGTTCACGTCGCGACAGGCGCCCTCGCTGTCGTTGGCGGCGAAGCGCAGCTCGATATGGTCGCGATCGATCATCTCGTTCGGCACGCTGGTCGAGATGCGCTCGAACAGCGGCGGGGCATCGCTGACGATGCCCAGCGCATAGAGCCGGTCGATGCGTAGCGCTAACAGGCCGGGCGTGTTCGGCGGCTCGTCGCCGACCGGCGAATCCGCGTCGCTCAGCAACAGCCGCCAGGCCAGCCCGGAAAGCACCGGCGAGGTGGAGGGCTGGAGCAGCGGCAGCGCGGCGCTGACGATGCCGCGCGGGGTGCCGATCCACATGATGTGGGGGAAGCCGCCGTTGTTTTCGTCGATCGTGCCGGCCCAGGCAGAGTCGATCGGTTGCAACGGCGCGACGACGATGTCGTTCTCGCCAGCGGGAACAACGGCGTCGCGATCCGGCGCCAAATTGGTCGGCTGCGGCAGCGGCGCCGGAATGGTCGTGGTCGATGGCGCCGGTGTCGGCGGCGGCACCAATTGGATGGGCCCGTCTTGCTGGGCGCGGGCGGGAGCCGCGAGCAGCAGGGCAAGAAGGATCAGCGGCGGCGCGGCACGATGCCGAAGGTCGCCCGCCAAATCAGCGCGGAAAGCGCGCATCGGGAATCGGATGCTCGACCCGCGCGGTTGGCGCCGGGACGTCCCAGAACATGAGAATGCCGCCGCCCGCGACGATCAACACGACCAGCGTCGCGAAGACGATCAGAATGAACTTTCCCATGCCCGGTTAATCCTCGGCAAAATGTGCTCCGACCATTGCCGATCCGGCGGCGCGGCCGGTTGGCGGTCGATCCTGGCGGTATGCTAGGGTGGCCAAGATGCGACAGTCTATCGGCGCCCCATGAGCGTTTCAACGACACATCCTGCTTGGCGCGCGCCGAAGACGATCGCCCTCGTCGGCCTGATGGGCGCCGGCAAGAGCAGCGTCGGCCGGCGTCTGGCGCAGCGCCTGGGGCTGCCCTTCACCGATGCCGATACCGAAATCGAAAAGGCGGCGGGCGGCGCCTCCATCGAGGAAATCTTCGAGCGCTTCGGTGAGGCCGTGTTCCGCGATCGCGAGCGCGCCGTCATCGCGCGCCTGCTCGGCAATCCGCCTCATGTTCTGGCCACCGGCGGCGGCGCCTTCATGGACCCGTCGACGCGAGCACTCATCCGCGATCGCGCGGTCTCGGTCTGGATCCGCGCCGACGCAGAATTGCTGCTGACCCGCGTCGCGCGTCGCACCAACCGGCCGTTGCTGAAGCGCGACGATCCTCGGATTGTCATCGAGAAGCTGATCGCCGAGCGCCATCCGATCTATGCCGAGGCCGACGTCACCGTCGACAGCGCCGATGGTCCGCCCGAAATCACCTGCGAGCGTATCCTGGCGGCGCTAGCGCACCCGCTCGGCGTCGCGGCGGAGACCAGGTCATGACCGCGGCGCCCCAGCGGCTCCGCGTCGAACTCGGCGCGCGCGGCTACGACATCGTCGTCGGCAGCGGCTTGCTGGCTGATGCCGGCGCGCTGGTAGCGCCGGTGCTGCGCCAGAAGCGGGTCGTCGTCGTCACCGACGAGAACGTTGCGCGGTTGCACCTGCAGCCGTTGCAGGCCGGGCTGGCGAGGGCCGGCATCGCCGCTGAGGCGATGATCCTGCCGCCCGGCGAGCAGACCAAAGATTTCGCGCATTTTGCGGGACTGTGCGAGGATTTGCTGGGACGCGGGATCGAGCGCGCCGTAGCACTGGTGGCGCTCGGTGGCGGCGTGGTCGGCGATTTGACCGGTTTCGCCGCGGCGACCCTGCTGCGTGGCCTGGACTACGTCCAGGTGCCGACGACACTGTTGGCGCAGGTCGATAGCTCCGTCGGCGGCAAGACCGCGATCGACACGAAGCATGGCAAGAATCTCGTTGGCGCCTTCCACCAGCCGGTGCTGGTCATCGCCGATACCGACGCCTTGGCGACGCTGCCGCCGCGCGAGCTCCTCGCCGGCTATGCCGAAATCGTCAAATACGGTCTGATCCGCGACCGCGAGTTCTTTGAATGGCTCGAGGCTAACGCCGCCGCCCTCCTCAAAGGCGATGCCGCGCTGCGTCGCGACGCGGTGCTGCGGAGCTGTGGCGCCAAGGCGCGCATCGTCGCCGCCGACGAGCGCGAAACCGGCGAGCGCGCGCTGTTGAATTTCGGCCATACTTTCGGCCATGCGCTTGAGATCGAGACCGGCTTCGGCAACGGGCTGCTGCATGGCGAGGCGGTGGCGATCGGCATGGGCATGGCTTTCGACCTGTCGGCCCAATTGAGGCTTTGCCCCGCTGCGGTGCCGATTCGTGTACGCCGCCATTTCGACGCTATCGGCTTGCGCAGCAAGGCGCCGCCCTTCGCACCCGATTCGTTGCTCAAGCACATGCGCAAGGACAAGAAAGTAAAGGATGGGCGGATCAGCCTTATCCTGGCGCGCGATATCGGCGAGGCTTTCGTCAGTCGCGATGTCGCGCCGAAGGTTTTGCACGACTTTCTGGCGAGGGCGGCGAAAGGTCCGGCTCCGGCCGGCGCCGCCTGATCCTTTCACTGCACAGGTAAACGCATGCCGCTTTCAGCCGCGCTACCGCGCCAGCACATCCATACGCGTCAGGTCGAATGCCGCGGTTTCCGCCGTGACGACGGGCTGTGGGACATCGAGGGCCATCTGACCGACGTGAAGACTTACGCGTTCGCCAGCGAGTTCCGCGGCTCGGTCGAGCCCGGCGACCCGGTGCATGAGATGCGCATCCGCCTCACGGTCGACGACGACCTCATTGTCCGAGACATCGAGGCGGTGACCGATAAGAGTCCGTTTCCGGTCTGCCCGGCGATCGCGCCGAATTTCGCGCGGCTCAAGGGGCTCAGCATCCGAACGGGATTCCTCTCGAAAGTGCGCGAGCGGCTGGGCGGGGTCGAGGGTTGCACCCATCTCGTCGAGTTGATGGGTCCGATCGCGACCACCGCCTATCAGACGATCTATCCCTATCGTCACCGCCTGACGCGTGAAGCGGGCGCGACCGAGCCGAAGCCGACGGAGAAGCCGCGGCTGATTGGCACCTGCCACGCCTTCAAGAGCGACGGCGAGGTCGTGCAGCGGCTGTGGCCGGATTTTTATACGGGCGCCGCGCCGCGCTAGGTCGTGGTGCTCTTCATTGCTAGCATGCGCGCCAAGCCGTGGCCGGCGAGGCGATGTCCCTCATCGGTCGCCGCCGCTTGGTAGTAGGTGAGCAGGAAGACGCGCATCGCGGCGGTCAGCGTGGATTGATCGCGGTTATGGGCGATCAGGGTCACCAGCTCGTTCATGGTCTTTTTTTCGCGTGCGCAAACCAGCGCAAGCGCGTCCCACATGCTCGGCTCAAGCCGGATGCTGGTGCGGTGTCCGGCAACGGTGACGTTGCGATTGACCAGCGTCGAGTGCGAAATCACCGTCGAAGAACCGCCGGCCGTAACGGGATATGTTTCCTGGCGCGACATGCCCCTATAGGCTACCCCGATTGATGTAGGACGCAACCATTTCGGGATAACATTTATGTTATTCAACTAATAGTTGTAATTCACGTTAGCTATAATTCTGGAACCGGTCATCCGCTTCCCTTGTCCTCTTCTGGGGTTCGCGTGGCGACTTCCAGGGCGTGGACGGGGCCGGCCAGCTCCTCAGCCAAGATAGCATACACCCGGCGCTGGCGAGCCACCCGGCTTTCCCCGGCGAAGGCGGCTGAAACGATTTCAAGCCGGAAATGGCTCTCACCACCCTGCCGCGCGCCGGCATGCTCGGCATGGCGCGCGGAATCGTCCTGAATCACGATTCGGGTGGGCGCGAGGGCGGTGGAAAGCTTAGTCCGGATGCGGTCGGCGACGCTCATGGCGAGGCGTTTCGGGTTCGATTTGAAACGACGGCGAGGCTACCCATCTATATGACAAGAATGACATTTATGGGGTCAGGCTTGTCAGGACTCAGCGGCCTCTTCATACTGAGCAGCATCATGTCACGTCCGTCTATCGCGAGCTATGCCGGACCCGACCCGGTGGCGGCGGGCCGCCATTGCGAGCACCCGGGTTGCGGCGCTTCCGGCGAGTACCGGGCACCGCGTTCGCGCGCGGATTTACAGCAATATTACTGGTTCTGTCTCGATCATGTTCGCACCTACAACGCCGCCTGGAACTATTATGCCGGCATGAGCGCCGACGAGATCGAGCGCGAGATCCGCCGCGACACGGTGTGGCAGCGGCCGTCCTGGCCCCTGGGCGCGCGCGTCGGCTTTCGCTATAACGCCCGGCTGGGCGACCACGGCATGTTCGGCTTCGACGAGGAGGGCGAGCGGGTTGCGGGCGCCAAGCACCAACAACACCATCCGACGACCCCCGAGGGCCAGGCGCTCGCCGTCTTCGATCTCCAATTGCCGGTCACGCTTCCGGGCCTCAAGGCGCGCTACAAGGAGTTGGTGAAACTCAATCACCCCGACGCGCATGGCGGCGACAAGGACGCAGAAGAGCGGCTGAAGATCATCAATCAGGCCTATTCGATGCTCAAGGCCACTTACTTCAACTGAATGACAACAGCCCAAAACAAGAAAGCGCTTATGGCAAGCACGACAGCACCGACCGGCATCGAGAAGCTCGATGCGCCCGACATTACCGTCTCCGTTCGGCAGACCTTCGGCATCGATTCCGATCTGCAGGTTCCAGCGTTTTCGCATTCGGGCGATCATGTGCCCGATCTCGACGAGGCGTATCGCTTCGATCGGAACACCACGCTCGCGATCCTCGCCGGCTTCGCCTACAACCGCCGCGTCATGATCCAGGGCTATCATGGCACCGGCAAATCGACGCATATCGAGCAGGTCGCGGCGCGGCTCAACTGGCCATGCATCCGCGTCAATCTCGACAGCCATATCAGCCGCATCGATCTCGTCGGCAAGGACGCAATCGTGCTGCGCGACGGCATGCAGGTGACTGAGTATCGCGAGGGCTTGCTGCCTTGGGCGCTGCAACATCCGACCGCGCTGGTGTTCGATGAATACGATGCCGGTCGACCGGACGTGATGTTCGTCATCCAACGCGTGCTCGAGGTCGAGGGCAAGCTGACGCTGCTCGATCAGAACCGCGTCATCCGCCCGCATCCCTATTTCCGGCTGTTCTCCACCACCAACACGATCGGGCTCGGCGATACCACCGGCCTTTATCACGGAACCCAGCAGATCAACCAGGGCCAGATGGATCGCTGGAACATCGTCGCGACGCTCAACTACCTGCCCCATGAAGCGGAGGTCGAGATCGTGCTGGCCAAGGCGCCGTCCTACGATAACGAGGAAGGCCGCCGCATCGTCCATGCCATGGTGGCGCTGGCCGAACTGACGCGTTCCGGCTTCGTCAACGGCGACATCTCCACCGTCATGTCGCCGCGCACGGTCATAACCTGGGCCGAGAATCATCGCATCTTCAATGATCTCGCCTTCGCTTTCCGCGTCACATTCCTCAACAAATGCGACGAGGTCGAGCGCGCCACCGTGGCCGAATACTATCAACGCTGCTTCGGCACTGAACTTAAGGAGACGGGGGTCCGCGCGACCATCGTCTGAGGCCGGAGACCAGATGGCTGACGATTCACCGGTAGAAGTCTTCAAGCGATCGACCACCGCGACGCTGCGGGCGATTTCGTGCCGCGACGACGTGACCGTGAGCTATGGCGCGGAGCCGGCGGGTGCGGCCGGCGCCCGCGTGCGCCTGCCGCTGCCGACGCGCGATCTGGCGGAAAAAGACGCGGCCCCGGTGCGGGGTGCCGCAGACGCGCTGGCCTTGAAGCTGCGCTATCACGATGCGGCGTTGCATGCGAAGCGCGCGCCTTCGGGCGAAACCGCGCGCAGTATTTTCGAAGGCGTCGAGCAGGCACGGGTCGAGGCGTTGGGCTCGCGCCGCATGGTCGGTGTGGCATCCAATCTCGCCGCCATGCTCGACGAACGCTACCGCCGGCAGGGCTACGAACACATGGCGGAGCGCAACGACGTGACGCTGGCCGAGGCGGTTCGCCTGCTGGTGCGCGAGACGCTGACGGGCGCCACACCGCCGCCTGCCGCACGCCAAGTGGTCGATCTGTGGCGCCCCTATCTCGAGGGCAAGGTCGGCCGTGATCTACTGGAACTCGAGCGCTCGGTCGGTGACCAGGCCGCTTATGGCAAGATGGCACGGCAACTCATCCAAGACCTCGATCTCGACCTCGGCGAAGTCGAGGACGAGAGCAGTGAAGAGAACAGCGAGGACGACAGCGACAAGAGCAACGAGGGCGAGAACGAGAGTGAGGGCAATGAGGGTGCCGCGGCCGGCGCGCAGGGCGCGCTCGAAGGCGGCGCGCCCGACCAGGAAAAGCAGGACGGCGACGCGGCGGGCGCCGACGAGCTCGAAGGCGAGTTGATGCCCGGCGCGGGCGATGACGATCCCGGCCGGCCCGGTCGTCCCGGGTTGCTGCCGCGGCGCAACGGCGTTGCCGAGGACCAGGCCGCGTACCGCGCCTACACGACCCAATGCGACGAGGAGGTGGAAGCCCCGGCGCTGTGCGATCCGGACGAGCTGACCCGGCTGCGCGGCCTGCTCGACCAGCAGCTGGCGCATCTGCAAAGCGTCATCGCACGGCTCGCCAACCGGCTGCAGCGGCGGCTCCTGGCCAAACAAGCCCGTTCCTGGGAATTTGACCTCGAGGAAGGCATCCTGGATTCGGCACGGCTTGCCCGCATCGTCGCCAATCCCGTCTACCCGCTCTCCTACAAACGGGAAAAGGAGATGGAATTCCGCGACACGGTGGTGACGCTGCTGATCGACAATTCGGGCTCGATGCGCGGCCGGCCGATCACGGTCGCGGCGATGAGCGCCGACATCCTGGCGCGCACGCTCGAACGCTGCGGCGTCAAGGTCGAGATTCTGGGTTTCACCACGCGGGCCTGGAAAGGCGGCCAGGCGCGCGAGCGCTGGATCGCCGCCGGCAAGCCGCCCAATCCCGGCAGGCTCAACGACCTTCGCCACATCATCTACAAATCGGCCGACGAGCCGTGGCGGCGCGCGCGCAAGAGCCTGGGCCTTATGCTGCGCGAAGGCATCCTCAAGGAGAACATCGACGGCGAGGCGCTTGTCTGGGCGCATGAGCGTCTGTTGGCGCGGCCCGAGCAGCGCAGGATCTTGATGGTGATCTCGGACGGCGCGCCGGTCGACGATTCAACGCTGTCGGTCAATCCCGGCAACTACCTCGAGCGCCATCTGCGCGAAGTCATCACCCGCATCGAGCGCACCTCGCCCGTGGAGCTTACCGCCATTGGTATCGGGCACGACGTGACTCGCTATTACCGCCGCGCCGTGACCATCGTCGATGCGGAACAACTCGGCGGTACGATGCTCGAAAAGCTCGCCGAGCTCTTCGAGGAAGACGGTCCGACGCCGAATTCGACGCGCCGCGGCGCCCGGCAGCGCACCACGCCGCTGCGTACCGCCCGCACCGCGTAAGCCTCTAGCCCTTGTTCGCGTCTATTGGACGGGCGGCTCGCCGGCGAGCCCGCCGCGGCTTTGCGCGTGCCGTCCCAACACGCTGGCGAAATCGCGCCAGCCATAGGCGATCGCTTCGACCGGTTGGCCGGCGACGGGGATCGGGCGGTACATAACCTGCTTGCCGCCGAGGCGCTCGTAGAAGAATCGCGCCGGATTGCCGCGCACCACCCACACCAGAGCGGAACGGTGTCCACCCTGCTCGAGACGTTGGAACAGCGCGCCCAGGAGCGCACGGCCGATGCCGGTTCCCTGCAAATCGGGCATCACATAGAGGGTGTAGACCTCGCCGGAATAATCGACGGCGCCGTCACGTTGCGTGCCGCAATTGCCGAAGCCGATGACGCCGTGTTGCGGGTGTTGTGCCACCCATACGTCTTCCGGCCGATGGCGGAGAAAGCTGGCCCAGGAGGAAATCTGCCGCCGCTCGGACATGTTGAGCAGCACCCGATCCGGCAGCATGCCGGCGTAAGTTGCGCGCCAAGTCTCGATCTCGATCCTGGCGATCGCTTGTGCGTCTTCGAGCCGCGCTTGGCGGACGACGCTCATCACTTGCCCCTCCCAAGGCAACGACGATCATAGACCGGCCCCGCAACGGCTTTCGAGGGGTTTTGATCGCGTCAGCCGCTTTTTTTGCCTCAGCGTCCGGTCAGCAACACGATCTTGCCGGTCGCCTTACGTTCCTTGAGCAATCGATAGGCCTCGGCCGCCTTTTCGAGAGGAAGCTGGCTCGAAACCACCGGCTTGAGCCGTCCTCCGGCGTACCAGCCGGTCAATTGGGTAAAAGAATCGGCGAGCAGCGCGGGCCGCGCCTGTCGGTAGGAACCCCAGTTGAAGCCCATGATGTCGACGTTCTTTACAAGCAGATGGTTGGCCGGAATCTGCGGCACGACACCCGACGCGAAGCCGATGACCAGGACGCGGCCGCCCCAGGCGACCGAGCGCAGCGCCGCGGTGAAGGCGTCGCCGCCGACCGGGTCGAAGATCACATCGGCGCCCCTTCCGCCGGTAATCGCCTTCACCCGCTCGCGGATGTCTTCGGCGCGGTAGTCGATGACATGCGAAGCACCATGGGCGCGCGCCAGCGCAACCTTGTCGGCGCCGCCCGCCGCGGCGATGACCCGTGCGCCCATCGCGGCGCCGATCTCGACCGCCGCCAGGCCGACGCCGCCCGCCGCGCCCAGCACCAATAGCCACTCGTCCTGCTTCAATCCGGCGCGCCACGCGAAGGCGCCATGCGCCGTACCGTACGCGATCGGGAATCCGGCCGCGATCGCCAAATCCATCGTATCGGGGATCGGAAAGACGTTTGCCGCCGGCACGACCGCTTCCTCGGCATAGCCGCCCCAGGGCAGCACCGCCATGACGCGCTGGCCGACGACAAGCCCGGCGACGCCGGCGCCGCGCTCGCGCACCACGCCCGCCGCTTCGAATCCGGGCGTGAAGGGCAGGGCGGGCTTTTCCTGGTATTGGCCCAGGACCATGAGCATCTCGCCGAAATTGACGCCGGCGGCGTGTAGCGCGATACGAACCGAACCGTCGCGCAGCGGCGGCGCTGGAACCTCCTCGACCCGTAGCTTCTCGATCGCGCCGTATTCACGGCACAGCACCGCGCGCATGATTTCCTCCATCTCAGGCGGCAAAAATGTCGCCAAGCACGATTCGACGCAAGCGCCGACGCTTGTTTTATCTGCCACGCCCTGGCTATGGTTGGCCTGTGCAACGATTCATCGCCCCGTTCATCCTCTGTGGCCTGATCGCCTCCGCCGCCGCTGCGGCGCAGCCGGCGACGCTCCTCGCCGGCAAGGCGTGGAGTGCTTATGCCGAGGGCGATAAGAACGCCAAGACCTGCTACCTCGCCGGCAAGCCGGCGAAGAACGCGCGCGCCGGCGCCGGTCTCATGGTTTCGCATCGCCTCGCCGAAAAGGCCTTCAATGTCGTGACCTTCAATCTGGGTTACGCGGCGAAGGACGGCGCCAATGCCGAGCTCGCCATCGACGGCAAGAAGTTCCAGCTCTTCATCGAAAAGAACGCGGCCTGGTCGCCCGACGCGCCGACCGACGCGGCGATCACCAAGGCGCTGGAACACGGCAAGACCGCGACGCTGAAAGCCAGCCCGGTGCGGGGTGCGGCGACGACCGATACCTATGCGTTGGCCGGGTTGGCACCGGCCCTGGCGGCGATCGACAAGGCTTGCGGCGTCAAGCGCTAGGCCTCCCGGAGCTGAACTCCTGGTACGGCGGCCTGCCGCGGCCTATATCTTCCCCAATCATGTCGCAAAAGAAGAACCTGGTCGGGCTGTCGCGTGACGAGCTTGTCGCCGAGATGGCCACCCTCGGTGCCGCGCCCTTTCGCGCGCGCCAGCTCTGGCATTGGATCTACCACCGCGGCGCCCGGGATTTCGGGGCGATGACGACGCTGGCAAAGACCTTCCGCGAGCAGCTTGCGCAAAGCTATGTCGTCGCCCGGCCCGTCGAATCGCGTGCCCAGATATCCCAGGACGGCACGCGCAAATGGCTGCTCGCCTTCGCCGACGGCCAGGAGGCCGAATGCGTCCACATCCCCGAAGAGGACCGCGGCACGCTCTGCGTCTCGTCGCAGGTGGGCTGCACGTTGACCTGCAAATTCTGTCACACCGGCACGCAGCGCCTAGTACGAAACCTTAGCGCCGCCGAGATCGTCGGCCAGATCATGCTGGCGCGCGATGCGCTCGGCGAATGGCCGTCGCCGAAGGACGACCGCCAGCTCACCAACATCGTGCTGATGGGCATGGGCGAGCCGCTCTACAATTACGACAACGTGGCGAAGGCGATAAAAATCGCCATGGATCACGAAGGTCTCTCGGTCTCGAAGCGCAAGATCACGCTGTCGACCGCCGGTGTCGTGCCGATGATCGAGCGCGTCGGATCCGAGCTCGGCGTCAATCTGGCGATCTCGCTCCACGCGGTGACCGACGAGCTGCGCGACATGCTGGTGCCGCTCAACAAGAAATATCCGATCAAGGATCTGATCGAGGCCTGCCGCAACTACCCGACGGCGAGCAATGCACGGCGCATCACCTTCGAATACGTCATGCTGAAAGGCGTCAATGACAGCCCGGCCGAGGCGCGCGCGCTGGTCAGGCTGCTGGCCGGCATTCCGGCGAAGGTGAATTTGATCCCGTTCAACGCGTGGCCCGGCGCACCCTTCGAATGTTCCGACGACGATGCCATCGAAAAATTCAGCGATATCGTCAACGCCGCCGGCTACGCGTCGCCCGTCCGGACGCCGCGGGGCCGCGACATCCTCGCCGCCTGCGGCCAGCTCAAATCGGCGTCGGTGAAATTACGCAAGAGCGAATTGTTGAAAGAGGCCGCCGGCACGGCCTGAACGCGACCTTGGCTTGACGCCTCGGGCGCCGCTATCTATATCCGGACCCTCGGTGGCGGGGTAGCTCAGTTGGTTAGAGCAGGGGAATCATAATCCCAAGGTCGGGGGTTCAACTCCCTCCCCCGCTACCAAATTTCCTCGCGGTCATTCACCCATCCATGAATTCCTCCGCCCCGGCGCCGGCCACCTTCGTCCTCGTGCACGGCGCCTGGCGCGGCGGCTGGATCTGGCGCCGCGTCGCCGACCTGCTGACCGCGCGGGGCCATCGCGTCTTCGCGCCGACGCTGACCTGATTGGGCGAGCGCTCGCATCTGCTCTCGCCCGCCGTCAACCTCACCACCCACATCATGGACGTGGTGAACCTCGCGCTGTGGGAGGATCTCGACGGCTTCGTGCTGTGCGGCCATTCCTATGGCGGGGCGGTCGTCACCGGCGTCGCCGAATGCATCGAGAAGCGGATATCCTCGATCGTCTATCTCGACGCCTTCATTCCGGGCAACGGCCAGGCCATGGCCGATATCGCGCCGCGCAAGCCGGCGCCCGGCGACGCCACCCCGGCGCCGCCCGCCGCCGGCTTCCGCGTCAACGCGCGCGATCAGGCTTGGGTCGAGTCGAAGACCACGCCGCAGCCCAACGGCACACTTACCGAGAAACTCGCCGTGACGGGCGTTTATCAGCGGATTCCCAAGAAGACTTATGTGCGCGCCACGGTCTATGACGCGCCGCATTTCCGCGCCTATTACGAGCAGTGCAAGGCGATGCCCGGGTGGGAGACCTATGAGATCGCCACCGGCCACGACGCGATGCTCGACGATCCCCAGGCAACCGCCGATCTTCTGGAGCGTTCGATCTGAACGCGGAGAGCCTTTCGCCATGGGGGTCAATGCTGTTAGCGTCGCCGCCAAGGCCGGATTCCCCAGGCGCCGGCCGATATCGTACGGAGTTTTGCATGGCGCTCGCGCGTCGTATCGGGTTGACGCTGGCCGCTCTCGTTGCTTTCTCTTCTTTTATTGCTTTCCCAGCATTCGCTCAAACGCCGTCGCCCTTCGCTTCGTGGCAGAACGATGAAGGCACCATCCTGCGCGGCATCGGCGGCCCCATTCCCGATTGGGACATCGTCGCCGGCGGCGGCGTCGCCGTCATCCCCGATTACGAAGGCTCGAACGAATACTCGATCGTCCCGGCGCCGGTGATCGACATCCGCTACAAGGACATCGCGTTCCTGTCGACGGGCGAGGGGCTCGGCGTCAACCTGCTGCATGGCCAGAATTACCGGGCAGGAATCGCCCTCGGCTACGACGTCGGCCACTCCGAGCATGCCGCGCGCTTCATCAACGGCACCGGCGGCATCCCGCCTTCGGTCGAGCCGCGCGTCTTCGCGGAATGGTTCTGGCTGCCGTTCATCGTCTCGGCCGATATCCGGCGCGTCATCGGCGGCACCAACGGCATGGCCGGCGATCTGGGAATCTACATGTCGGTCATCGGCACCGAGAATTTCGTCGTCTTCGCCGGGCCGTCGGTGACCGCGGCCGACAATCACTACATGCAGAACAGTTTCGGTGTCGGCACGACTCAGGCAAATCCGAATTCTCGCTTCGCGCCTTATCGCGCCGAAGGGGGGCTGGCGAATGCGAATTTCGGCATCAGCACGCTCTATCATTTTACCGAGCAATTGATGCTCAGCACCGACATCGGCTATGAGCGGCTGGTGGGCGATGCGGCCGGCAGCCCGCTCGTGCAGTCGCGCAACCAGCTCGGCGCCAGCATGACCCTCGATTACGAGTTCTAGGCGCTCGTCGCGGGTCGCGCGGACAGAAAGGCGAAAACCGTCGCCAGCAGCGCCGCCGCGGCACCGGTCGCGAAAATCGCGTTGTAGGATCCGGTGTGCGCGAAAACGAACGAAAAGGCGTAGCCCCCGCCGGCATAGACCACCGCATAGGCGATCGTTATCCACCCCCACACCTGCCGCTGGTTTTCGGGCGCCGCCAATTCGCCGATCCGGCCGCTGGCGAGCGAAACCGTGCCAAGCGCGACCACGCCGATTCCGAGCGACGAGATCGTCAAGGCGATGGATCCCGTCGCCATCAACGGCAGACCGACGCAGATCGTCATGGCGACCAGGCACCATGCATAGGCGGCGCCGAAGCCGATGCGTTCGGCCAGGACGCCCGTTGCCAAGGGGCCGCTCATCGCGCCGAGACCGAGCAGCATCCAATAGAAGCCGCCGACGCCCAGCCCGCGCCCGAGGCCGCGCGCGATGAAATCCGTCCAGAAGACGGTATGCGGCACGAAACCGATCCCGATGAAGGCATAGGCAATGCCGAAGAGCAGTAATTCCGGCGACAGCGCCGCATGCTTTTTCAGCGGTGTCGCGCCGGCATGCGGCAATGGCCGCACCGCGCGGCGCCATTCGGGCCATGCGAACGCCGTCAGCGCCGCGGCGGCGCCGGCCAGCACGAGCCATGTGGTGGGCAAGCCGAAGCGGACGAGCCAGGGGATCAGCGTGCCCGACAATGCAATGCCGGTGCCGACGCCGGTGAAGATGAGGCCGGCGACGCGTGCGCGCCACGCCGCCGGGATGGTCGGCAGGATCGTCGTCGGCGCCAGCACCATCAGGATGCCGCCGATGATTCCCGAGATGAGTCGCCACGCGAAATACCAGGCGAAGCCCAGCGGCGCGGCACAGGCCACGAAACTTACCGCGCCGACGATCATCGCGCCCCGGATCAGCGTGGCGGGCGCGGCGTGTTCCGCCAAATATCGCGACGCGGCCGCACCCAAGAGATAGCCCGCCAGGTTGGTAGCGCCCAGTGCGGTGGCGGCGCCGGCACCGAACCAGCCGGCCTCGATCAGCGCGGGAATGAGCGGTGTGAATCCGAAACGCGACAGCCCGATGCCGAGCAACAGGGCAGCCATGCCCGCCGCCGCGGCGCGCCAATGCGGCGGCGGTGATTCGTCGCGTGCCGCTGCGATCTTCGTTTCCCCCGCTGCCATGGCCGGGGGACGCTACGTCGGTTCTTGACGGTTAGGAAAATGAGTTATTGTCGACGCTGTCATGCGCGACACGCCGTAAAGCGGCTCCGCGCCGGTTTCGCCCGTGCCGACCTCAAGGATTGAGCGCTATCAATTCCCGCCGCCGGGCGGCGTCGACGGTGCGGGTCCGGGCGCGCCCGACGTGCCGTAGTAAATGCCGCCGCCGGTGCCGTTATTGAAGCTCGCCGATTCATTGGGGGCGCGGGGCGGCACGGGCGTGTGCTGCAGGCCGGGCGCGGTGCCGGCATAGGGCGTGTTGCCCTGCTGCCACGGCACCGTCGGATCCGGGTGGAGCGGCGATGGCGCTTCGGTCTGAATCACCGTCTGGGCCATTGCGGCCGATGACAGCGCGATCAGCGCCGCGGCGCCGATAAGTGGGATAACCCTGAACATGGCTGCTCCTGTAACCGGCAAGCGCATGGCCGCCAGCAGACATAACGGGTGTTCCGGCCGGAGGTTGCGTTCCGCCGTGCCACGGTCGAAAACGCGTCTCAGGTGTTTGGCTGGGGCGGGAGGATTCGAACCTCCGTATGGCGGAATCAAAATCCGCTGCCTTACCACTTGGCGACGCCCCAATGCCGCGTGCGATAGACGCCGATTCGCGTCGGCCGCGACCTTACCGGCAAAGGACAGGGCCCGCAACCAAGCCCGCCACGTGGCGTTGAAAGCGATGGAGTTCCGGGTTGACGCCGCGCGCCGCGACAGGCCAAGGTGCCGCTCGCTTTCCCTCGTGCCGCCATCCGATTCGCCGCTGTTCCATGAGCGCACCCGCCACCTCGACCGTCACCGCGCCACCCTTGCCGAAGCCGCGCGACCCGAAGCTGTGGCGCATGGCGAATTGCCTGCGCGCGCTGGCGATGGACGCGGTGGAAAAGGCGAAGAGCGGGCATCCGGGCATGCCGATGGGCATGGCCGACGTCGCCACCGTGCTGTTCACCAAATTCCTCAAATTCGATCCTGCCGATGCCAATTGGCCGGACCGCGACCGCTTCATCCTGTCCGCCGGGCACGGCTCGATGCTGCTCTACGGCCTGCTCTATCTCACCGGCTACAAGCAGATGACGATCCAGGAGATCGAGAACTTCCGGCAGCTCGGCAGCCGCACCGCCGGCCATCCCGAGCGCGGTCACGCCGAAGGGATCGAGGTCACCACCGGACCCTTGGGCCAGGGCGTCGGCAATTCGGTCGGCATGGCGCTGGCCGAGCGCATCTTGGCGGCGCGCTTCGGCAAGGATCTCGTCGACCACCATACTTATGTCTTCTGCGGCGATGGCGATCTGATGGAAGGGATCAGCCACGAAGCGATCGGCCTCGCCGGCCATCTCCGCCTCAATAAGCTGATCGTCTTCTGGGACCACAATTCGATCACCATCGACGGCAGCATCGCGCTCTCGAACGACGATGACCAGGTCATGCGCTTCAAGTCGCATGGCTGGAATGCCATCGCGATCGACGGCCACGACACCGACGCCATCGCGGCAGCCATCACCCAGGCGCAAAAGAGCGACCGGCCGACGCTGATCGCCTGCCGGACGATCATCGCTTTCGGCGCGCCGACCAAGGCAGGCACCGCCGCCGCGCACGGCTCGCCGCTCGGCGCCGAGGAGATCAAGGGCGCGCGCGAGCGGCTCGGCTGGGACGCGCCGCCTTTCGTCATTCCGGACGATCTGATGAAGGAATGGCGCGCTGCCGGCGCACGCGGCGCGCAGCCCCACGCGGCATGGCAGAAGCGGCTTGAGGCGGCGGATGCCAAGACGCGCGACGAGCTCGCTCGACGCGTCAAGGGCGACTTGCCTGCGGGCTGGAAAGACGCCTTACTCGCCACCAAGCAGAAATTCGCCGCCGAGGCGAAGAAAGAGGCGACACGTGTCTCGTCGGGTCGCGTGCTCGAGACGCTGGTGCCGGCGATCCCGGAATTGATCGGCGGCTCGGCCGATCTGACGCCGTCCAACAACACCATGATCAAGGGGCAGAAGGTCATCGTGCCCGGCGACTACGATGGCCGCTATATCCATTACGGCATCCGCGAGCACGGCATGGCGTCGGCGATGAACGGCATGACCGCGCATGGCGGCATTATTCCCTATGGCGGCAGCTTCCTGATCTTCACCGATTACTGCAAGCCGTCGATCCGGCTTTCGGCGCTGATGCGCCTCAGGGTCATCTATGTGATGACGCATGATTCGATCGGCCTCGGCGAGGACGGTCCGACCCACCAGCCGATCGAGCAGCTGGCCGGTCTTCGCGCCATCCCCAATCTCAACGTCTTCCGCCCGGCCGACGGCGTCGAGACCGCGGAATGCTGGGCGCTGGCGCTCGAGAATTTCACCACGCCGTCGATCCTGGCCCTGTCCCGCCAGGGGCTGCCCGCGCTGCGCAAGGACGCGACGTCCGAGAACAAATCCGCGCGCGGCGCCTACGTCCTCGCCGAAGCGGCGGACAAGCGCCAGGTGACGATCATCGCCACCGGCTCCGAGGTTTCGCTGGCGATGACGGCGCGCGACCAGCTCGCTGCCAAGCAGATCGCCGCCGCGGTGGTTTCTATGCCCTGCTGGGCATTGTTCGATCAGCAGGATGCGGCCTATAAGAAGGCGGTGCTGGGCACCGCGCCGCGCGTCGGCGTCGAGGCGGCATGCTCCTTCGGCTGGGAGCGCTATATCGGCACCAGCGGCAAATTCGTCGGCATGCACGGCTTCGGCGCCTCGGCGCCGGCCGAGGACCTCTATAAGCATTTCAACATCACGCCGGAGGCGGTTGTCGCCGCGGCGCAATCGCTGATCTAGTTACCGGGGAGACAGCATGGCCATTCGCGTCGCCATCAACGGCTTCGGCCGTATCGGGCGTCTCGTCTTGCGGGCCAACCACGAACATCACCGCAAGGATCTGCAGGTCGTCGGCATCAACGATCTGGGTCCGGTTGCGACCAATGCGCATCTGCTGAAATACGACAGCGTGCATGGTCGCTTCAAGGGCGAGATCAAGACCGGCGAAGACTGGATGGATATCGGCGACGGCAGGATCAAGGTGACGGCCGAGCGCGACCCGGCGAAGCTGCCGTGGAAGGAATTGAGGGTCGACGTCGCCCTTGAATGCACCGGCCTCTTCACCAAGCACGAGGCGGCGGCGAAGCATCTCGAAGCGGGCGCGAAGCGCGTTCTCATCTCGGCGCCCGCCGAGGGCGCGGACATCACCATCGTCATGGGCGTCAACAGCGATCAGTTGAAGCCGACGCATAAGGTTCTGTCGAACGGTTCCTGCACGACTAATTGCCTGGCACCGGTCGCCTATGTGCTGAACGAGGGCGTCGGCATCGAACAGGGCTACATGACCACGGTGCATTCCTACACCGGCGACCAACACCTTGTGGACAGTCTGCACAAGGATATGCACCGCGCCCGCGCCGCCGCGCTCAACATGATCCCGACCTCGACCGGCGCCGCCAAGGCGCTGGGCCTCGTGGTGCCGGCGCTGAAGGGCAAGCTCGACGGTACGGCGATCCGCGTGCCGACGGCGAACGTCTCGCTCATCGACTTCAAGTTCTCCGCCGGGCGCGACACCACGAAGGACGAGATCAACGAGATCATGATCAAGGCGGCGAATTCGAACCGCTTCAAGGGCATCCTCGCGGTCAACCGCGACGCCGTGGTGTCGAGCGACTTTAACCACGATCCCCACAGCTCGACCTTCGACCTGACGCAGACCGCCGTCATGGGCAAGCGCTTCTGCCGCATCCTGTCCTGGTACGACAACGAGTGGGGCTTCTCGAACCGCATGGTCGAGGTCGCCGCCCTGGTCGGCGCCCTCGGCTGAGCCGGCCCGCATGCCGGCGCGCATTATCATTCATTCGCTCGAACAGGCCCGTGGAGCGCTGGCGGCGGCGCAGCAATCCGGAAGCAGCGTGACCCTCGAGAGCGCTCCCGGCGCCGGCGGCTATGCCGGTCCGGCCTGGTTCAAGCTTTTGGTCGAGGAAGCGCGCCGGGAATTTCCCGCCGCCGAATGCGAGGCATGGCTCGATTGCGGCGACGAGGCCGGTACCGTCCTGGCGGCGCTCAGGCTCGGCCTGAAGCGTATCCGTTTTTCCGGGAGCGATGCGGCGTTGATCCGGCTGGGGCCGGTCGCGCGCGAACTGGGCGCTGTGCTCGAGTCCCGTCCGGCCGAGGCGGCGTTCGATCTGGCGCGAACCAAGGCCTCCGAGGCGATGTGCCGGCGCCATCTCGCCAAGTGACTCGCGCGCGCCGGTTCTGCTATATCCGCAGCGGGGACGAGTAAGGATTGTGCCATGCCGACGATCAGCAAAGCGGTCGAAAAGATTCTCGACGCCTATGAGAGTGATACGCCCGCCACCAAGGCGAACCTCGCCCGCATCCTGATGCAGGGGAAGCTCGGTGGCACCGGCAAGCTGCTGATCCTGCCGGTCGATCAGGGTTTCGAGCACGGCCCGGCGCGCAGCTTCGCGCCCAACCCGCCGGCCTACGATCCGCATTACCATTTCCAGCTTGCGATCGATGCCGGGCTCTCCGCCTATGCGGCTCCCCTGGGCATGCTCGAAGCCGGCGCCAAGACTTTTGCCGGCAAGATTCCGACCATCCTCAAGCTCAACTCGGCCAACAGCCTATCGCGCGCCACGGAGGCGCCGAGCCAGGCAGTGACATCCTCGGTCAAGGACGCCATCCGGCTCAAATGCGCCGCCATCGGCTTCACCATCTATCCCGGCTCCGACGCGGCTTATCACATGATGGAGGAGATCGCCGTGCTGGGCCGCGAGGCCAAGGCGGCCGGGATGGCGGTGGTGATCTGGTCCTATCCGCGCGGCGGCAATCTGTCGAAGGAAGGCGAGACCGCGATCGACATCTCCGCCTATGGCGCGCATATGGCGGCGCTTTTGGGCGCGCATATCATCAAGGTGAAGCCGCCGACGGCGCATCTCGAACTCGAAGCGGCGAAGAAGGTCTACCTGACACAGAAGATCGACATCTCGACCTTGACCGCGCGCATCCGTCACGTCGTCCAGTCCTGCTTCGCCGGGAAGCGGATCGTCCTGTTCTCCGGCGGCGAAGCCAAGGATCTCGAAGGCGTCTATGCCGAGGTGCGCGCCATCCGCGACGGCGGCGGCACCGGCTCGATCATCGGCCGCAACAGCTTCCAGCGGCCGCGCGCCGAGGCGCTGAAGATGCTGGAGACCATCATCCGCATCTATCGCGGCGAGGCGTGAGCCGTCTCTATCTCATCACGCCGCCGCAATTCGACGCGGCGACTTTCCCGTCATCCCTGGCCGCGGCGCTCGACGCCGGCGACGTTGCGTGCGTACAGCTGCGTATGAAGCACGTGAATGACGATGGGGTGCGCCGCGCCGCCGATCTACTGCGGCCCATCGTCCAGGATCGCGGCGCTGCCTTCCTGATGAACGACCGCGCCGATCTGGCGCTATCCACCGGTTGCGATGGCGTGCATATCGGGCAAGAAGATCAGAGCTATGACGAGGCGCGCCGCATCCTGGGGCTAGGCCGCATCATCGGTGTCACCTGTCATGCCAGCCGGCACCTCGCCGTCGACGCGGCGGAGATGGGCGCCAACTACGTCGCTTTCGGCGCCTTCTTTCCGACGGCGACCAAGCTCGCCAAGGGCGTTGCCGAGCCCGAGCTGCTGCATTGGTGGAACGAGATCATGATCGTGCCGTCGGTCGCGATCGGCGGCATCACGCCCGAGAATTGCGGCGTGCTGGTGAAGGCCGGCGCCGATTTTATCGCCGTCATTGCCGCGGTGTGGAATCATCCCGAGGGGCCCGCCGCCGCGGTGAAGGCGTTCGCCAAGGCGATCGCCGAAGCGCGCTAGGCGACTGGCACCCAGAGCACGTCCTCGATGCGCGTGGCGCCCGAGGCAACCATGACCAGGCGATCGAAGCCCAGCGCGATGCCGGCGCTTTCCCGCATCGTCGCCAGCGCTGCCAGAAAATCCTCGTCGATCGGATAGGCCTCGCCATAACGGGCCCGCCGCCGCGCGCGGTCGCGCTCGAAACGGCGGCGCTGCTCGGCGGCGTCGGTCAGCTCGGAAAAGCCGTTGGCAATTTCCAGACCTGCGACATAGATTTCGAAACGCTCGGCCAGCCGCGCATCCTCCGGCTTGGGCCGCGCCAGCCCCGCCATCGCAACGGGATAATCATAGAGGATAGTGGGCGCATCGAGGCCGAGAAGGGGTTCGATTTTCTCGAGGAAAATGCGGAAGAACAGATCCTCCCAATCGTCGCCGGGATGCGGGGAAATGCCGGTTTCCCGGGCCGCCCGCGCCAACCGATCGAGACTGGGATTTTCCGGGTCGGGCGCCGTCGCCAGCAGGTCGATGCCGCAATATTTCCCGAACGCCTCGGCGACGCCGATCTCCTGCCAGGGCGCATTCGGATCGCATTCGCGGCCCCGCCAGGTGAATGTTTTCCGCCCGGCCGCCGCCAGCACGAGCGCGAAGAGCCGCCGGCAATCGATCATCAGCTCGCGATAGGTGGCGCCCGCGCGATACCATTCGAGCATGGAAAATTCCGGATGATGCGTCGCACCGCGCTCGCGGTTGCGGAAGACATGTGCCAATTGGAAGAGGCGCGGCACGCCGGCGGCGAGCAGCTTCTTCATCGCGAATTCCGGCGAGGTATGTAGGAACATCGCGCGCGACGGCTCTCCCGGCTCCTCGAGCGTCGTCACGAAGGCGCGCAGATGCACTTCGAGGCCAGGGCTCGCCTGGAGCGCCGGCGTTTCGACCTCGGTGAAGTCAGCGGATTCAAAATAGCGCCGCGTTTCGCGCAGTATTGCATCGCGTGCTTTCAGGTACGGCGCCTTCGCCGCAAATGAATCTTTCCGCCACCATTGCCGGCTGCTCATCGTCCCTCCGCTCCGTCGACAAGAAGCTAGGCACATGGCGATGCTTCGCCAAGCGCCGCATTTTGCTTGTCGCGCGGCGCTGCAAGCTGGTAGGAAGCAGCCCTGCATTCCCCAACCGCCGCGTGACGCGCTGAAGGATCGAGCGCCATGAAGATCAATGCCATCGACATCAAGCCGGGCAACATCCTCGAGCATTCGGGCAAGCTCTGGCTCGTGTTGAAGCGCGAGCTCATCCAGCCGGGCAAGGGCGGCTCCTTCGCTCAGGTCGAGATGCGCGACATCAGGACCGGAACCAAGAGCAACGAGCGCTACCGTACGCAAGAAACGGTCGAGCGTGTACGCTTGGACGAGAAGGATATGCAGTTCCTTTTTCTGGACGGCAACCAGGCGACGTTCATGGACAACGAGAATTTCGAGCAGGTCACGGTCAATCGCGAGACGATCGGTGAGCCCGCCGACTTCCTACGGGAAGGCATGATCTGCACCATCCAGCTTTACGAGGGCGTGCCGCTTGCGGTCGAGTTGCCGCAGACCGTCACCATGGCAGTGGTCGAGGCCGATCCGGTGGTGAAGGGCCAGACCGCATCGTCCTCCTACAAGCCGGGCAAGCTGGAGAACGGTCGCCGCGTCATGCTGCCGCCCCATATCGGTGCCGGCACCCGCATCGTGGTCAATACCGCCGACGGCAGCTACATCGAACGCGCCAAGGACTGAGCGGCGTCGGCATGGCCACGCGCTCGGCGTTGATCAACGTAATGGCGGGCGCCGCGCGCAAGGCGGCGCGCAAGCTGCTGCGTGATTTCGGCGAGGTCGAGCAGCTTCAGGTTTCGGTCAAGGGACCCGGCGAATTCGTTTCCTCGGCCGATCTGACGGCGGAGCGGACGCTCAAGACCGAGCTCGCCAAGGGGCGGCCGGGCTACGGTTTTCTCTTGGAAGAAGGCGGGATCGAGGAGGGGCGGGACAAGAACAACCGCTTCATTGTCGACCCACTCGACGGCACCACCAACTTTCTCCATGGCATGCCGCATTTTGCGATTTCGATCGCGCTCGAGCGCGAGGGCAATCTCGTCGCCGGAATCGTCTATGACCCGGTCAAGGACGAGATGTTCTGGGCCGAGAAGGGGGTCGGCGCTTATGTCAACGAGCGGCGCATCCGCGTCTCGGCACGGCGCGACCTCGCCCAATCGGTGATCGCGACCGGCATCCCGTTTCGCGGCCGCGGCGATCACGCGCTTTTCCTCAAGACGCTTGAGCCGGTGATGGCGGCGACCAGCGGGGTGCGCCGCTGGGGTGTCGCGTCGCTCGATCTCGCCTATGTCGCGGCCGGCCGCTTCGACGGCTTCTGGGAATTCGATCTCAAGCCGTGGGACATGGCGGCGGGTCTGGTGCTGGTGCGCGAGGCCGGCGGCTATATCAACGATCTGCAGGGCGGCCAGACGATGATGGACAGTGGCACCGTCCTCGCGACCAACGACTATTTGCAGAACCCGCTGCGCCAGTTGCTGTCCGAGGCCATGGGCGGTCGTCCGGTCCTTCACCGTAAATAGCGTACAATCGTTCGCTTGTGGTAATGTGACAGTGGCGGCAGGCCTCCCTTTGCGATAGTCTTCGGACAACGAATTAAGGGATAGGGAGGCTGTCCCAACAATGCCGCAAGGCAATCCGACGATGAAGCCGCGCCGCGCGCCAAGGATGATTCCGGGCGCGCTGGGTGCGTTGCTGACGCTCGTTGTCGTGCTGCCGGTGCATGCCCAATCCGCTTATGCGGTTCGCGGCCAGACCGTCCTCGTCGATTACAGCGTGCTCGACCGCCTCGGTCCCGCGCCCACGGTGCCGGATGGCCGCTTCGTGCTGCGCGCGCCGCGCTCGACCACGCTCGCCGCTGCGCCCGCCGCACATCGCAAGATGGCGCTTCGTTACCCAACACCGCATCGGGCCGCGACTCAGGCCGTGACGCGCGTCGAGCAGAACGGCAGCGTGACGATCGACTATTCCGCGCTCCCGGCGCCTTCGAGCGAGAGGGGGCCGCGTCTCGTCCTCCGTCGTCCCGGCGCGCAGACCGTTGCCGCCGACATTCCCATGACACCCACGCCGGCCGCGCCGCTCGGACCGCAACCGCGGGCCGAGGCAACGGTTGCTGTTCTATCGGCGCCCACGCCGGTGCCGGCACCCACGCCGCCGCGCGAAACGCCTGCGCCGCAAGTCGCCGTTCTGCCGCCGAGCCCGCTCGGCCGCGTCAATCCCGCCAGCGCTCCGGAAGCCATTCCAACGCCGCAGCCGCTCGCCGGTGCCGCCTTGGCCGCTACGCGCCCGCCGTTGCTGCCCGTCGCCGATACCGGGCCGGTCGCGCGGTCCGACGATCACGCCTTGCGGTTCAGCGCCGGCACCGCCGATTTGCACGGCGACGCCAAGACCGTTCTCGATTCGCTGGCGGTGCAGCTCAAGCGCGCGCCGCAGGACCACATCCAGCTTGTCGCCTATGCCAGCGGCGGCGCCGATCAGGCGATCGAGGCGCGCCGCGTGTCGCTCGCCCGCGCCGTCGCGGTGCGGGCGTATCTGATCCAGCAGGGGGTTGCGAGTACGCGCATCGATGTGCGTGCGCTGGGTAATCGGGTCGAGGATGGGGGATCCGCCGACCGCGTCGATCTGGTGACGACCATCGGCCAGTAGGCCGCCCTAAACCCCAGCGTAAGGCACACCCCCGTGAGCCGTCCTTCCCGCTACCTTTTCCGTATGGCGATCTTCGTCGTCGCCATTGCCCTGATCGCCGGCCTGCTGTCGCCGTCGCTCTATCCCTATTTCATGGGCAATCCGCTGGTGAATGGCGTGATCCTGCTCACGCTGGTTGCCGGCATCGCCTACATCTTCCAACAGGTGATGCTGCTCGGGCCCGAGGCGCGCTGGATCGAGCGCGTGACACTGGGCGAGACCCCCCGGAAGCCGCCGCGGCTGCTGGCGCCGGTCGCGCGCCTGATGGCCGAGCGCCGCTCCGGCAAGCTCAACCTCTCGCCGGCCGCCTTGCGCACCCTGCTGGACAGCCTCGCCGGCCGGCTCGAGGAGACGCGCGAAACCTCGCGCTATCTGATCGGCTTGCTGATTTTCTTGGGCCTCCTCGGCACCTTCTACGGGCTGTTGGAAACGGTGCAATCGGTGAAGGGCGTCATCGGCGGACTGTCGGCCGGCGGCGGCGACGCCGCGCGCGCTTTCGCCGATCTCAAATCCCGGCTCGAGACGCCCTTGGGCGGCATGAGCACTGCTTTCAGCGCCTCGCTCTTCGGCCTGGCGGGGTCGCTGGTGCTGGGCTTCCTCGATTTGCAGGCCGGTCTCGCGCAGAGCCGGTTCTTCAGCCAGATCGAGGAATGGCTTTCGGGCCATGCACGGCTCAGCGAGGGCGGCGGCGTCACCTTCACCGGCGGCGAGGCTTCGGCGCCCGCCTTCATCCAGGCGCTGCTTGAGCAGACGGCCGACACGCTCGACAATTTGCAGCGCGTTCTGGCGCGTGGCGAGGAAAGTCGCATCGCCGGCAACGCCAATATCGTCGGGCTGACCGAAAAGCTGGCGGCGCTGACCGATCAGATGCGCGCCGGACAGAGCCTGATGGTCAAGCTCGCCGAGCAGCAACTCGAAATGCGGCCGGCGCTGCAACGCATGTTCGAGGGCGGCCAGGGGCATGGCGCGCTGGGCGACGAGGCGCGCGCGCATCTCCGCGCCATCGAAGTGCATCTGGCGCGTCTCGCCGAGGATGTCGCGCAGGGTCGCGGCGAAGTGGTTCAGGAGATAAGGGGCGAGCTCCGCCTGGTCGCGCGCACCATCGCGGCGCTCGGCAAGGAACCCGAGCGCGCGCGCTAAAAGCCGATGTCGCTGTCCTCATATTCACGCCGCCGCGGTCGCTCCACCATCAACATCTGGCCGGGCTTCGTCGACGCGCTGTCGCAGCTCGTCATGGTCATCGTCTTCGTGCTGCTGATCTTTACCGCCGGCCAGTTCTACCTGACCGACGCGCTGTCGGGCCGCGACGCGGCGTTGGCCCGGCTGACGCAGCAGCTCAACGACATCAGCAGCATGCTGTCGCTGGAGAAGAACAGCAACGCCGCGCTCCAGCTCAACCTCTCGAAGCTCAACCAGGATCTGCAATCGACGACGACGCAGAAGAACGCGCTGCAAAGCCAGGCGACCGAGCTCAATTCTCAGCTGAACGACACCCAGAAGCAGCTCGCCGAAAAGACGCAAGGCCTCGGCCAAGCGCAGACCACGGTCGACCAACTCAACCAGCAGCTCGCCGCCCTGCGCCAGCAACTGGCGCAGATCGCCGCCGCGCTCGACGCCTCCGAGGCCAAGACCAAGGACCAGCAGGTCCAGATCACCGATCTCGGCCAGCGCCTCAACACGGCGCTCGCCACCAAGGTCGAGGAATTGGCGAAATACCGGTCGGAATTCTTCGGCCGGTTACGTGAGGTCCTCGGCAATCGGCCCGACATCCGCGTCGTCGGCGACCGCTTCGTCTTCCAGTCCGAGGTGCTGTTCGACCCGGCCAGCGCCGAGCTGACCGATGCCGCCAAGAAGCAGCTGACATCGGTCGCCCAGGCGCTGAAGCAGATCGCCGCCGAAATCCCGACGAACATCGATTGGGTTCTGCGCGTCGACGGTCATACCGACAAGCGGCCGATCAGCACGGCGCAATTCCCCTCGAATTGGGAGCTGTCCTCGGCGCGGGCGCAATCGGTCGTGCGGTTCCTGATCGACCAGGGCGTGCCGCCCAATCGCCTGGCGGCGGCCGGCTTCGGCGAATATCAGCCGATCGACACCGGCACCAGCGACGATTCCTACCGCAAGAACCGCCGCATCGAGCTCAAGCTGACCGAGCGCTGATCAGCGCTTGCGGCCCTTCCGCCCCGTCGCTTTGCGCTTTTTCGGCTTGCGTTTGGTCGGCTTGCGTCCGGTTTTACGCTTCGCCGGCTGGCGCCGCTTCGGCTTCCGGCGGCGAGGCGCCACGGCAGGCATCAGCGGGCCATTAAGCGGCAGGGGCAGGGTCGGCAGCAGCGGGCTGAAGGGATTGGTGAACGGGTTGTTGATGTCGTCCATGGGGAACCCCTCGTTTCGGCCAGGGGGACCATCTTACGGGATAAGGCTGCTCCGGCGAAGCGCTCCGGGTTGCGTGGCGGGCGCCTTGGGGCTATAAAGCCCGCCTTCCTGCGGAGCATCAGGTCATGAAAGCCGACATCCACCCGGATTACCACGAGATCACGGTCATCATGACCGATGGGACGACCTACAAGACGCGGTCGACCTACGGCAAGCCGGGCGACACGCTCCATCTCGAGATCGATTCCCGCTCGCATCCGGCCTGGACCGGTGGCCAGCAGAAGCTGATCGACGGCGGCCAGTTGGCGCGCTTCAACAAGCGTTTCCAGGGCACCGGCCTCAAGAAATAGACCGCCATTACCCCTTTTGTAGGGACGAATAGCGGGCGATCCCGGAAACGGGACCGCCCTCTTATTTTGTCCGGTTAGTTCTTCAGCCGGCCGACCGCGTTGGCCAGGATCATGTAGAGCTTGCCGACATCGGCGGTGACGAAGGTCGTGCCCAGCACATCGAGATGGTCGCAGGCGCGCGCCTGGGCGAGCAGATTCTCGAACTGGTCGAGATAGCGCATCGCATGCTCGCGGAATGTCGTGTCGTCCTCGAACTGCTTCTTGATGACGGCGCTGGCCTGGCGCTCCTGCGCCTGGAGCAGATGGCGGATGAAGACGCCGCGCTCGCCGGCGTGGAAGCGGCGCCAGATCGCCTCCGGCACCGGCTGGTCGAGGGCCTTGGTGATGTCGACGGCGAGGGATTGCAGCGCCTCGATCATGTAGGTGGCTTGGCGCAGGAAATTTTCTTGCTGGTTAACGACCGATTTTTCCTGCGCCTCCTTGGCCAAACTCGCGGCCTCGCCCGCCGCCTTGAGCATGGTCGTGGTCTGGTCACCGAAAAGGTTGCTCGCCTGCCGCGCCGTGACGTTGATGCGCTCGGCGGCGGCGACCAGCGCGGTCGATTGGCCGTCATAGACCTCGATCACGTCACGCAGCTTCTCGACGGCGATGTCGGTGGCGCCGTTGAGTTGCGCCGCATGGTCGCTCAGCGCGGCGCGCACGCCTTCGAGGCGGGTGGCCGTGGCGTCGAGCGCGGCGTTGAGCTCGCGCAGCTGGCGGCGCATCGATTCCGAGGCCTTGTCGCCGCGGTCGGTCATCTGGGCGCCGGCGGCGGCCAGGCCGGCGAGC
>Ga0209483_1000525_pt1 | contig 33032 bp, 24 predicted proteins | sample NGEPerA_FD_184508 | JGI IMG/M metagenome (GOLD analysis project Ga0209483, IMG submission 184508) | Arctic peat soil microbial communities from the Barrow Environmental Observatory site, Barrow, Alaska, USA - NGEE PermafrostL2-A... | ecosystem: Environmental > Terrestrial > Soil > Wetlands >... | reverse complement strand
CGCCGCATTCGTCACCGCGCCGGGCGCGACGGCGGCGCGCTGCCAGTGTTGAGCAAACTTACGAAATGGTTTCTTGGCGGCGCGGCTGGTGGCGGACGGCAATACATCAGTTGGATTCACCTCGCGGATTTGGCGCGGATGTTTGTCGCGGCCGTCGAAAACGAAAAGCTGTCAGGAACTTTCAACGCCGTCGCGCCCGGCGCGGTGACGAATGCGGCGTTCATGCGCGAACTGCGGCGCACGCGGCATCGTCCGTGGACTCCGCCCGCGCCGGTGTTCGCGGTGAAGCTCGGCGCGCGGCTGCTGGGTTCCGAAGCGTCGCTCGCGCTGGTCAGCCAGCGGTGCGCGCCGAAAAAATTTCTGGCGGCGGGATTCCAATTTCAGTTTGCGGAACTGGCGCCGGCATTGGATCATCTTTGCCGGTAAATTGATTTATGAAAACCATCGCCATCATCGGCGCGTCGGCGGACCGTGCCAAATATGGAAACAAGGCCGTGCGCGCGTTTTTGCGCCAAGGGCTCGAAGTTTATCCGGTGAATCCGAAGGAAACTGAAATTGAAGGCTTGCCGGCGTTCAAAAACATCGCGGCAGTTCCGGTGCGGCCGAATCTCATCAGCGTTTATTTGCCGCCGCCGGTGCTGTTGAAAATCTTGCCGGACATCGCGGCGCGCGGCTGCGATGAACTTTGGCTGAACCCGGGAACGGAATCAGATGAGGTGCTCGCGCTCGCGGAACAGCTCAACTTGAACGTCATCCAGGCGTGCAGCATTGAGGGCGTGGGAGTGTCGCCGGGGGATTTGTAATGCCATTCTCCTCCTCGTCCTGGATAAAAACGAGCACGAGAACGACGATTAGGAGGAAGCCGAAGCCGCAGTTGAACGTTTCCGACGTTGCTCTTGAACAGACTTGCGTTTTGAGCATCAGCACTTGACATCCCGAAAGCATAGTCTTTAAGTGGCAAGCGCAGCACATGAGTGGATTCAGAACATGCGGTCAATTCGGCGCAGCCGGGCGACCACGCGACCAGCGGCGCAATTCTTTTTCCCAAATCAAATCGGTAGGGATGGCGCGTTGTGTCGTGCGTGCCCGCACAGCGGGCGCAACGGGCGGGATTGGATGCGCCGTTGACAACCGTTCCGGTGGCTTTGCCGCCGGGGACGCCGCCGCGCGGCGTCCAAGCAAGCCGGACTTCCGTGGACAACATGATTCCGAACAAAATATGAAACACCAAAAATACCCAAACTTTCTTTTTCTTTTCGCGGCCTTGCTGGTCCTGGCCTTGCCCCGGTCCGGCTGGGCGCAATTCGACTTCACCACCAACAATGGCGCCATCACCATCACCGGCTACACCGGTCCGGGTGGTAATGTGACCATTCCCAGCACTACCAACGGCTACCCGGTGACAACCATTGGAACCAATGCGTTTGATTACCAAACCACTGTGACGGGCGTGACAATTCCCGACAGCGTCACCAGCGTCGGCAATTATGCGTTCGCTCAATGCCTGGGTCTGAAGCGCGTGGTGATTCCCAACAGCGTCACCAACATTGGTCTTGCGGCCTTCGAGTGGTGTTCCGGCCTGACGAATGTGACCATCCCCGCCAGCGTCACCAGCCTTAGCGAAGAAGTGTTCGAGGGTTGTTCTGGCCTGACGAATATGATAATCCCCAACGGTGTCGTCAGCATTGGCGTTTTCGCGTTCGGTGTCTGTTCCGGCCTGACGAACGTGACAATCCCCAACAGCGTCACGAACATTGGCAGTTATGCGTTCGCAGGCTGCTCGGGCCTGACGAGTGTAGTGATTTTCAACAGCGTTACCAGCATTGGTCTGGGGGCGTTCGAGGCGTGCTCCGGCCTGGCCACTGTGACGATTCCGAGCAGCGTCACCAACATTATGGGATGGCCATTTTGGAAATGTTCCGCCCTTACGAATATTGCCGTGGACGCGGCCAACCCGAGTTACGCCAGCGTGGGCGGCGTGTTGTTCAATGCAAGCCTGACTGCGCTGATCGAATATCCCGCAGGCGTGGCCGGCAGCTATGCGATTCCCAACAGCGTCACCAACATTGGCCTTAATGCATTTCTATCTTGTTCCAACCTGACGAGTGTGACGATTGGCAACAGCGTCACCAACATTGGCTTTAGAGCGTTCGATGAATGTTCCGGCCTGACGAATATTGACGTGAATGCGGGCAACCCGAGTTATGCCAGTGCGGGCGGGGTATTGTTCAATAACACCCTGACCGCGCTGATCCAATTTCCCGGAGGACTGACTGGCAGCTATGCAATTCCCGGCACCGTCACCAGCATTGGTCCCGGGGCGTTCGAGGCGTGTTCCGGCCTAGCAACTGTGACGATTCCGGGCAGCGTCACCAACATTGGCAGTTCTGCATTCGACGGTTGCTCGGGCCTGACGGGTGTGGCCATTCCCAATAGCGTTACCAGCCTTGGCAATTCCGCGTTCTCGGATTGTGCCGGTCTGACGAGCGTGACGATTGGCAACGGCGTGACCGACATTGGCGATACTACGTTCTATGATTGTTCCGGCCTGACGAGGGTCGTAATTCCCAGCAGCGTCATCAGCATTGGCCGTCTCGCATTCGGGGAATGTTTCGGCCTGACGAATTTGACGATCTCCGACAGCGTCACCAACATTGGCAGTTATGCGTTCGACGCTTGCTCGGGCCTGACGGGTGTGGTCTTTCCCAATAGCGTTACCAGCATCGGCATTGGTGCGTTCTCCGGTTGCGACGGCCTGACGAAGGTGGCAATTGGCAACGGCGTCACCAGCCTTGGGGAGGGTGCGTTCGAGTTTTGTTGGGGCCTGACGAGTGTGACAATTCCCAATAGTGTCACCAGCCTTGGGGAGGGTGCGTTCAATAATTGCCCGAGCCTATACCGGGCGAATTTCGAAGGGAATGCGCCGAGTGTAAATGGCGGGGCCGGCAGCGCGGACAGCACGGTCTTTTCTGGCGAATCAGGCACGGTGTATTACCTGCCAGGCACGTCGGGTTGGGGCGCCACTTTCGGCGGTTGGCCCACGGGACAGTGGTATCAGCCTCAACCTCACATTCTCGGTTCGGGTCTTGGTTTGGGTGCGCAGAGCAATGGATTCCAATTTACCATTTCCTGGGCCACCAATACTGCCGTAGTGGTGGAAGCCTCCACCAATTTGCAGAACTGGACGCCGGTAGTCACCAACACGCTAATCGCCGGCACCAATGCCTTCAGCGATTCCACTTGGAGCAGCCATCCGCAACGATTTTACCGCGTGCGTTCAGAGTAATTTCGTAACACCATCTCGACAGAGTGCCGCGCGCTGGTCATCTGATTACGCCAGCGCTTCCGCAAGAACTTCGGCCATGTGCCGGGTGCGGACGGTGGCGAGATGTTGCACCTGATGACGGCAACTGGTGCCGGAAAGAACAACAGTCGTGCCGTAAGGCTGCTGTTGGATCTGTGCCAGCAGCGGTTCGGCGATCTTCAGCGAGAGTTCATATTTCGACGCCATCATGCCGAACGAGCCGGCCATGCCGCAGCAGCCGGTGTCGAGCATCGCCACAGTGCGGTTCGGCAGGCGCGACGCGAGGTGCAGCGCGTTTTGGGTGTTCGTCAGCGCCTTGGCGTGGCAGTGCGAATGAATGGCGACACGTCCTTGCTCGTGGTCGAACTTCAACGCGGCCGGTTCCTGCTTTAATAAATTTTCGATGAAGTCCTCGAACAAGATGCAGCGCGCGGAAATTTCCGCCGCGCCGGGCAAATTTAATTCGCGGTAATCCTCGGCGAACATCGAATAGCACGACGGTTCGAGAAAAATGACCGGCGCGTCGTCATTCGCGAGCAGCGCGAGGTTGTGCGCGCCCAGTTTTTCCGCCTCGTCCAGATTGCCGATGCTGAAGGCCGGGCGTCCGCAGCACTTCCGTTTTTGCGGCAGCGTGACGTAGCAGCCGGCGGCCTCCAGCACCTTGACGGCGGCGATGCCGATGTTTGGCTCGTAATAGCGCGTGAAAGTGTCGTCCCAAAGAATCACGCGGCCGCGCAGGCCGTTGGTCTCATGCTCGCGTTTCTGAAACCAGCGGTCGAAACGCTTGCGGGCGAATTCGGGCATCGCCCGTTTGCCGGTAATGCCGGAAATTTTTCCGAGGATGTGGCGGACCGAGCGCGAACGGAAAATAAAATTGGCCAGTCCCGGCACTGAACAGCCGAAACGTCCCAGCGCATCCACGGAACTGACCAGCCGCTGTTGCAGCGTCAAGCCGTCGCGTTTCGTGCGGGCGTGGAGCAGTTCGGCCTTGAGCAGCGGCAGGTTGACGTTGGACGGACATTCGTTCGTGCAGGCTTTGCAGGCGAGACAGTTCGACAGTGCAAAATCCAATTCCTTCGCCAGCAGCGGATCGCGGCCGGAACCGCGCATTTCGAGCGCGGCGCGAATCAAGTTGGCGCGGCCGCGCGTGGACATGCCTTCCTCGCCGGTCGCCACGAACGTCGGACACATCGTGGGCGCTTGTTTGAGGCAGCCGCCGCAGCCGTTGCATTGTTCGAGATTGGCGGCAAACGATTCGTCGCGCGCGGCGAAGGCGAGGTGCGGGACAAACGGCAGGATCAGGTTCCGACCCGAATCCTGGCGCAAATGCTCGTCAATTTTGTAGCGGTCGTCGCCAATGATTTTGCCGGGATTGAACAGGTTGTTCGGATCGAACGCGAATTTGATCTCGCGCATCACGCGATAAAGTTCATCGCCGACCTGCTGCTTGAGATATTCCGTGCGGGCGATGCCCACGCCATGTTCGCCGGCGAGCGAGCCTTTGAACTGATGGACCAGGGCCGCGACTTCATCGGCGATCTGCCGGAATTTTTTCAAGTCGTCCGGCTGATGCAAATCCAGCACCGGCCGCACATGCAGCAAGCCGGCCGCCGCGTGACCGTAAAACGACGCCTCCACGCCGACGCGCGCCATCAAATTTTGCAATCCTGCAACGTAGGCTGGCAGGTCGCGCGGCCGCACCGCCGAATCCTCGACAAAACAAGCCGGCTTGGCCGCGCCCTTGCAACTGGTGAGCAGCGAAAGCCCGGCTTTGCGCATGGCCCAGACCAGGTTTTGCTCGCGCCCGGTTTTCAAAATCAACTGGCGCCGGCCGAGTTTGCGTTTTTGCATTTGCGCGAGCTTGTCCTGCGCGTGCGCAAAAAATTCCACGATCAAAATTGCCGCGCACGGTTGCGCGTCAAGATCAAGCAATGCGCGCACGGCTTGAAACTCGCGCTGGCCGCGCGTCTGGTCGAACAGCGGACGGTCAATGTGTTCGATGGCCGCCGGCGACAAATCCAGCAGCGCCTCCGTCGCCTGCATCGCTTCGGCCACGGAGTCGAAAAAGATCAGGCCCACGCCGCGTTCCGTTGGCAGGGGAACGACCTTCAGTTCCGCTGAAAAAATTCCGGCGAGCGTGCCTTCGCTGCCGCAGAGGATGGGAATCAGGTTTCCCGGCTGCTCTGCCGCGCGGGCGAGGCCGTAGCCCGGCCAGCGTTTCGGCAGGCCGGCGGGAAAGCGTTCGGAAATCTGCAGCGAGTTCAACATCATCAGGTCGTCCACCTGGTTGCGCTGATGTTGCAGCGAAGGCAGGTCGGGACCGATTTTGACGAACTTGCCGTCGGCCATGATGAGGTCCAGCGAGTGAACGTGCTGGCCGGTGGTGCCATAGACCGGCGTGTGCGCGCCGGAGGAATCATTCGCAATCATCCCGCCGAGCGTGGCGCGCGAACTCGTCGCCACATCCGGCCCGAAGCGGAAGCCGTGCGGATGCAGAAAATTATTAAGCTGATCGAGCACGACGCCGGCACTGACGCGGACGACGCGACGCTCCTTGTCGAAGTCCAATATCTGCCGGTTGTGCCGCGCGAAATCCACGATGAGTCCTTCGCCGACCGCGCCGCCGCTCAAGCCGGTGCCGGCGCCGCGCGGAATCACGGACACGCCCGCGACCAGCGACGCCTGAATGACGTGCGCCGCCTGTTTCACCGTCTTGGGAAAGGCGACCGCCAGCGGCACGATCTGGTAGGGCGAGGCGTCCGTCGCATAAAGCTGGAGCGTCAGGTTGTCGAACGCGACCTCGCAGTTCGAGGCGTTCAACGCTGCCATCTGTTGGGCGGAGAGCATTGACAACAATGCTATCGGCGTGACAGCGCGTTGACAATTTCATTAACTATGGGCGATGAATAAAATTTCGGCGCAGCGTTCCGATGAGTTTTTGAAAATCAGCGGCCAGTTCGAGCTGGGCGCGCTCGTCACCGAATCGTCGCATCCCGTCACGGCCAGTTTGAGCGACGTGGCGAAGCAGGACATTGCCGCCGCGCTCAAGCTGCTGTTTGACGTGGATGCGGACGTGATCCGCAAATATCGCGAGTTCGTGGAATCGGGCAGGGCAGGGGACATCCAGGAAACCCTGGTGCGCGCGTTGAAGAACGGCGGGCGGATTTTTTTCACCGGCTGCGGCTCGACGGGGCGGTTGAGCATCCTGCTGGATTCCATCTGGCGCGATTTCTGGCAGCAGCAAAGAGAAAGCGGAAAGCGGAAAGCGGAAAGCGGAAACGATTTTGAAAACCGCACGTTCAGCGTGATGGCGGGCGGTGATTTCGCGCTCATCAAATCGGTCGAAGGTTTCGAGGATTTCACCGTGTTTGGGAAAAAACAGATGAACGACCTCGGTGTTTCGGCGAACGATGTCGTGTTTGCCATCACCGAAGGCGGCGAAACTTCTTTTGTCATCGGCACGGCGTGGGCGGGTGTGGAGGCGGGCGCTAAGGTTTATTTTGTCTATAATAATCCCGACGAAATCCTTTGCGAACATGTCCAGCGCAGCCGCGAGGTGATTCAGGATTCGCGCATCGAAAAGATAAATCTGACGACCGGGCCGATGGCCATCACCGGCTCGACGCGGATGCAAGCGACCTCGATTCAGCTTTGCGTGATGCTGACGGTTTTGGAAATGGTGGCACGCGAGCTGTTCAATGAAATAGGGAGCGCGTTCGCCCCGGGCGCAGTCGGACACGCCTCGCGCACGACGATCGCGGCGGACGAGGCGTCCGCCATTGCACACGAAGGCGCATGCACTCCCCAAACTTCAGCGGATGTGCCCGCGCAGTTTCTCGCACAGCTTGAAACCGCCTACGCGAGCCTGATGTCGCCGGAATTTCTGGCGTCGCTCGCCCGGCTTGTGGCGCTGGAGGAATCCACTTATCGCGGTGGCGGCAAGAACAGCTATTTTGCCGGGCGCTTCGGCATAGATGTTTTGACGGACACCACGGAGCGTTCGCCGACGTATTGCACGCCGCCGTTCCGCAAATTTGACGATGACAAGGCGGCGGAATCGTGGGCGTTCCTTTTTATGCAGGAGGATTGGACGGACAACGCGTGGCAGGAAATTTTGAAACGCAAGCCGCACTGCGTGGAATGGCGTGAGCCGGAAATCCGCGCGCTCGTGGCGGAGGAAAATGTCGAGCACACGCTGGAAACCATCGGCAAAATCAGCACCACCGAGCTGATGCGCTACAAGATCGGCAGCAACGGCATAAGGTATCGGGTGCTGGTGGTCGAAGACTGCGCGATTGCGGTGATGGCGGCGGTGGAAAAGCCGGCGGCACGCAAATTTCAGATCAAGCAACTGGAATCTGCGGAAGCCAGCAAAGCGCACACCGGCCTGATCTATTTCGGCCCGGCAGCGCCGGAAGATGTTTTATCCGCCGCCAAGATTTTTACTTTTGTCCGCCTGCCGCCCGCAGATTTGCTGCTCGACGGCGTGACGCGCGTGGTGGTGAAGCTGGTGCTGAACGCGCTCTCGACCTGCACGATGGTGCGCCTCGGCCGCGTGATGGGCAATTACATGATCTGGGTCGTGCCGAGCAATCAGAAGCTCATTGACCGCGCGACTCGCTACATCACCAAGCTGACGGATTTGAACTATGCGGCGGCAAACCGGCTGTTGTTCGAGGTCGTCGCCTATGTCGAGCCGCGCATGAAATTGGATCAGGCGTATCCGCCCGTCGTGGGCATGGCGGTCCTGCGGGCGCGGGAAAAATTGACGAACGAACAGGCGGAGGAAAAATTGAAGGCGGAATTTTAGCTGGATTTTTATTATGCCATCGCATCAGGATGATTTTGGCGCGGCGGTGCTTTGGCGTAGAACCAGTTCGGCGGGCAGGCGGCGGGAGGGAACTTTTTCGCCACGGATAAGATTCATCATGGTTTCCACGGCGGCGATGCCGAGCCGGTATTTGGGCTGGCTGACGGTGGTCAGCGGCACGCGGTAAAATTCGGCGGCCAGAATATTTCCAAAACCGGCGATGGAGATGTCGCCGGGAATTTTAATGCCCTGTTGCAGCAGAGTCTCCGCACAACCGATGGCCACGAGGTCGCTCACCGCCTGGATGGCGGTCGGATGACAGCCTTCATTAAGCATTTGCAGCGCGGCCTTGGTGCCGTCCTCCAACGAACTGCCGGCGGCAAAAACGAGCTTGTCGTCCACTTCCAGGCCGGCTTCCCGAAAGGCGCGGCGATAGCCTTCAAAACGTTCGTGCGCCCACGGCGCGGCGGCCGGGCCGGTGAAGTAGGCGATTTTTTTGTGGCCGAGGCCGAGAAGATGCCGGGTGACGTGGTAGCTGGCGACGAGTTCCTCGATTTCGACGCTGATGAAATTTTTGCAGAACGGTGCGGGCGAGCCGAGCAGGACGGTCGGCACTTTTCGCACGACAATTTCATGGTAAATCCGCGCCTCGGCCTCGAAGCGATAGACGGGCGTGATGAACAGGCCGTCCACGCGGCGCGACAGCAGGCGGCGCAGCGCCAGGTCTTCGCGTTCGGGCTTGTTGAGCGTCTGTGCGAGGAGCAGATCGTAGCCCAGTTCATGGGCGCGTTCCTCGATGGCATAAACGATGCGCGCATAAATCGGATTCGTGGCCGCCGGAATGACGAGGCCGAACAGTTTCGTCGTCTTCGAACGCAGGTTCTGTGCGCTGGAGTCGGGGACGTAGCCCATCTGCGCGGCGAGCGATTTGATTTTGGTCTTCGTCGCGGCGGAAACATCCGGCTCGTCGCGCAATGCTTTGGAGACGGTCATCACCGAGACGCCGGTGAGCTGGGCAATGTCTTTGAGGCGGACCATGATTAAAATGAAGAATGAAAAATGAAGAATGAAAAATGAAAGACGCTCCCGTCGCGAGGTTTTATTTCTTCATTCTTCATTTTTCATTCTTCCTTTCAAAAATACGTTCCGCGCCAGTGCAGTTTGCGGCGCAAGGCTTCCAAAAAGGAACCGTTTTTCAGATGCACCAGCCGCACGGTGCTGTGGCTGCGCCGGATGGTGACTTCGTCGCCGGCGTCGAGTTCGCCGACGATCTGGCCGTCCGCGTTCAAATAGGCCGCCGCCGCAGCATTGACCGCCTTGACGCGGATCGTTGCGGACAGCGGCAAAATGATGGAGCGGTTCGACAGCGCGTGCGGACAAATCGGCGTGAGCGCGAACACTTCCGCCGTCGGCAAAACAATCGCGCCGCCCGCCGCCAGCGAATACGCCGTGGAACCGGTCGGCGAACTGACGATCAGGCCGTCGCAACGATAGCGCGTGATCGGTTCGCCGTTCACGCTGACATCCAGCGCAATTAAGCGCGAGACGGCGCCGCGACTGATAACAATGTCATTAAGCGCGAGCGCCTGCATTTTTTTTCCGCGACCAATGCCGGTGGCCTTGATGAGCGCGCGGGATTCAAACTTGAACTCCCCGCGCCAGACGAGTTTCAGCGCGTCCGCCAGCTTGTCAGACGGGACGGCGGTGAGAAAGCCGAGGCCGCCGATATTGACGCCGAGCATGGGCGTTTTGGAGCCGGCGATCTGCCGCGCGGTGTGCAGCATGGTGCCGTCGCCGCCGAAGACGACGAGCAAATCCACTGCGCGGGCGAGCGCGGCGACGCGGGGAACGACCTTGCATTTCAGCTTCGCAAGCTGCGCGGTGACTTCGTCGCAGATGATTTTGCGCCCGCTGCGCTGGATGAGCTGCGCGGCGGCGCGGACGCTCGCGGCGCAGGCGGATTTTTCCGCGTTGCCCACAAGGCCGATGCGTTGGAAATGGTCAGCGGACTTTTTCAATCAGCGCGAGAAATTCTTTGTTGCCGGCCGGGCCGAGCAGGGGAGATTCAACCACACCGCGCCAGCAAAGGCCAGCCCCGTGTGATAACGCTTTGCGTGATGCCTCCGGACTGCCGCCACCATATCGCACGGGGCCAGCCTGCGCCGCAACAAATTCTTGCAGCTCCGCCAGCACGCGTTGATGCACGGCGGCATCGGTGATGACGCCCCGGCCCTTGTCGGCCTCTTTTTTTCCGGCCTCGAACTGCGGCTTGATGAGCGCGACGATTTTTCCGTCCGGCTTCAGCAGCAGCCCGGCGGACGGCAGAATTTTTTTCAGTGAAATGAATGAGCAGTCCACCACGATGAGATCGGCGGGAGCGGGAAAATTTTCCGGCTTGAGATAACGCGCATTGGTCTTTTCCATCACCACCACGCGCGGGTCACGCCGCAGTTTCCACGTAAGCTGGCCCTGGCCGACATCCACGGCAAAAACTTTTTCCGCGCCGCGCTGCAGCAGGCAATCCGTAAAACCGCCGGTGGACGCGCCGAGGTCAATCGCGGTCAGGCCGGTGACGGCGATTTGAAAATGTTCCAGCGCGTGTTCGAGCTTGTGGCCGCCCCGGCTGACGAATTTTTCCGGCGCGTCGAGCGTGAGTTCGTCGCCGGGCTTGACGGTGTCGCTGGGTTTGCGGGCGGACTGGCCGTTGATGCGCACTTGTCCCGCGAGGACGAGCCGTTTGGCGCGTTCGCGGCTGTCGCAAAGTCCATGTTCAACAAGGGCCTGATCAAGTCGGGTCACGGTCAGGCGCGGGTGCCGCTGGTGAAGATGCGGGTCTGCACTTCGCGGTAGCTTTGGAGAAAAATGTTGTTGTCCGCGACGGCTTTTTCCACGAGCTGCTTGAGCAGGAACATTTCAGAGCTGTTGATGACGGCGTGGACGCTGTGCTTGAACGCCTCCATCGGCGTGAAGGTCTGGAAGGAATTGCCGATGAGCAGGACGGTGGCATGGCGGCGCTGGTTCACGGGCATGGTCTGCAGCGCCTTGAGCGTCAGGTTTTCCTCCGGCGTGCTGGCGCCAAAAAGTTCCTCCAGCAGCACGACCTGATAATGCGCCTGGCTGAAGCGCATCAGGAAATCGCTGTGCGTGGCGGCGGTGTGAACCTTGTAGCCCAGTTCCTGCAAGGCGGTCTTGGCCTCCTCCAGCCATTCCGGCGTGGAAAAGGCGATCAAGGCCGGCTTGTCCTCGTTGCTGACGAAATCGTAGGGGTTGCTCATTTGAATTTCAAGGTGGGCGATGCTTCGCCGCTACGGCTGCCTTGCTTGCCGGTCCGCATCCGCAGCCTGCTGATGTCGGAAGTGATTTCGCCGCGCGATTTTTTCTGGTTGTCAATGCCGCGCGCCACCACGCTGCGCTTGGTGCAGTAAAGCAACGCGTTTTCTTCCGTGATGATGCCCTGCTCGTAGGCTTCCAGACAGGCGTGGTCAAACAATCTCCAGCCATAAGTGTAGCTGGCCTCGATGATTTCGTAAAACGTCTTGCCCTCGCTTTCGCCGAGCCGGATCGTTTCCTGCGTGCGGAGGTTGGAACCCATGATCTCAATCAGCGCGTGGCGTCCGCCGCTGATGCGCGGGCACAGCCGCTGGCTCACGACCCACCGCAACGAGTCCGAAAGCCGGATGCGGATCTGCTCCTGCTCTTCCGGGTCAAACATGCCGAGGATGCGGTTGACGGTTTCGCCCGCGTTGATGGTGTGGAGCGTGCTCAACACCAGATGCCCGGTTTCCGCCGCGCTCAATGCGATGTTCACCGTCTCCTTGTCGCGCATTTCGCCGACGAGAATCACCTTGGGCGCCTGCCGCAGCGCGGCGCGCAGCCCGTTGGCATACGAATCAAAATCAATGCCCATCTCGCGCTGGTTGAACGTGGCCTTGGCGTGCGGGTGCAAAAATTCCACCGGGTCTTCGAGCGTCACGACATGCACCGGTTTGGAGCGGTTGATGTCGCTCAAAATGGCGGCGAGCGTCGTGGATTTGCCGGAACCGGTCGCGCCGGTGACGAGCACCAGCCCGGTTTTTTCGCGCGGAATCTGCTTGAGCGTTTCGGGCAGCTTCAATTGCTCCAGCGTCGGAATCTTCGTGGTAAGCTGGCGGCAAACGATGGAATAATTGCCGCGCTGCGAAAAAACATTCACGCGGAAACGCGCGCGGTCGCTCAACGCATACGAGGCGTCGCACGAGCCGTGCCGCAGCAGATCTTCAATCTGCCACAGATTGTCGCCGATGATGTTCATCGCGATGATCTCGATCTGGAACGGCGTGAGTTTTGCAATCGGCGGATCCAGCACCACCGGCTTCAGCTCGCCGTAGGCCTCCACCTGCGGCGGCCGGTCGCTGGTGAACAGCAAATCCGACACTTCCGGCTGCGAGGCCAGCATCGTCGTCAAAATTTGATCCAGTTCAGGGCGGCGCATAAATCACAGGGACTCTTCGTCGTCCGGCGGATGCGCCAGGAGCGTGCGGAATTTTTTCTTGTCGAGCGCCTTGTCGTAGGCGTCCTCCGCCGTGATGCGCTTCATGCGGACGTGTTCCAAAATGTGGTCGTCGAGCTGCTGGTTGCCGAATTTCTTGCCGACCTGGATCATGCCTTGAATCTGGTGCGTCTTGCCCTCGCGCACGAGGTTGGCGATCGCCGTGTTGAAGACCAAAATTTCAAACGCCGCCACGCGGCCTTTTTTGTCCGACCGCTTGAACAACGTCTGCGCCACGACGCCTTTCAATGCCTCGGAAAGCGTCTGCCGGATTTTGTTCTGCTGGTCAGCGGGAAAAACGTCAATGATGCGGTCCACCGTCTTGGCCGCGCTCTGCGTGTGCAGCGTGCCGAAAACCAGGTGGCCGGTGGCCGCCGCCGTGATCGCCATCTCAATCGTTTCCAGGTCGCGCATTTCACCGACGAGAATGATGTCCGGGTCTTCGCGCAGCGCCCCGCGCAGGCCCGACGCAAATGATTTCGTGTGGACGCCGACCTCGCGGTGGCTCACCAGGCAGTTTTTGCTTTCGTGGACGAACTCAATCGGGTCTTCCAGCGTGATGATGTGATCTTTGCGGTTGCGGTTGCAGTAATCCACAATCGCCGCCAGCGTCGTGGATTTGCCGGAGCCGGTCGGCCCGGTCACGACCACGAGGCCGCGGTGCAGCATCGCAAATTTTTTGAACACCGCCGGCAGCGGCGCCTCCAGCTTGTCAAAATCCTCGAACGACAGCACGCGGCTGGGAATCTGGCGGAACACCGCGCTCACGCCGTTTTTCTGGTTGAAAAAATTGACGCGGAAGCGCGAGATGTTCGGAATTTCGTAGCCGAAATCCACGTCGCCGGTTTCCTCGAAGTGTTTGATTTTGTAATCCGGCGCGATTTCGTAGAGCATGGCCTTGAGCGCGTCGCTTTCCAGCGGCGGATAATCCACGCGCTGAAGATCGCCGTGGATGCGCATCATCGGCGGGTTGCCCGCCGCCATGTGCAGGTCGGAAGCCCGTTGCTCAAACATCAGGTTGAAAAATGCGTCAATTTTGGCCATAAATCCTCTCGGTTGCCGCGACACTAATCAAAGCCATGCCGCTCTGCAAGCAATGAAAATGCCCGCCGCCGTCATTCGCGAAGAAATCCGCAAAAGCGGCGTTATTTCTTTCGCGCGCTTCATGGAGCTGGCGCTGTATTGTCCCGAAACTGGCTATTACGAAAAGAAAAAGGACAACGTGGGCCGGCGCGGCGATTTCATCACCAGCGTCAGCACCGGCAGCCTGTTTGGCGAACTGCTCGCCTTCCAGTTCGCCGGGTGGCTTGGAGAATTAAAAATTCAAAATGAAAAATTAAAAATCACCGAAGCGGGCGCGCACGATGGCAGACTGGCGGCGGACATTTTGAACTGGCTCCAAACGCACCGGCCAGGGCTTTTTTCCGAATTCGAATATTGGATTCTGGAACCATCCTTGAACCGTCAGGCCTGGCAGCGGGAAACGCTGAAAATTTTTGCGCCGCGCGTCCGCTGGTTCACTGACTTGAAAGCCTTGTCACGCGACACTCGTCACTCGCCACTCAATGGCATCATTTTCAGCAACGAACTGCTCGACGCCTTTCCCGTCCACCGCCACGGCTGGGACGCAAAAAATAAAACATGGTTCGAGTGGGGCGTCACCGCCGTCGGAGAAAACTTCATCTGGGCGAAGATTCAGAATTCGGAGTTCAAAATTCAGAATTCAGAATTGGAATCAGTGCTGCCCGACGGCTACACCATCGAAGTTTCACCCGCCGCCGAAAACTGGTGGTGCGAAGCCGCCGGCATTTTGGCGCGTGGCAAACTGTTGACCATTGACTACGGCTACACCGCCGATGAACAATTTTTACCAGCGCGCACGAACGGCACGCTCCGCGCGTATCACCGCCATCACGTCACCGACGACCTTTTGGCCAACGCCGGGAAACAGGATTTGACCGCGCACGTCAATTTCTCCGCCATTCAAAAAACCGGCGAGGCTGCCGGGCTGACGACCGAGGATTTTTGCACGCAGCCGCAGTTTCTGACGCGCATTCTGCAAAAGGCCGTGGCCGAAAAATCCTTCGCCGAATGGAACGCCCGCCGCACCCGGCAATTCCAGACTCTCACGCACCCGGAACACCTAGGCCACGCCTTCCGCGTGCTGGTGCAGTCACGATAAATTGAGCGCACGGCCTTTCCGTGAGGCTGCCGGCACTGGCAAAACTACGGCTTGCTCATGCGGAAAAACTGGCTGGCACTAGCCGTGGGGTCGAGCGGGACTACGTTGGCACCGGTGGAATACGGGGTCCAATCGGTCAGGTTCGTCGAGCTTTCCACGGTGTAGCCGGTGTAATTGGTTCCGTAAATCAGATTGAGTCCCGAGCCGTCATTTTGAATGAAAAGCTGCGGCGGAATATGCGTGGCCGTGAGGCGCACGGCCTGCAGGCCGTCGTCACGAGTGACAACGCCGCCTTTGAAAAACAATCCGTCGCCCCAGACGGGGCCGAGGATATGAACGGTGCCGACGACGATGTTGCTGGCGACAACCACGTCAAACGTCGCGCCGTCCGGCGGTTGGAACGCATTGGCGAGGTTCGTCTGGTCGTCGGGATCAAGCAGCACAAAGTCAATCGTCCCGCCGAGAAAATTCACCTGGCCGTTGACCACGAGTTGATCGAACTGCTGCGCGCCATCGCTCAAGGTGTTCGTCCCCGCAATTCCAATAATCAACGCGGTTCCGGGAAACTGGCTGTAATTGCCGTTTATGGTCATTTGTCCGGTGAATGTTGGCTGGGTTGGTGCGGGAATCTTTGGACTTGGTGTGAGCGGCGTTTTGCTGGCCACAGACACGGCGGCAAGAGCATGGCCTGTAAGACCGCTGCCATCTTGGCTGATAAGACCGCTACCGTCCTGACTAATCAGACCACTGCCATCCTGACTGATGAGACCGCTGCCGTCCTGGCTGATGAGGCCAGCGCCGTCAGTGCTGACGACTGCTGCTATCGTTCCCGCATCGTGGGTGAGGATGCTGCCACTAGTCCCGATGAGCTGACTGCCATTGTCACCGATGAGGGCGGCATTTCCGGTAATCGCTCCCACTAAAATGAGCGTGGAGTTTTGCCCCATATTCACGGCGAGAATGGGGACATTCTGGTCTTTTTCAATTTGCAACACTACAGCGGCATATTGTTCCCCGGCCAGGTTGACCGCCGAGTTGTATTGCACCGTGTCAACGCAACCGAACTTTACCACCGCCGCCTGGACTGCCTTGAAATAAATCTGTTGTGGGGTCGGCCCCATGATGCTGTCCAGAGTAAAAGTTCCGCCGGTCGAAGAGCTTTCCGTGACGGTCGGCAGCGGAGGCGTGATGGTGAATGGCCCCAGCGATGCGGAAATCCGGTTAATATAATTTGGCGCGAAAGCAACCACTCGAAAAGAAACCTGGCCCGTCGGGACATTCGTGGTATTCAAGGCCCAAGTGGAGCCGAAGCGCGTCATTTGTCCGCCGGGCAAATCATTCCAACCTTTTCCGTCTTGATTTGACTGGACGCGCAGATTCAGGCCGGAGATGACTGAAGACTCGTCAATGTTAAAAACCCACAGCGTTCCACTCTCATTCGGATAAGTCGTCTCCCATTTGAAAAAGCCAAACGGCGCGATGCCATCCAGCACGGTCTCCGGCCCGACGGCTGCGGATGCATTGTCCGCATAACCCGGGGCCGAAGCAACCACGCGGAAATACTGTGTTCCCGTCAGCACATCCGTCGTGTTCAAGGTCCAATTCCCGTCTTTATCTGCCATTTGTCCGCCATCGGGCAAATCCGCCCAACTTCCATCGTTGTTAGTCGTGGTGGTGGATTGCACATGCAACCGCAAATCCGAGACAACGTTCGTGAAATAGGCCGTGAATTGCCACGGGTTGCTCGAACGAACCGGCGTGCCGCCCGGTGATTCAGTGAACGAGCCGATGGGCGGCAGCGACGGAGGCACGCCTTTGAGAACCGTGGCGCTCCCCGGATCGGTTCTGTAAACATTGCCTGCGGTGTCCACCGCAATACCACACAGAAATGCATCTGAAAATCGGGCGTTACTCCCGACGCCATCATTATTGGTGGTGGGGGCCTGACCAGCCAGCCCGGCCACGGTGCTTACCACCCCGGCGGGAGAGACATATCGGATGGTTCCATCATCAGTCACATAGGCGCCGCCCGACCGATCCAAGGCAATGGCAAACGCTGTAGTAAAGGCCGCATTCGTGCCGATGCCGTCCAGTTCCGTCCCCCCCGCACGACTCCCGACCCAAATGGTCTTCGTGCCATCCGGTGAAAACTTGTCAATTCCGTAGCCGAATGCGTCATAGACAATGCCCGCTCCGTCCACAGCCAAACCACAATCACCTGGACCGTCAGGTGACTTCTTGGACATTATGCTGACAACTCCGTTCGGAGTGATTTTTTCGACCACCAGTTGTTCTGTGGTAAAATCGAAGCCTGCGACATAGATGTTTCCAGACGAATCTACTGCGATTGATGTTAACTCCACGTTCAACTTTACGGTCGGTGTGGTCACGACTCCCGACGGGGAGATTTTCCGAATGTTACCGTCCGTGTTGTTGACACTAACGGGGTTTCCATCGCTGACGTAGATGTAGCCATTTTTGTCCACGGCAATACCGGAGAGTTGTCCGAACCGAGCGTTGGTGCCGGTGGCGTCGACATAGCCGCTTTGGTATGGGTCGCCGGCGAAGGTGGTTACCGTATGGTCGGGACTGATTTTCCGAATGCAGGAGCCCACGCTCGCGGCGTCGTAGTTCCCGTCAATCACATAGAGATTGCCGGCTTGATCCGCAGCCATTGGTCCGGGGTTCATAAAAAGAGCGTTCGTGCCCACGCGGTTTAGGAAATTTACATTCGTGTATTGGCCGGCGATGGTGGTAATCGTGAGCGGCTGCGCCCCGGCGGGATCCAGAAAGACGGCGCAAAAAGTAAAGGCCAGAAATGTGAGTGAGGTAATAGTTTTCATAAAATTTTTGTTCAATCTGCGTTTAACCCGAAATCCGAAATAGGAGGGGTGCTGCAAACGCTGGCTGGTGTCCACGATGGCCTCGGATAGGTCGCCGGCACGCTGGCGTTGGCGTTGACGTAGGCGGCAAACCGGCCGAGCCAGTTGTCAAAGTCGGCGTCAGCGGTGGGAATGTAGTCGGGCATGGTGGTTTTGAGGGTTGGAGGTTGATGATTGAGGGCTGGTGGATTTAGTCCAATTGATTGTAAATGAGTGTGTTAAGTGGGTTGATGCGGTGGGAAAAGGGTTGAACGGCCAGTGGGAGCGGTGGCTCCGCTAGTCGGCGGCGTGGCTTCCCTCCGGTTAATGGAGCCGTCATTAAGGCTAGTGACGCGAGGACTAAGGCTAGGGAAACGGCCGCTAAAGCTAGTGGCGGCGGGATTAAGGCTAGTGGAACCGTCCCGAAGGTTAATGCCGCCACCATTAAGGCTAGGGAATGAACGCCGGAGCTTCGGGAACTGACGCCGAGCCTTAGGGAAACCACGCCGGAAGTCCGGCCTGACGGGACGGAGCTTCGGCGAAGCACGGCTGAACTTCGGCCAGCGGGGACGGGAACTGTTCCTGGCTCACTGCGGGGATTGCGAATTCGCGGAACTGCGAATTGGGCGACGAACGCTGCCCGACAGATTTTCATAAAGGGATGTTGCTCCTGATAAAGGGCGGGCAAAGGCATGTCAACCTTTATTTATCACCGCATGACATCTCGGCAATACATTCGGTTGGCGTAGCGGCGTCTCGGCAGAGCGCCGCACTTTTTGAATGATTCCAACGGCGGCGCTCTGCCGAGACGCCGCTACGCCATAATTCATTCACAAATACGGCGGGACGGAGCGCCGCTCTGCCCCTTCTAGCTTGCCGGCGGACAATTTAATTCGTAATTCAAAAACGAGAGGCAATAAACCGCCGCCGTCTCCACGCGCAGGGTCAGTTCGCCGAGCGTGACGGGTTTGGCCCCGGCGGCTTCGATGGCTTGCAATTCGGCGAGCGTGAAATCGCCTTCCGGCCCGATCCACACAGCGGCGCTTTGCGGCAGGCGCGCGTGTTGTTTTTGAAATTCCAAAATCCATTCGCGCGGATGACGGCGCGCGGTCTGCAACGAGCCGACCAGCGAGAGTTCAAATTCTGTCGTAGCGGCTTTCGGCAGAGAGCCGCCATTTTCGTTTTCCCCGGTTAATAATGCGGCGGTCTGCCGACCGCCGCTACGGGCGAGAAATTCGGCAATGGTCTGCGGCGCGTCCACCACGGGCAGCCACGCCGCGCCACATTGTTTGATGGCTTCGATGGCAACTTGCCGCCATTTTTCGCGCTTGTGTTCCGCATCTTCGCCGTCGAGCTGCGTCACGACGCGCTCCGTCAGCAGTGGAACAATGCGGCTTGCGCCCAGTTCAACCGCCTTCTGGATGATGCCCTCAATGATTTTCCCTTTAGGCACGGCGACGAGCAGCGTGATGGAGCAGGCGGGCGGCGGCGAAAACTTTTTTTCCTTTACGGCGAGCGTCAGCGAATCTTTCGCGGCATTTTCCACGGCGCAGAAAAATTCATGGCCCGCGCCGTCGAGGACGGTGACGCGTTCGCCGCGTTTCAACCGGAGAACATGGAGTGCGTGGTGCGCTTCGCGTCCGTCCAGCCGCAGCGAATTGCCACGGCAATTTTCCAGCGGCAGATAAAAGCGGTGCATAAATAAAGTGACAAGTGACAGGTGACGGGCGACAAGTTTTTTTGCCACACGCCACCCGTCACTTGAAAAACTTTTTGGCCTTCTCGAAAAATCCCTGCGCGAGCGGCGCTTCCTGGCCGTCGCAAAGCGCGGCGAACTCATGCAGCTTCGCCTTTTGCGCGCCGTTCAGGTGCGCGGGCACCTCGACCTGCACGCGGACATGCAAATCGCCCTGGCCGTAGCCTTGCAGGTTTTTCACGCCGCGCCCCTTGAGCCGCAGCTGTGTGCCGGGCTGCGTGCCGGCGGGAATCCGGATCGTCGCCCGGCCTTCGAGCGTCGGCACTTCAAGTTCCGCGCCGAGCGTGGCCTGCACAAAACTCACGGGGATTTCGCAAAGCAGATCATCGCCGTCGCGCGAAAAAATTTCGTGACGCCGGACGTTCAGAAAAACATACAGGTCGCCGGTTGGCCCGCTGCGAAAGCCGGCCTCGCCGTTGCCTTGCGAGCGCAGGCGCGATCCGCCCTCGACGCCCGCCGGAATGCGCAGCTTGATCTTGGAGGCACGCTGGCGCTTGCCGGCGCCGTGGCAGGTCTTGCACGGCTTTTCGAGAATCCGGCCCTGGCCTTTGCAATGCGGACAGGTCTGCGCGATGCTGAAAATGCCGCGCGAGGTCAGCACCTGTCCGCGTCCGCCGCACGTCGCGCACGTCCGCAATTTTGAACCCGCCTCCGCGCCGGAGCCGTCGCAGGTTTCGCATTTGTCGAGTTTGGTGACGGAAATTTCCTTTTCGCAGCCGAGCGCGGCTTCTTCCAGCGTGATCTCCAGGTCGTAACGCAAATCGTCGCCGCGCTGCGGGCCGGACGGATCCTGGCCGCCGCCGAAAAGATTTTCAAAAATACTGCCGCCGCCGCCGCCGCCGAACACTTCGCGGAAAATGTCGAACGGATCATGGAAACCGCCGCCAAAGCCGCCGCCCCGGCTGGCGCGGTGGCGCGGATCAAACGCCGCATGGCCATACTGGTCGTAAGCCGCGCGTTTCTGCGGGTCGCTCAACGCCTCGTAAGCCTCGCCGAGTTCCTTGAAATTTTCCTCGGCCGCCTTGTCGCCCGCATTTTTGTCCGGGTGAAATTTCACGGCGAGTTTGCGGTATGCCTTTTTGATTTCCTCGTCGCCGGCGCCCTTGCTGACGCCGAGGACTTCGTAGTAGTCGCGTTTGGCCATGGGAATTAAAAATAAAAACTGAAAAATTAAAAATGTTCTGCCGGAGCCGGCGGGATTCGTTTTTTAATTTTTCATTTTGCCTTGCCGGCCGGTTTTTTTGCGACGATGACAGTGGCGGCGCGCAGCAGGCGCTCTTTCAGTTTGTAGCCCTTGCGAAGCTGTTGTGCGACGTGATCTTCCGGCACCTTGGTGGTTTCCTGCTGGGAAATGGCCTCGTGCAGCGCGGGATCGAACGGCTGGCCGGCGGCGTCAATTTCTTCCAGGCCGATCTCGGCGAGCGCGCCTTTGAGCTGCTGCTGGATCATCACCACGCCGGACTGAAGCGACGCGAGCTTGTCGCCCTGCGCGGATTGCGCGGCGGCCAGCGCCATTTCAAAGTTGTCGAGGACGGGCAGAAGTTTTTGGAGCAGGGAAAAACTGGCGTATTGCGCGGCCTCGATTTTTTCGCGGGCGGCGCGTTTTTTGAAGTTGTCAAAATCGGCGGTCGTGCGCAGCAGCCGGTCCCAGTTTTCATCGGCCCTGGCCGCGCGGGTTTTCAAATCCTCAATCTGTTCGGGCGAAAGCGGAACGACCTCGACCAGGTTGGCGGTCGTTTCAGCCGGCGGTGTTTCGTTTTCGGTTTTGCTCATAGATTTTTTGCGTCCAAACATTCAGGTGAAAAAAATACCAGATGCGCGGGCGCCCGGCAACGAGCAAGACGCGCGGGTGGGATCCTGATTTCTATTTTTCGGAGCGCGGATTGTCTTCAATCCGCAGCGCGTGGACAGCCAGATGCGTGCCTGAATAAAGCCAACGCCTTCAGGTCTGGCAGCAGCCGCTGCGAGTTGTGACAACTCGCGCTCCGGTCAAATGAGGCCATCGCTGGCGCGCGCAAATCTGAAGTCCAATGGAATTTTATTTTGCGGGAACGAGCCTTTGAAATTCCGGCAGGCTGCGGATGGCGGCAAAGCGCGGGTCGGTGCGCGCGGCGGCGACGAGATCGCGGGCGGCCGGATTTGTGGCCAGCCGCTGCGCGCTCATGGTCAGCGAGGCCTGGAGATTTTGCAGCGACTGGGTCGGCTGGCCGGTGATGGCCTCCAGGGCGGCGAGATCGTAAAGCGGTTCCGGCTGGCCGGGCGCGAGGCTCACCAATTTTTTGAGCGTGGTTTCCAGCATGGCGTAGTTGCCAAGCTGCGCGGAATACTGTGCGATGGCGGCGGCATCCGAAAATTTGATTTCAGGGCGGCCCAGCGCCTGGTCGAACAACTGGACGGCGCGGTTGGTCTGCTGCATTTGCAGGTAAGCACTGCCCAGCATGACAAGATTTCCCACGTTGGCGGGGTTGGTGCGGGCGGTGGTTTCCATCGCGTCAATCTGGTTGACGGCCTGGGCGCGTTCGCCCGTTGAAGCTTTGTAAGACTTGATCTGGTTGATCAGGTCGGAAATCTGCTGGTTGTAAGGATCCAGTTTCTTGCAGGTTTCGGCGACCAGGATGGCGTCGTCGAAATGGTGATCGGCTTGAGCCGGCTGGTTGGCCATCTCCTCGGCCCCGGCCAATTGCAGCAGGAAATTGACGTAGCGAAAAACGGCTTCCGGGCTGTAGGGACAGAAGGCGAAAGACTGCTTGAAGGCAAATTCCGTCTCCCGGACGAGCGCGGCCTGGCTGGCGGCGGTTTTTTGGCGGTATTCCGGCGGGCACTGCGGACTCATGCGCCAGTAATACATGCCGGCCTGCGAACTGCGCAATTTCGAGAACGCCTTCTGCGCGTCGTCATCGCGGACAAACGCGCGGTCGCCGGTGTAGCCTTTGTAATTGTTGTGGATGTAAGTGTGTTCCACAAAGTCGGCAATCTGCTGGACGGTGGTGTCGTAGGTGATCCAGTTGCCGCAAAGCCGCGCGGAATACTTCGACCAGAATTCGTGATCCAGCTTGAACACATTGTCGGAAAGTTCCGGCAGCGGACTGCGGTTGATCTTCATGATGATGCCGGACGGCGTTTCATAGGGATACATCCAGTCGAGCGGGAAACTTTCCTCGACGTAAAAGGAATTGGTCGGGTTTTGATCGAAGATGACCTTGCAGAGCAGGCCGTTGATTTCCATCACGGCGACCTGGCCGGAGACCTGCACGCGGCCGTTTTCAATGTTGACGATCTCGCCGGGCTTGAGCTGGCCAAGCTGCTTGCGGCGGCCCACGTCCTCCGTGTAATCCTGAAAACATCGTTGCGAGTCTTCGGGCGACGGGATGTAAATCTCGCTCGGCGGATAGACGCCGCGCGCGCGCCGATATTTTTCCACATAGGCGCCCCACGCGGTGAACGGGCGGTCCAGGACGTTGTAGAGCGCGCTGTTGACGAAAGCCGTCAGCCCGGTGTCCGCGTTGGCCGATCCCAGAAAAAGTCCGAACAAGTATTTGGAAAGCTCGCTGAAGAACGGCGGGTCAATCTCCTTGGAGCGGTTGTATTGCGCGCGGAGATAGTCCAGATAAGTGCCGTCGGCCAGCGCGTTCTGCGTGATAAGATAAACGTCGCGGCGGTCGAATTTTTGGTCCTGTTTCGGCTGGCAACTGTGCGGGATGAAGCTGTCGCAGAAAATGGAATAGGTCGGGCAGAAACGTCCGGGGTCGGTGCCGCCAAAGAGAATCGTGTTGCGATCCATCTCCGGGTAGATGAGCGTGGCGTTAGCCGGATTTTTCAGCAGCGTGGAGCGAAGGTCATTGTCGTAACTCAATTTGCCGGTCTTAGGATCGGTGAACGGCGGCGTGAACATGTCATGCCCGAACCAGAAGCCGAACCAATGGTTGCGCTGCTCGCTGTGATACCAATGCGTCAGGCCGGACCAGGTCGGCATGATGCTGAACAGGCACAGCATGATCAGCACCGGCCCGCGCTGGCGATAGACCAGCAAGACGACGATGATGCAGACGGGAATGGCCAGCAGGATCAGGTTCGCGAACACGGGCAGGCCGTATTGGTTCTTGTCAAAGGCCAGCGCGATGTAATGCGGCAGTTGCGAGAGGCTGATTTCACCCGCCGGGCCGAAATAAAGTTTGCCTGTCTCCTCCTTGAGGCAATACACCGCCAGCACCACCGCCACCATGGCGCCGCAGAAACCCCACCGGCGCATTTTCTGGTAATGCGTCGCGGTGTAGGCCGCCATCAGCGTCAGGCCGTAGCCGATCATCACCGCGAACAAGGCATGCGAGGCGGTGAAGAAAACCTTGTTCAAATCCGTCGAGGAACGGTCCGGCGTCACGTCAATGAGAATCACCAGCAAGACCGACAGGCAGAAATAAATCGCCGTCAGCCCGATGATCCACGAGCGCTCGCGCTTGTGCATCTTCAGCAGGAACGCGAACGGCAGCAGGCCGATGAACATATAAACCCAGCTGAATGATTCCGAAAGCCCCTGCACAATATACCAGAGCTGGAACGCGAACATTTTGGGGTCCGCAAAAATGTGCGTGCCGGTCACGCTTTCATATTGGCCGCGGCTCAAGGCGTGGAAGAACCCTTCGACCGTGCGCGGATAGCCCCATTGCATCGGCGGGTCGGTCATGCCGGAGATTGGCTCGTAAAAATAAACGGACACGCCCACCACCCACATCAGGCCCATCAAGACCACCGCCTTCCATTCGGAAAGAAAACCCTTCGTCTCGATGGCCAGCCAGCCGCCGGCCACGATGGAACCAATGCCGACGACATGGAACAACGTCACCTCGATGGAACTCATGTTTTGCAGCGCCGGCACGCTGCTCATGAACATCAGGCCGACAAGATAGACCGCGCTGTTGGCCAGAAACATGTCGCGGCCCAGCCGTGGCGCCGCGAGCGCAATCAGCACTTCGATGCCCATCGCGCTCAACAGCAGCGTCTGGTGGATGGTCGCGCACAGGCCGTAAAGGAACATCGCCAGATAAAGGTAGCGGCGCTGCTGCGGCGCATACATCCAGCGCATCATGCACGCAATTACAGCGATCAACCACGGCACGCCGAAAACGGAAATACGGTTGATGACCACCGACTCGCTCCACATGAACACGTCGAAGCCCAGCAGTGTTCCCGCGACAAAACCCGACACCGAGCAGATGGCGTTTTCCCACTGGCGCGGCACGTCTTTGATGACGTCAATGCCTTCAATCAACATGCTGCTGCCGCGCGACACCATCAGCGCCAGCAAACCGCAGCCCATCGCGGCGGCAAATGATTCGCCGACTTCCACGCGCCAGGCGACGTTGCCAAACGGCAGGATCGCCGTCCAAAACCACGCATACACCGACCAGAACGGATAACCCGGTGGGTGCGGGATGCCCGCGTAAAATGCGCCGGTGCAAAGTTCGCCGGAATCTTCCAGCGTCTGCTCCGGCGCCAGCGTGAACAGATAGACAATCCAGATGACGCCGAAGGTGATGGCCAGCGTGAGCCAGTCAGTGGGCCGGAACATCGGGGCCACTTTCACGGCGACGGCCGGAGTGGCGGTTTTGGCGGCGGCTTTCGGCTGGTTCGATTTTGGTTTTTCCATTGTTCAACTTCAGTTGCTAAAATTCGTTGTCGGCGTAAAACGGATACTAGACTTGAAAACACTGCGGTTTGTCCAATCAAAAGTGACGGCGGCCAGGTGATTCTGTTCCGTTTGCTCCCCGTCCGTGGCATACGCCGCGCAGTTTTGATCGTTCAAAATCAACGCCATGGCCGGCTTTTGTCCCAGTCCGTCGCCGTTGCGGTTGAACGCCATCAGCGTCAGCATCGCGCAGGCCATCGTCGGGGCGAGGCAGCCCCAAAGCCACCGGGCCGTCGGCCCAACCGTCCCGCCGCCGGCGAAATTCATGATCCGGCGTTTAACTCCCGCCGACGGCCGGCGCGGACGCCAGGAACGCAATTGTGTCTCGTTCATCTCTTTCATAAGCGACTCCTTCCAGTTTCGATTTTAGCTTTTGCAGACCGTAGCGATAGCGGCCCGCGGCCGTGTTCGGTGAAATTTCCAGCAGCCCGCCGATTTCCTCGAACGTGCAGCCGTGCCATACTTTAAGCACAATGGCTTCGCGCTGTTCCACCGGCAGTTCCGCCAGGCAGTGCATCGCCGCCCGTTCCGCCGGCGTCTCGTCCGCGTCTTTTTCAAACCAGCGCAGCGACTCCCATTCCCGCGTCAGCCGCCGCCAGAGCGTCCGCCGGTGGTTCAGCGCGCGGTTGCGGAAACTGCGCACGCAATAATGCGCCGCCTTGGCCGGCGGCCCGGCCAGTTGCAGCAGCGCCAGGAAGGTTTCCTGCAACACGTCTTCCGCCTCGCCATGGCCCAGGCCAAGCGCGCGGCCATACAAAATCAATTGCGCCGCCTGCTCGTCAAACAGCCGTCCGCACCAGTGTTGTGAATCAGTTCCGCTCACGTTTTCAATCCATAGACACCGCCACCGCCGGATTTGTATAAAATTTTTCCGCCAATCTCAAGCCGTCCGTTGGCTTCCGAAATGACCCGGGCCGGCCCGCGCCGCTGAAATGAGTTGTGGATAAGACCGAAATGGACTGTGGATAACTTTTGCCGCAATTTTTTTGCCTTGGTTTCCCAATGCCATACAATTCCTTGAATTTTCAGCCGGACAGTCATGCAGAAATCCCGTAAATTCAGCCCACTTGTTGCCCTGACGGATGCCATTCATTCGTCGGCGTTGGATTCCTTTTCGGCAGCGGACGAAGTGGTTCCGGCGTCTTTTGCCGCGTGGTTGTCGCGGCCCAGTCCGACCATCACGACCGGGCCGGAGCCGCAACCGGGAGCTTTCGTTGGATTGCCGGATCATTGCCGCGTCCAGACTTTCGCGGGCAAATCCTCCGGGAGACCTCTGCAAAAGTCGTCTCTCGGTTGTAGCGGCGGTCTATGACCGCCGTGATTTGCTCGAAAACCATTATTCTTCGGCGCTCACAGAGCGCCGCTACAGGGCCTTTGCAGAGGTTTTTCCGGGCGTTAAGTTTCATCTGCCGGCCGGCGGAAATTTGTCCCTAACATCGAAATGAATTTCAAACGCTATCTTAGTCTTTACGCCGCGCTGTGGAAAAATTCCGTGGCGCGCGAGATGTCCTTCAAGGGCAATTTCATCCTGTGGATTCTGGTTGAAGTATTGTGGTTCGGACTGCAATTGAGTTTTGTCACCGTCATCTATTCGCAGACCGCCTCGGTCGGCACCTGGACCAAATGGCAGATGATTCTGCTGGTTGGCGCGAGCAACTTTATTCAGCAGCTTTATCAGGCGTTCTTTCTGACCAACTGCACGAACCTTTCGGAACTCGTCCGCACGGGCAAAATGGATTTTCTGCTGCTGCTGCCGATCAACACGCGTTTTCTCGTCTCGCTGCGCGTCGTGGACCTGGGCGCTTTTGTCAATGCGCTGTTTGCCGTGTGCGTGATGCTTTTTGCGGCGGTAAAATTGAATCTGCATCCGTCCGCGACGCAAATCGTTGGCTTCAGCGCGTTGTGCGTCGTGGGAATTTTGATCCACTACTCGCTCATGTTCATCCTCGCCACGATCTGTTTCTGGACGGTGCGGGCGCAGGGCATCGTCTGGGGCTACTACAATTTGTTCAACATCGCGCGAATGCCGGACGAGGCGTTCCGCGGCGCGTTCAAGGCGGTGTTCACTTTTGCGTTGCCGGTGCTGCTGGTGAGCAATGTGCCCGCGCGCGTGCTGGCGGACAAAATCAGTTCGCCCTGGTCGTGGCTTCTGCTCGTCGGCCTGGGACTTGGCTGGGCGGCGGTGTCGGAATGGTTCTGGCGCGTGTCTGTCCGGCGTTACACCAGCGCCAGTTCCTAAGCCTGGAATCTTGATTGCGGATGGACACGGATTTCCATTTCTGTTTTCCGCTTTTCAAAAAATGGCCGTGGCCGGCCTTAAATTAAATCTTTGTCATATTTCAAAAAACCATTGATCAACGGCGCATGAAATGAAATAACTTCGGGCGGAAACCAATATTTTAACCTATGAATCTTCTTTCACGCATTCTGACCGTGGCGGGCTTCGGCCTGCTGGCCGGCAACGTCCTCGCCCAAACCGACGCCCCTTACAAGGTGCTCGCCACCACCCAGCTCATGGGCACCGGCGGCATTGATTATGTCTATGCCGACAACGACGCCCGGCGCGTTTATGTGCCGCGCGGCGGAAACACCTTCGTGTTCGATCTGGACAGCCACAAATACATCGGTGCCATCACCAATATTGGCGGCCACGGCGTGGCCATTGACACCGCCACGCATCACGGTTTTTGCAGCGGCGGCAAGGTCGGCATGTTCGACACCGGGACGATGCAGAAGATCAAGGACATTGACGTTCAAGGCCGGCCCGACGGCATCCTGCTCGAGCCGTTGACGGACCGTGTTTATATTTTCAGCCACGAAGCGCCCAGCATCACGGTGATTGATCCCAAGGACGGGTCGGTCGTCGGCACGATTGATGTCGGCGGCGCGATGGAGCAGGCCCAAAGCGACGGCCAGGGAAAATTGTATGCGGATGTCGAGAACGAGAAAAAAATCGCCGTCGTGGATGTCAAAGCCATGAAGCTCATCACCAAGTATGACCTCGGCGACAGCGCCGGCGAACCGGGCGGCCTCGGCCTGGATGTGAAGAACCACCTTCTGTTCGCCATGTGCGCGAATCCCAACGTCTGCGTCGTGGTGAATGCCGGCGACGGCAAAGTGCTGGCCACGCTGCCCCTCGACGGCGGCACGGACGGCGGCGGATTCAATCCCGCCACGATGGAGGCGTGGAGCTCGCAGCGCAACGGCACGCTGACCATCATCAAAGAAAGCAGCCCCACGAGCTTTGCGGTGGAACCGACCGTGCAAACGAAGGAGGGCTGCAAAACCTCGTCGCTCGACACGAAAAACAACCGGATTATTTTGATCTGCACCGAGCGTCTGCCGCAAGCGGCCGAGGCTGCGCCAGTGCCGGCCACAAACCTGCCCGCCGGCGAACGGCGCGGCGGACGCGGCGGTTTTCGCGGCGGTCCGGGCAACCTCGACGTGCTGTGGGTCGGCCGCTGATTTCACGACTTTACGCAACCCGGCCAAACTGGCCGGTCTGTTTTTTTTCAAATTCCGACCCGGCCTGTATGGATGTGACGCCCTGTCGCGGAAAGGTGCTGGCGAGCTTTGTCGCTGGTGGGTGCTTGTTTTTCAGAATCCGAAAAATACGACGAGGGCGTCGCCGCCACACCATGGTGACAGGCATCCCCCGCTACCTGTGCTTTTCAAAAAGTTGACGCGGACAAATTCCCGCGCTTGTCACACATGTCTGCCTGCTGCAAACTTCGGCGTCAGCCATCCGCCATCCTCAATCATCCATTCTCGTGTCTTCATTGCGCGCCTCATTCATTTTCTGCCAGTGATGGCACCGCATTTTCAATTCGATGACGCTTGGTTTCAAGTCTTGAATCTCAGCGCTCTGCTCCTCAACAGGGCCGCGTCTTTCTGTCATGCTTGACGCTCACGAGTTCAAAAGGGTTAAAACGTAAAAGAGAAAAAAACTAAAACCTTCTCACACAACGAAACCCGCCGCCGAAGCTGGCAAGCGACGGGTCGTAGTTGGGAACGAGCGGCGCGTGATGTGAAATGTTTTTGGCATGAACATCGGAGTCCTGACTGGTCCAGCCTTTGGCAATAATTCAATTCTCACCCCGCAAACTTGTAGTCATAAGGCGCGCGTTGTGGCCGGGCAAGGTGGGCGTTGGCTTCTTCCGCACCTTCGCCGGTGAACCTTTCCTGGGCTGGATCCCAGGTGTATTTTTTGCCGGCGCGCAAGGCGATGATGATGAGATGGCCGATGACAGCGGAACGATGGCCATCCTCGACTTTTGCAATGGGGTCTTTGCGTGAGCGAACGGCTTGGAAAAAATTGGCCATGTGGTTGCGGCTGACTTCAAGGTGGATCGCGTTGTCGGGCAGGGGCGTGGTGAGAAAATCTTTATTGCTGGCGGAGATGCCGTCACGATTGACCCAAATCCAGCCGTCGGAGCCGATGAATTTTATTCCGTTGCGCTGGCCGTTCGCATTGACAATCCCGCCGAACGGCGTGTCGTCCAGCGTGGTCTTGACGACTTGCTTGATGCCCTGATCCCAAGTCAACGTGGCTTCAAATTCGCTGGGCGTGGTAAAGCCGCCGGGAATGGGCGGTGTGATTACGGTGGCTTCCACCCCGACCGGTCCATCCTGGCCGATGCCCCAGCGGGCGATGTCATTATGATGCGCGCCCCAATCGGTGACGGGACCGCCGGCGTAATCCCACCACCAGCGGAAGGTGTTTTCACAACGTTCTCTCATATACTCCACCTTGGGAGCCTGCCCAAGCCAGAAATCGAAATTCAAGGTCAGCGGCGCCACTTGGCCGGTCTTGAACGGCCCGGCACGAAGTCCGCCGGGAACCCACACGTTCACTTCCTGAAGTTTGCCAATGCGGCCGTTGCGAACGAGTTCGCACGCCAGTCGGAAACGCCGATCACTGCGCTGTTGCGTGCCGGTTTGGAAAACGATTTTATTCTCACGCACGGCTTTGATGACCTGTTTGCCTTCGTCAATCGTCAGGGTGAGCGGCTTCTCGCCATAAACATCTTTCTTGGCTTTCGCGGCGGCGATGTTGATGAGCGTGTGCCAGTGATCCGGCGTGCCTTGGACGACAATGTGAACGTCATCCCGCTCCATGACTTTGCGGAAATCCGTGTATTTGTCGGGCGTCTTCCCGTCTTTGGTGAACCGCCGCGCGGCTCCGTCGAGATGTTCCTGATTCACATCGCAGACGGCCAGAACGTCGCCGTATCCGCTGGCATTCATGGCATCGCCGGTTCCCTGGCCACCGCAACCGATGAGCGCGACGCCGGGCCGGTCATTAGGGCTGGGCTGGGCTAGAGTGCTGTTTGTGGCTTCAGCGGCGGCAAGTTCGCGTTGCACAAACCACAACGGCAAACCCGTGGCGGCGGCGGCAAGCGAACTTCTTTGCAGGAATGAACGGCGGGTGATGTGAAATGTCTTTGGCATAAATGTAAACTTGGTTTGACTGGAGATTATATCTTTGTCCGCTCATTGTCCATCCCCGGCGCAAGGCCCGGCGCGGTCCGGGCAAAGCAAACCACGTTCAGCCCAGCCGTCCAATATGTCACACCAACGCGAAACCAGCGGTTACGGGTTGCTCAGGCGGAAAAATAATTTCCCCGCCGGCGGTGTGATGGTGCAGAAGTTGGTGCCAAAACCGTTGGTGACGGCAAAGCCGCTCGCCGACCAGCCATTAACCAGCGCGAGGTTCGCGTTTTGCTGCAACGTCCAGCCGGTCGAGGGATACGGCCATGAAATTTTTACGCTGTTGCCGGATTGCGTGATGGTCAATGTTGGCGCGCCGACGGTTTGCACGACGGAAATCAAACTCCAAAAGCCGCCGGTCAGGGAATAGTTGCCGCCGGTCATCGCGCCACCGGCGTCGGGCTGGCCGATGGTGCCACTAACTTGATAAGTGCCGCCGGTGCTGGTGCCGCCGCCCCCAGCGATTTTATACCAGTCAACCGAGTAGCTTTGCGCCTGTGCCATCGCCACGCTTAACCAAAGCGCGGACGCGATGCAAATTGATAAAAGTGTTTTCATGCTTCAATTTTTTACCTGAAGACTCAATTATTTGCGAACGCCGTCTGCACCCAATTCAAGCCATTCCAGATCAAGGTAAGAGTGTCAGCACTTCCCAGCGGGTGAGCAGCGGTCAAGCGCGTGTTCGCACCGCCCGGCACCGTGACCGTGTTGACGTCGCTGCTGCCTTCGAGAATTAAAACCGCGCCGATGGTGGTCCCGTTGGCGATGGCCGTGGTCGCATTCAGGGTCACGGGTGACGTGGCGGATAACTTAACATAACCGGTTGTGGCCGTAAGCGTGGCGTTATTCGTGGCCACGAATGAACTTTGCGAGACGATGGGAAACCCGCTAATGGTGAGGCTGCCATTAACGCTTAACGCCGAGCCGGTAAAGTTGCCTGAAAAAGTCGCCGTGGTGGTTACCGCCGACAAAGTGTTGAACAACACCGTTACTGTGCTGTCATAATAGTCTGCGGTAATCAAGTCCATGCTGCCATCACCATTGACATCCGCCGCTATGACCTGCTCGGGCCTTTCTCCGAGGGTTGGCGAAGCAGCCAGCGCAAAGCCGCCGCTGCCGTTGTTCGTGAACACGTCAACAACCGGTGACGAAGGTAATATATTTATAGTGGAGCAGATCAAATCCACCTTGCCGTCCCCGTTGACATCCGCCGCCACGACCGAAGGCGTTTGATAGCCGGCGGTCAGCGTGGCGTTCGAGCCAAACGTGCCACCTCCATTATTGGTAAGCACCGTAAGCGTGCCCCCGTTTAAATTGGCGGTAATCATGTCCACCTTGCCATCGCCGTTGACATCCGCCGCTGCAATTGATTGCGGATTGGTGTCGGTGGACGAAAAGGAATGCGCAACGAAATTGCCGCCACCGGTGCCCAACAGCACCTCAAGCTCGTCATCATCTTCAATGGCGCAGATCAAGTCCATGATGCCATCGCTATTGACATCCGCCGCCACGACTGAACTTGGGGAAGTGCCGACGGTTGGCGAGGAAGCCAGCTCAAACTTGCCGCTGCCGTTGTTGGTCAGCACCGTGAGCGTGTCCGCGTCGTAATTGGCGCTAATCAAGTCCACCTTGCCATCACCATTGATATCCGCCGCCACGACTGAAATTGGGGAAGTGCCGACGAATGTCAGGGTGGACAGCACAAATCCGCCGCTACCGTTGTTGGTCAGCACCAAAAGCGCATTCGCGCTGGCATTGGCGGTTATCAAATCCATCTTGCCGTCACCGTTGACATCAGCCGCCACGACCGAACGAGGCTGGACACCCAGGCTCGGCGACGAGGCCAGCACAAATCTGCCGCTGCCGTTGTTGGTCAGCACCGTGAGCGTGTTAGTGCCATAATTAGCAGTGATCAAGTCCTCCTTGCCATCGCCGTTGACATCCGCCGCCACGACTGAAATTGGGTTACCGCCTGTGAGCGGTGCGGAATCAATAGTGAAGCCAAAAGTGCCGGCATTGGTCGTCAGGACAATGGATCCCGCCGGGATGGCGGTCAGCAGATTCACGTTCGTCAGGCCGTTGCCGTTGCCCACGAAGCTGCCGGTGATGGTTCCGGCGGAAAAATTCCCCGAAGCATCGCGCTTCACAATCGTGCTGGCCGTGTTCGCGCTCGTCGCCGCATTGGCCGCGCTCGCGCCGCTGGCCACGTTGGCCGCGCTTTGCCCGCCCACGCTGGCAACGACGGTCGCTCCCTGCGTTCCGGTCACATTGCCGGAAAGAGAGCCGGAAAAGTTATTGGCCGTTGTCGCGGTCGTCGAACTGGTGGCCGTGGTGGCGTTGCCGTTCAAATTGCCGGTGAACGCGCCGTTGATGAGATTGTTCCCGTTCATGGCAATTGTCACACCCGCAAACGTGTTT
>Ga0209483_1000524_pt1 | contig 33034 bp, 26 predicted proteins | sample NGEPerA_FD_184508 | JGI IMG/M metagenome (GOLD analysis project Ga0209483, IMG submission 184508) | Arctic peat soil microbial communities from the Barrow Environmental Observatory site, Barrow, Alaska, USA - NGEE PermafrostL2-A... | ecosystem: Environmental > Terrestrial > Soil > Wetlands >... | reverse complement strand
GAAGAAGACCTCATGAGAATTCAGCGAAGCCTCAATGGCCGACCACGCGAGACCCTCGGTTATAGGATGCCCGTGGAGAAACTCGCCGAACTCGTTGCGCTGACTCCCTGACCGCGCCTGTACGAAAACCCTCGGAATCCGCACTGTGCTTGACGCACTTTACTGACGGCTGTCCAATTCTCCAAAATGGTCACCTATCCATCGTGGTTAGGTGGCGCACTTTTCAGGGAGTGTTCTGGCTCCCTTGTCGAATAGCGTCAACACGCCTCAACCTCTTGGGCGCCGCCTTTGTTCCTCGTAATTAGCGGCGACTTGCTTCTTTGTAAGTTTCAATAGTCTCGCGAGCGACATTCGTCCAATCGAATCTTGTCGCCCAGGCAAGTCCAGCAACACTCAAATCTCGATAATCTGCCTCCGAAAGCATCTCGGCTTGTTGAAGTGCTTCGACGAGCGGTCCCACTCCGGGCTCGAATCGGATCGCTGCGTTACTGGGAATGTCGGCAAGAGCTGGCAAATTCGGAATCACGATGGGTTTGCCGAATGATTGAGCGAGGAGAAGAGAACCGCTGTTGGTAATTTCGCGAAACGGAAAAACAGCGACATCAGTGGCTTGAAGGTAGCGAGCAAGATCTTCGTCCGGCACCCACTCGAGCCTCGACACGGTTCTTCCTTGTGTCCCACTTATGAGTCGATTCACTTTCTCGCGGTAGCCCTGATCCGGACAAATGCCAGCGATGAGCAACTTGATCCTCGACGACTCTGGGAGTTGCGCGATGGCCAGTAAGAGTAGATCAGCTCCCTTGTATTCTTCAATTCTCCCGATCAGCGCCAAAACAACGTCGGCGTCAGTGAATCCAAAGCTCGCGCGTGCTTCCTTTCGCGTGTGCGCCACCGGATAGAGATCGGCATACGGTCCAATCGGAATAACTCGCACCAGGCGGGCACCCAATGCACGAAGTTCGGCCGCGGTTGCTTCCGAGAGTGCTATCACCACTTTTGCCTTGGACAGGAGGAGATCTCGCGCCCGAGAGTCATCGGCAAATACTTGCTCGTGTGGCAACAGATCATGAGCCGTCCAAACGATGTCGTAACCCAAAGATTGAGCCGTTCGAAGATACAAGCTGAACCACCACTCCATGAGCTGCCTGGCCCACTGTTGTCGTGGCGCCCACGGAAGAGAGAACTGAAAAATCCAGTGGATGTGCAAGATGCGAGAGCCACGTGCCCGGTGCCAGATCAAAAGAGCCGGTGCCAAGAGGATGTTCACGGTTTGAGAAGAAGTGGGGCCCCGGGTGTAGCGAACTTGGATTCCCGAAGCCTCAATATCTTGATAGAGGAGATCATGATAGTACTGAACACGTGGCGTGACCAACACCGACAGACTCGAAGTCACTTACCTGGTCTCACTAATTCGTGGAGTACTCCCGCTCCCATTGCAAGATGGTCGAGAAGCACAAGCCACCGAAGTTCCTCGTTTCGCTGGCGCCAGATGGGCCACAACAACAGCAATGGATACCACCGCCATTTTAACGTCAACGGAAGGCCAATCAAAAAGATTGCGTAGGCGATGGGTACCGAATTCAGTTGAGCAGCTTCGCCGATCCGATGCGGATGCTTCCGAAGAAGCCGGCACTCTCCTTTTCCATAGAAAAAAGCTCTGCGAAGCTGGCGCGTCGGGGTGCCGTAATCATGTCTGACGACTGCGTCCTGCACCCACCGCAGGCGATAGCCGCAATCAGTCAATCGCCAAGTGAAGTCGAGATCCTCCGCCGCCCCGAAGGACTCGTCGAATCCCCCCACGGCCTCGAAGGCCTCACGTCGAAAGGCCAAGTTGATCGTTGCCGCCATCGGTACGTAGTCAACGCGAGTGTCCGCGCCGGAGGAATGCACCCCCGAATAGACGCTCTTTCCAATCGCACGTGCGGGGCCACAACAAACAATTTCGTTTTCGTCGAAGATTGGCGAGAGTAATCGCTCGAGCCAACCATCCTCTGGCAAGCAGCCGGAGTCGGTGAATACGATTACGTCGCCCTTAGCGCGTTGCACACCAACGTTTCTCTGATGAGCGATCGTAATGCTTACGCCCACTGGTTGGGCGTAGTCAATCCACTGCGCCCATTCATGAGATTCCCGAATATCATCAAGTGCGCCGCCGGACGCGTCGACAACCAAAACCTCATCGACAATATTCCCGACGAAAGGCTTGACGGCGTCGAGTGTGTCACTCAAAAGTCGCTCATTCTTGTTGACGATGACCAGGGATACCTTTCCAAACCCGTCGTTGGTTCCCTGCGAGCGTGCACTCTCATCATGCTCGCGATGAATCTTATCGATCCGCGAAGAATTCGCTTCTGAATTATGGACCATCTGGCAACTCCTGAAACTGGAAGGACCATCTCGACACTCATCTTGATATGTGCGTAATAGTAATCTACCAATCAATACGCGTACTGACCAACCGTTGCCGCTCTCGCCATGATCCTTCTCTAGTGACCGTTAGACAACAAATGTGAGCACCTTATCCGGAGCGCCAATCCCCACGAGAGGTGTTGGCGTTGTAGTACTAGTGACGGAATAGTTGCCTAGAAAGCAAAGGACTTCGTTTGGGCCTGAAGGTCATTTCGTGAATCAAGCGACAGTTCCGTCGTTAAGCCACGGCCCTAAGAATACTTGCGTACGAAGCGGACATGGCGTCGGCCGTAAGTTCCGTGTGTTCACTCAGAAACGCAGAGACGCGATCGGAGCGCCGCGAATCAACGTTCAACCAATATTCGGCGGCGTCAGCGAGGGCTTGAGCATCGAACGGCGGAACGAGCGAGCCAGTGGTGGGGCCGACCAGATCCGAAGACTCGTTATCAAAGTGGAGAGCGCACACTGCGGGAGTGCCGAGTGCCAGTGATTCAGCAACCACCAGCCCAAATCCCTCTCGTACCGATGGTGCCAGTAGCACGTGGCTTCCTCGTATCAACGACCAAACATCCTGTTGAGACTCAATCGCTTGGTAAAAAGTGACACGGGCGCTGAGGCCTGATTCCGCGACCTGAGACCTCAAGCGAGGTTCCTCCGGTCCAACGCCAACGACACCTAAATGAACATCGTGACCTCGTGCCGCGAGAATCTCCGTTGCCTCAATCGCCAACTTTGCTTGCTTGTGTTCAATGAGACGCCCAACGAAGAGAAGTTCAGGTGCTGATGCATCAGCGACGACGGCGAGGAGTTGTTCAAGGTCAAGGGCGTTGGGGACCACGTCGACGTGGTCGCTTTTTGCGCCCAACGCCACCAATTTGTCGGCAGTGCCAGCAGAGACCGCAACGATTCTGTCAGGCAATCGAATACAAACTCGCTCGAGGAGGGCCGCTGCGACGCCAAAGCGACCAATGTATTGACGCCAGCCGTCTTCACCCCAGACTTCGTGCCACGTGATCACGAGCGGAACGCGCTTCATCCAGGCGACGACGCGCAACGGAAGGAGTTGGAGGTAGGGCATGTGATCGGCTTCAATCACGTCGAACTTTCGTGTCAGTAGACGAAGCGTAGAAGCGGCAAAGAGTAGAGCCTGTGCAATGGACCGTTTTGCTCCTCGGTACATTGGCACGCGTGGACAGATGGCGCGGTACGTCAAGGACCCAAATGCGGATACGACGACTTCAGGTGTTTCATCCCACCACTTCATCGAGTAGACGACGACGTCCATCTCATGTTCGGGTAGACCATCGAGAAGGTGGAGATATCGGACCTCCTTGCCTCCCTTATGCCACGGATAAAGTGCGTCGCTCACGACTGCGACTCTGAGACGTTTCACCGACTCAGGTTACTGGCAACCCTGTTTCGACATCTTGCAGTCGCGCAATGTCTCGTTCGTGCTGTCGACGACCTCAGCCCGGAGATATCGATACCTGGGGTGCGAGATTCTTGTCGCGTTTTCCATACGGGGTAACGGGGCGAGCGCGGACTTTGGCGAGCACGTAGACGCATCGGAGCGCGTCGGTCAAACGTATCTTCTTTCCTTCTTCCTTGCTTCGCCCGACGTAGCTGATGGGAACCTGGAACGGACGAAAGCCCGCGCGCAGTACTTCAGCGCTAATTTCGGTGTCCAAACCGAATCCGCCCTCGCTGAGATCAAAACTCTTGAGCAGTGGCATCGGCACGAGCTTTAGACACGTGTGCAGATCCGAAATCGCTGAACCAAAGAGAAGGTTGGCAAGGAGCGTCATTGCTTTGTTTCCGATTGCATGCCAGAGGGACGGGTGCACGGTTCCGAAACCAGACATCCTGTTCCCGTATACGACTTCGGCACGTCCCGTAAGGATCGGCGTTACGAGGCGTGGAATATCGGCCGTGTCGTACTCATGGTCAGCGTCGAAGATGAGTAGGTGAGTGCCTTTGGCCGTTGCCATGCCGGTACGCACCGCTGCACCTTTACCGAGATTCGCGGTGTGGTGGATCCGGACGAGTCGAGAATCGTCGAAAGTATCGAGGAGTGCCTTGGTGCCATCTGTTGACCCATCGTTGATGACGATTATTTCGAGTTCTTTGCCGGGTACGTCCATTGAAAGGAGGGCGTCGAGCACCTTCAGAATTGAGGAACGCTCGTTATAGGACGGAACGATAATGGAAAGTCGAAACGGCATTACCTCTCCCGACGAGGAGGAATACATACCGTCTCTCATTTCGAGACCGCAAGGAAAGTTTTCAAAGCCGCATCCTTTGTACTTGCCCTTGCGCCTGAAACAATGCCAGAATCTTGCAGATTTGTCAAGTCTTTGTGATTTCTTTGGGAATTCATTGGGGTTTACGTTTCAATCAAGAGTGTGTTTTTTGGGCGGCTGTTGTGAATATCTCTGCTTATCATGTCCATCTCAGCGCGTTACCGACAACTTCAGGGGAAGACCAGGCCGGTGGCGTTAATCTCACGACTCATTCACAATCCCTCAAGAGAAGGATGCGTGCGTGACCACAGAGCCCTGAACTCTGGAGAATTTGAGCAATAGCCCAGAAATGGCAAAGGTGTCTTTCACGTTGTGATGGCTTACGGACTTCGAAACTGCTTCTTGAACGCGATGCGGCTTGGAAGAAAATTGGTGGCTTTTGGTACTGCGCAGTCAACACCGGCCATCGGTGTGGAAATTGCTCGTAGTTGTACCAGTGAACGAAATGTCATCGAAGCGAGTAGGAGGATTGCGAAGAGTGATCTGAATGCACGCCTTAGCATGCCTGAGTAACGGCGCTACGGGTATTGCGCATTCCGACTTTAAGGCTAGGAGGCGAAGGTGAGTGATGGGAAACACTCGTTTCTGATCCTTGCGCACGAGGACGTAGCAATGCTGCACCGACTTGTGAGGCGCATTGCACCTCTGGGTCCCGTTTACGTGCACGTTGATGCAAAGACCGACATAACTGGGTGGCAACGTGAAGACCTGCCTTGTGTCTTTCTTTCGAGTCGAGTTCCCGTGTATTGGGGAGATTGGTCAATGGTCGAGACCACAACGCACTTGCTTGAAAGTGCGCTCGCTGATAGTTCCAATTGTCGATTCACTCTTCTCTCCGGTTCTCACTACCCAATAATCTCGAATCAGGAGATTGCGGAGAAGGCGAGCGACCTCGGAATCCTTATCGGGTCAAGAAGTGCCCCAAATATGCCGGATGGCTCCCGACCAGAATCTGACTATCTTCGCCGGTTCTATAGGACGAGAAAACCAACCGGCCCATGGTCCCGGTTGAAGAATGGATTCATGAACCGACTCGTGTTTTCTGGTCGGCCACTCGACTGGAAATCGGTCGCTCCCGCTACAGGAATGCGCGCTGGCGAGTCGTATTGGTCAATTGATCGTGACTTCGCAGAGTATTGCGTCACTCAAATCCGAACGTCGCCACCCCTGATTGATTACTTCAAGAAAATCGTCTGCAGTGACGAGAAAGTCTTTGCGACTCTCTACGGAGAGTATGCGCGCGAGATCTCACTCGAAGGTACGACATATTCGAAGTGGGCCGGCGGGACTAACCCAATTGCGATTTCTCGCGGTGACATAGAAATGGCCAAAGCGACGAATCAATTTTGGTTCGCAAGGAAGTTCAGAGCGAGCGACTCGATGATTCTTGATTGGCTCGACCAGTTCTGATCGAAGTCGAGCTCGTAGGGTCGCCCGTCGTGAGCGGTGCGTTCTGTTTCCAATGACCCGGGTTTAGAGCCAATGGTCAAAGGTATCGACTTATGTCACTATCGTGTTGAGAAATGTTCGTCAGTGTTCCTCCATCGATTCTCGACTCGAGTTCCGCAGTTTGGGCCGGCGGGGCGACGAAGACTTGTGGTGTGGCGAGTGAGTCCTTTTGAGTTCGCCAGCCGACATACCTGACTCTGGTGCCGTCATGTTCTCTGTGGTGATCGGTACTTACAATGGCGAGAGAACCTTGAGTATGGCGCTGGTTGCGCTTGAAGCGCAAATCACTGAGTTTTCGTATGAAATTCTCGTGATCAACGACGCGTCAACAGATTCGACGGTGGAAATTGCTAGCCGTCCGAGTGTTCGACTGATCAATCTTGAACTGAACCAGGGCCACGGTCACACCTTGAATGTAGGACTGGCAGAGGCGTGCGGACAATATATGGCGATGATGGACGACGATTGCGTTCCTCATCAACGATGGATTCAGCAACTTGGAGTTGCGTGGAACAGCGTCGGCCCGGACGTAACGATGATCGGGGGTTTGGTTGAACCTTTCGAGACTGACACGTTTAATCGGCGATACGTTGCGTTTCGTCGTCCGCTGAGACATCAAGAGGCACAGGTCAGTGAAGATGCGGGTTTTTGGACTCGATTGCGCTACCAACTTTCTCCACCCGATATGCTTTCGGACCCGCGACCGGTTTACTTTACGGTTGGGGCGAACATGTCCGTGCGCATTGATTCCGCGCGAGAGGTCGGAGGGTTTTCCGAAATACCTGGATCTGGCGAGGAAGAGTCATTGGCTCGACCGTTGCGATCGAGATTCGGACCTCTCACGGTACAACTCTTTCCTAGTATCGTGATGCATCATAATTTTCATCCCTTACTTCGAGACACGTTTCGACGATCGCGCAGTTACGGTCGCGCAAGCGGGAGAGAGTGGGTGAGGGATCGAGACCTCCCATCACTGGCCCCACTGGTTCCCTGTGCGACTTTCGTCGCTGCCCTCGTAGCGGTTGTGAGTCCGGTGTCGTCGCTGGCAGTACTCATTCTTTCACCGTATATTCTTTATCGTCGCTGGTTCACGTGGTTCAGGGCGAGCGGATCCAGTGAAGCAATTGCCTATCCATACGTTCAGGCGGGTGAAGATCTTGCCAATAATGTGGGATTCGCTCAGGGTGCGTGGCGCGAGCTTCGAATGCGGCGCCGTCTAAGCAACCGGTCGTCGCGCGGCTCTCTGAGCTGACCTAACAATGCCGCACGACGTAGATGCGGACGATGAACAGCGCAAGTGGCAATTGGGACCAATCGGAATGACGAACACCGTGTCGCTATCCACATTGCCGCGAAGCTCGGCAGCTACGGACATAGGAAACGGAACCCACTTGCAGCCGGATGTCGAGTTGAGAGTATGAAGTTTCTGTTGAAAGCAACGGAGCAACATGAACTGGTTGACCCAATAACCGTGACCTCAACATTACGATACCCGGTACGTGGAACCAGGTGATTGTCTCTTCACCCTTAACTCGCCAAATACTCTTGCGACGATCCCGTCGACGCCTTACTTAGACCTTCGCCATCGTCCAAATCTTGGGACGCAAGCGCAACTTAGTCCCACTACAATTGCGCCATAGGCGTAAGTCGAATTCGCTCACACCCCAAAGATTGGAATCGATCCTTCAATACGGTGTCACTATTTCGTTCCGAACCATCCATGAAATGCAGCGTCGGAAAGTGGAGTACCAGGTCCGAGTGCCATCGCCTTAGAGTTTGGCCCTCCCGCCCCATCGAAATAACTTTCGAAGGCGAAGTCATCGTTAGTAAAAGTCGAACCAATTCCGTTGATATACGCCGGATCGTCACCCGCCGGGATTGTCGATAGTCCCCACTCGGGGAGACTCATCGGTTTTCGCTGTGCCGCTGCGAACGCCTCAAAGCGATTCAGTCCGACTTGCTCACGCGCGAGCTGCGCGAACGTAACTCGTGTGGTCGGAGTTTCGCAGCCGACGTCGTACAAATCGAGCCCGATAATATCGACAAAGCGATTCCCGGGGTAGAAGTTCTGATAAGGGAAATCTCCGGTACAAGCGTTGACGTTCCAATCAAAGAGAAAGTGCTCACCCGCGACCTGACGAAACGAAGAAACTTCCTTAGCAAAGCACTTCGCCCACAACTTCTGCTCTGTCTTCTTCGGCCCAATGAAATCAGACTCCCATACCCCGTTCATCTCTGGTCCAAGGCGAATCACCGTGTTCTCTAAACCGGCTGAGACGAGATTTGCACCTAGTTGCCTCGCGTAGGAGTCGTATGCCCCGGTCGCGCACGACTCCTCCCATTTCGTAGGATTATTTACATGCGCAAGTTCATTTGGAATTAGGTTCACCGCTACGACCAATTGGCGAGATTGAGGTTGCTGAGCGACCCACGAGGCAAAACCAACCTCCGTAGAGTCAACCCAGGGGTGAATCCATTCCGACCAAGTCTGTGCACCTGTATATACAGAAAGACAGGTCACGGCACTTTCGGTTACCGAATCGAAACTCGAAACCAAGGATTGTACGTATGCGAGGCCGGATTGATTCGAGGCCGGATTCAGCGTGACACATTCACTCCGAGATGGACCTGCCGTAATCAATGCGTCCACCGGCGGTGAAGTTGACGTGTCCGATGTTGTCGTAGTCGATGAAGTAGGAGTATTGGCACGGGCCGCAGAACTATCAGCGCGCGCGACCAGATGTTGACTCGTCGTTGCCCCTCCGGAGGGAACAGAGACCATAAATGTAAGAACCGCCATTGCGGCAACGGCAGCCGAGATAATCGCAGTATGCGCACCTCGCGTCTGAGCGGCGTTTTCTATCTTCATTTGGGGGCAGGCCTTTACTCGTCTTATTCTCAACAGTTCAGAGTCGGGCGTCGACGACCTCACGACCATAACTCTCAGTCAATCAATAATAACCGCAACAAAAGGAAGCCTACCAGTCAAATCTGGATCAGCACTCCGCAGCCGTTCAACTTTACATCAAATTCCATGAATTCGCTGATCCGAAGTCGAGGAATTCACCATCGAATGAAGCCGCCGATGGGAGGCTTTCGGCGATTGATGTCCACGTAGTTCGAATTTCTCGGAGTAACGCCTCGGTTCAGTTCGGAAGTGGTTCGCCAATCAATCCTATGCGGGTGAGACCGCGTATTAGCAGCCTTTTGACGATCGCCGCAACGAGCGAACCACTAGGACAGCGCGAGACCTTCGCTCAGGAACGACGGGGTCGCTTGGGTCGCGAGAGGCGCTATCGCAAGAAGGTGACGTCGGTCTTTCGCCTCGAGACGTCCATCAATGCCGAGACGATCGCCTACGACGCCACAACCGACGGCATGTTTCCCATCATCACCGACGCGGACGAACTCGCCTCGGCGACCGTGCTCGAGTTCTATCGGTACCAGCCCAACCTCGAACGTCGCCATCACATGTTGAAGGGCACCCGTTGGTGGGCCCGGTCCACATCGAGCAGCACCACCGGATCGGGGCCCTGCTGCCACAATTGATACGACGGATTGTCCCCGTCGGCGCTACGTTTTTTCCGCGTCATGGTGGCGACGAAAGTGAATCACGCTCACCCCAAAAAATAACTTCTTGTTCACTCGAAAGAATCCGTGGTTTTCCAGACTAAAGATGAATCCGTTCGTACCAGCAATACTCCCATCGTCTACCAACCACACGTTGTTGGGCGCATCTGAGAAAGTCCCCTCACTCTCACGCAAAACCAGTCGATCATCAAAACTCTGACTGGACACTTGTGGCCAAAGGCGCAACGGCGAGTCACCGCGATCCAAGTAGTACTCAACACCGCCCGTGAGGAAATTGCCGGGAACGGCGATCTCGCTAGTCGAGCCGGCGTTGCGCGTGATGTACTGCGTAGCCCCCTTTAGATTCTCCCCGGGAGAGTTCGATGCGGCGACGGAGTTCGCAATGAGAATCACAAGACCAGCAATCACTGCCCCGCCGACGATCGTTCGCTTTGCCAGTGACAACGGCGCTCCGAGCGCGCGCATCGCGTAGGTAATGAGTAGCGCTAGCGCAATCGCCATTCCGGGGACCGACGCGGTGATGTAGCGTTCAACGTAGACCGGTTTCACGGCCGTGATGAGAACGAGAATCACGGTCGGCCCGGCTGCCCAGCTCAGTAGCACGGCGATTCGGTCCATTTCCATGCGAGACAGCCGTAAGGAGTGCCTCCGCCAGCCGAGAACGCATCCGATGAGCGAGAGGAGTCCGAGAGCCGCAATGAGGGCTGGATAGATTAGGTGTCCACCTAGCGAGGACGCCGGTCCCTCCAAGTCTTCGGCAAGAAACTTCGACGTAAGACCGGGGATCCAAGCGACTTGTCCTTGTTGACGTGCCACTAGCGCAAGGAAGGTCACTCCTGCCCCTGCAAGGATTGTGATCGGTGGCAGCACTTGGCGCCACTGACGACGAAACATACGAGGCTTCAGCGCTGCGCACGCTCCCAGCGCACTCAGCGGCACTAGAACACAGAACATTTGCAGCACCAATACTGCAATGGCGAGAAAGCTGAATATCCAAAGGCTACGAAGTTCCCCGTCATCAAACCACTTCAAGAGGGCCGCGACTGATAGGACGGAAATCAAGGCGGCAAGGGCGTACGGACGGGCATCCAGCGCTGAAGAGGTCATGAGAGGATTTGTGCACGTGAGCGCGGCGGCGAGGAGACCGCACCAGAAGCCGGCCACACGGCGCGTGATGACCCCAACGAAGTAAACGGTAAGACCGAACGCGAGTAGCGAAAGCGCTCTCGCCCAATCAATGCTGTATGACAGTTCGAGCCAAAAGTGAAGCAGCGCGTAGTAAGCCAATAGCACACGATCAACAACGAAGGACTCGTGCCACAACGAAGTCCAGCTCAAACGCGCGGAGTAAAGCGACGCGGCCTCATCACGCCCCATCGACTCATTGAGAAAAGGAAGTAGCGTCGCCGTGGACACAAACGCGACGATCGCGTAAGTGACATTCGAAACACCCCTTTGAGTATGCGCTGTTTTTACAGCAACCATGTTTGTCGCATCACTTTCCAAAGGGAAAAGGTTCCTGGAGGGTCTTGGCCCCCACAATTTCGAAATCCTAGTCAAGCCCCCGCACGACTACGTGCATGCGCAGCGACGCGACGCGACGCGAGCGTATCCCGCGAGAGGCCGTCAATACCAGAGTCATATTTACTGGCATCTCCCTTGCGAACGACTGAATCACATTCGCTCCTAGGCGATTGTCAAGACTTCGAACCCGTTGCCATTGAGGGTGATCGCGCTTACGCGCCAACGAATGGAGCAAACCCGTTAACGGTGAACACCTCTCGGCCAGAGATCCGATCGAGGAGACGTCGACGACTTAGGGTAGTGGGCGGCCAACTCGGGAGTGGCCGCGCGTCTTTCCACCGTCACCCGCAAAGGTCGTTCAGCCAACCCCGGCGAGCGCTGGATGTTTCACAACATGGAGTACTCCTCTTGCGCAAAATGCTCCCAACCGTTCCGGGACAATCAGTTGAATATTCCGGTCGGGTCCCGCTAGGAAGGTTGCCCATGACCACCATCGCATCGTGCGCTGCGACAATATGAGCACTTGAAAGACGGCCGCGCCTCCACTGCCAACACAAGTGCTTCGCCGCGATGAGACGAACGCTTGCCGACGGCGTCTAAAACTTAATGGTGCAAACTATGAAGACGTCGTCTCAGTGATAGACACGTGTCGCACCTGTTGAATAAACGATGTAAAAATATCGATTGAAGAATCCAATAGTTGATCGGTACGCGATCTGATACGGGGCGTCAGGTGCCTGAGCTTGAGTAAGATGACCGGCCAGGTTAAGTGTTGACAAGTAAATGTATGCCCCCTGGTCCACCTCTGGTGGCACAATCTCAGGCAGTAACGCATAGCTCCCCGGTTCGGAAAGCAAGATCACTTGCCCGACGAAATCGCTCTGAACAATATTTGGAGAATTGACATTGTTCCGTAGCCACACCGCTGTCGCCAGTTCAGGGGTGGAAACCGCAAACTCCTCGGCCTGCACGTCTCGCGCCGTCACCGCTCCCGGCGCCTCACCACCAAAGAACAGGTCGCCCAGTCCCGTGGCGCCGATAATGAGGACCGCAACCACGAGGGTTCCGGCGCCCAATAACACTCGCCTCACCTGGTCACGGTGCAAATTGCCCATTTCGTAAAGGAACGACACGACGTCATCGAGGAATAGGGTGAGAGGTGAGGCCAGCAGAATCGCCGTAACGATCGCCGCCCGGTCGGGATCGTAGTAGGAAGCAAAGGTCCCAGAGAAGCGCAATATTCCGCCAAGAAATAGTCCCGCCGCAGCTATTCCCACTAGATCGGAACTGAACTCGTACGAGCGGCGACGCCCGAGGCGAAAGAGCCCGTAGAGCAGCGCTACTCCGAGCAAGACCCACAGACTTTCTATGGTGAGATAACTCAGCTCATCCCACCACGCGTTGAGGCTCGGGACCACCCCCGGTGACTTCAGGAATGGGGCTGCGACGAGATGAACCGAGTTTGAACTTGGTACTGGCACTATCCAACTATCAGTTTTCCTTAACTCACGGACAATGAGTTGTTCAAATTGGCTAGGTGAAAGACTCCGTGTAAGAGTCGATGACGTAAAGCCAAATCCTTTGGCGGTGACGGCACTTATGGGATTAGTGAGGGCGTTATTTCGAGTGATCCCGAGATTCCATCCGAAAGCGGCGATGAGAGCAACGCCCACGAGGGTACCGTTTATGATGTTCCGCGATCGCATCTCGCGACGGTGCCTATCAATCTTCTCTTTCGGTGTTCCGAGCAGTCCTCTGGACCACATCAAGCTCAAGGGCCAAGCACCAAGCAATATGGCTGCCGTAAGGTACGAAGTCGAGTAGTGAGTGAAGGAAGTGGCAACAATTAGCAGACCAATCACAATTTGGGCAGGGCGCTTCAACATAGTGCGATCGAAGAGCACCATCACTAGTGCAGCCATCATGGTCAGACCCATAGCTTGACGAGTAATGCTTGTTAATTCGGTAGTGAATGCCACACCAGAAACGATGAGGGCTACTACCACTGCGAACGCGAGTCCGGGACGAGGGGTGGTCCGTCCGCTGGTGATCCAGCGGGGTACGCCTCGAACGGTGGAGAACACGGCTAGGGGTAGTAGAGCAAGAATCGCGGGGACAACCAATTGAAAGAAAGCGAGGAGACGTAACTTCACTAAGGAGTGAAGAATCGCCGGAAGAACTGTGAGCGAGAGCATCGAAGCGTAGGCATCGTGGTTAGCGGGTACGACCCACACTCCAAATCGAAGCGTAGCCGAAGCGACAGCAAACTCATGTTGCACATCCCAGCCGTAGAGGTGTGCGCCACGCAAACTGGTTGACACAAGGAGCGCCAACGAGGCGGAGTAGAGCAAGGAGTTCAGCGGCCATCGGCTAGTGCGCCTCCATCCGCCCACGATTCCGCCTAGCAGCACGACGACGTCGAGAGTGGTGGCGAAGACCGCAAGGTGATCATTGCCGCTATGGTTCAGTTGGGCGGCGCCAAGAATCGAAAGCACAACCAGTAGGCCACTCGCCAGCGCGCCAACAACATGCGTAGTCTGAAGGCCTTCAAAGATCCATGTCACGGGATCGTGGTGATTGACGTCGCCAATCACAAGCACGACTATCGCAATAATGAACCAAATGACCGATTCGGGCCACGGGTTCAGTGGATGCGCAATACCAAGGTGCGGACCAAGAAGGCTGGCCACTCCCCCTACGACCATGATCACCATCAAGCTAAGGCACACGGCCAGCACAACGCGGGCGGCGGTACTTGCTGATCGTGTTTTGAGAATCGACATGACTGTGGCGCCGGGGACAAGCAGGAGCGTGATGACCCCCGGTAAAGGAACGAGCGGCGAATGTACGACGGCGAGCGCGACTGATGACACCACGGCCACGGCGAGCCAAATTTCTGTGTGTGAAACTCTTGGCCGGCGCCCTCTGAAGTGGCGCGCGGTTAGCGATAATAGGTAGGTGCCGCGAGCAACGACTTCCGTGCGCAACGTTCTCACGATTTCAGAATGGGCACCGTGATAAAAATCTTCGTGCCGGTGACTCCGATTCGTAGAACGCCGGTGACCGCGCCGCGCGATGGAATCAATATTGTTGTCGTCCGTCCATTGTCTAATGTCTCTTCGCCAAGGCTGATCAAGGCGCCCTTCTGTGTTGCGCTCCAGTGATAAGTCTTGGCACGACCCGTACGGTTGGTGAGCAGGACGCTCACTGGTTTACCCGACACCACGCCCGATGAGCCGTCTGAGGGTGCCTTCAGGGCCAGCGAACTGTACGGAGATGGGGCGAAACTGCCATCCACCGTTCGCAGCAGAACTTGCGAAATAGGGGTGAATGCAAAGACGAGTACGACAATGACGAGAGGAAAAAGGATCTTGCTAGAACCAGGGCCAGCAATCCTAGACATTACATGAGACTAGTTCTCGACATCCGACCCAGACCCATCGCCGAGGACGTTGTGTTCAAACATAAGAACGCCTTCAGTGCCGCGGGGTCCCTCCGTATTCCCGTACGGCACTATGAACCGGCCAGCCGGGACACGATAGGAGAGAAGATCTCCATCGACTCGCCCGGCACCACGACGCTACTGAAGCCCCACTTCTCACGACGCTCGATCAAGCGTTCACAGAGTTCGTCCTCACTTCCGATGAGAAGGACCGGGAGATCGAGAGCTTCTTCTCCGGCGAAACCGAGCATCGTCGCACTACGGACGGCGGCTCGCCGACTCGAAACAATCATGACGGCGGCGACCGCGATCTGAAGTTCGAGCGAGACGAAACGGTCGCCTGCCGCCGCGCGTACCCAATTCACGCAGCGATCGAAGTGATCATTGGAGGCGTTGCTCGCCGCGTCGCCGCTCTTCTCGCCGGAGGGAAGGCTCACGTTAACTATGTCCGCTTGCTCGGCCGCCACGGTGAGTATTCGCTTGCTCCCTCCCCCGACGATGACTCTCGGTGGCGCAGCCGGGCGAGGAATGCATCGGGCGCCGCGCACGGCGTAGTGGTTGCCCTCAAACGTCAGTTCGCCCTCGCTCCACAGCGCCCTCATGATCGTGAGGCTCTCGGCCAATCTCTCTACCCGCAGACTCGCATTGTGGTACTCGATTCCCGATTCTTCGTAGTCACTGCGGAGCCACCCGGCGCCGAGACCCACCTCAATTCGACCCTCTCCCGCCAGTCCCAAGGTGGCGATCTCCTTGGCGAGAAGCACCGGGTTGCGCAGATCGTTGTTCAAAACGAGCGTCCCAACATTGAGGGTTTGGGTCGCCTCGGCGGCCACTGTCGCTGCGACGAGAGGGCCAAATTGGGCATCGAAATGATCCGTGACGTACAGCGACGAGTAACCCAATCCCTCCGCCATACGGGCACGGTCCCTCCAGGCGGTCATCGTCGGGGCGACCGAGGTCTGTAGGGCGAATCGAAACGGAAGCATGTCTTGTGGAGCCTCCTGGGCGCGTTAATGGGGTTCGCGACGCGAACCAGCAGGTGCAGAAAAAACTTCTACCCCGCCAAAGCGTCACCCCCAGGTACAATAGGCCCCGTGCCAAAGAACGCAACGACCCTAAGTCGAGACGCCACACCGAGTGAGATTGCGAAGGTTCTGAGTGAAGACGGATGCGTCATCATTTCGAACCTCGCGGCTCCTGAATTGATGGATCAGATCTTGTCCGAACTCGAACCGCACATCGCCGCCACTCGTGGTGGAGATACGGACTTCTTGGGCCACGCGACTCGGCGTATCGGTGCCCTTATCGCACGCTCGCCGAGCGTGCGCTCCCTTGTCACCAATCCCACGATTTTGAATACGCTCGACATTGCTCTCGGTGACCACGCCAGCACGTTCCAAGTCGATCTAACTCAACTCATCGACATCGGCCCTGGTGAACCCGGACAGATGATCCATCGTGACCAATGGTCCTTTGATCACTACCCCTTCCAAACTGGCTTTGAGGCGGAGATCGCCACGATGTGGGCGGTGACCGATTTCACCGAAGAGATGGGGGCCACTCGCGTAATCGTGGGGAGCAATCAATGGGAAGACGATCTCTCAGAGTTGGACTCCGAACTGACCAGCGGTGCCGTAATGAGCAAGGGCTCAGTCCTGCTTTACGTCGGGTCGCTCTACCACGGGGGCGGCGCCAACAGGTCCGACGTCCACCGGATTGGTGCCAACATTGGTTACTCGCTCGGGTGGCTCCGTCAGGAAGAGAACCAGTACTTGGCCTGCCCCCCCGAGATCGCCCGCACTCTCCCCGAAGGATTACTCAGACTCATGGGATACCAGCGCGGCACCGTAGCGCTCGGCTACGTCGATGACGTCAGAGAGCCGCTGGACTGGCTGTACGATCTCCCCTCCGTGCAGACGGACTACTACGCGTATCGGCGCAGCGCTCGTTCCTCATTGAAGCGAACTGAGCCGTACTCTCCGTCGTCGAAGTAGGGACTCGATTCGTCGTTAAGCGGTGACGAGTCTCGCGGGATTACGCGACAGGCCCTTCGCCATCAAGTAGGGACAGAGGATTGTGCGGTGATCGGTTGAAAAGGTCGCAGGCCGGCCGCCGCCAGTAGTCGGGGCTCGTCCAGCTGATTTGACGTGTTCAACGGCATCGAAGTGACAAACTCAATTCGATCGGGCAGCATGTTCTCGGGAATCAGTTGGCGGGCCGCGCGGCGAGCTTCGATGGCGGAGAACTCTACTTCGGAGATCACGAATGCGACGATGCCGAGTTCGCCGTCACGATCAAATGTCAAGCAAGCTACCGCCGCGACGTCGTCGATTTTGTTCATCGACGCGCTCAGTTCGACGAGCGAAATACGTACGCCACTTCGTTTGACTACCCGATCGGTCCGGTCCACGTATACGTAATTACCGTCTTCGTCTCGGTAGGCGAGATCTCCTGATCGGTATAGCTTCACGTCGGGCACGAGATCGCTGCGCATCACGTGACTCGTAAGTTCAGGATTTGCCCAGTATCCATCCATGAGCTGATCGCCTCCGATGTACAACTCTCCGGTCTGGTAAGCCGCCTCGATGACTCGTTCATGCTCGTCCACAAGAACGAAGGAGACACCCGGGTGTGGTCGACCAAACGTGACGGTGCCGCCTTCGATCATGTTTGGCGTGAGTTCGACGTTCGTGACCGCAATCGTCGTCTCGGTCGGCCCATAACGATTGAACACTCGAATCGACGGCAAGCGTGTCCAGAACGCTCGAAGATCGGTGACTGAAATTGCCTCACCGCCCAGAGCGATCATCTCGAGCGTTGAGTTGCTGAGATTGCTCACCTGCGGGCTCGCGAGCAGCACTCGTAGATAACTGGGTGTGAATCCCGAATACGTGATCTTCTCTTGCTCGACCGTGTTGAAGAACGTTCGAGGGAATAAGAGCGCCTCTCGGGGGCGAACGATGACGGTGCCGCCTACGACCAACGTTGGGAACAAATTGGCGTAAGAACCGTCGAAGTGAAATGGCGACACGCACAATGTCCTCGTCGTTCGGGTCATTCCAAGCGCATCAGCAATTGATCTCACCGCAGCGGCGAATGCCGCGTTGCTGATTTGGACTCCCTTGGGGGATCCCGTTGTGCCCGATGTGTAGATCATGTACGCCACGCTCGAGGAGTCGTTCGACTCCGGTGCCGGTGCACGGCATTCTTCACGAAGTTCTTGTAGTGGCACCGGTTGTACACCACCGAGTGAGATGGGAGGCTTCTGGCCGTCTCGGGCTGAGGTGATGACGAGTGCGGGCGTACAGTCGGCGACGATTGTCTCCAAACGCGACGGCGGGTCAGTGATTGCCAGGGGAACGAAGATAGCTCCGACCCACAAACTGGCCAGCGCCGCGACGATGAAGTCAACCGAATTCGGGATGAGCAGAGCGACGCGATCGCCCTCGTTCACTCCATGATCATTAAGACCGGTGGCCAGACGAGCTGATTCGTCAATAAGTTCCGCGTAACTCAACTCACGATCGAGATCGGTCGCTGCCGGGTGGCTCGGATCGGCCAGTGCTCGATTGATGATCTCGTGAAGCACGCTGGGGCTGGTCAACATCGTTCTTTCGCTCAGTTGCGGCCCTCGCCCCCGCGGAGCAATTTTCCGGGAAGCTTTCCGGTCTCGACTCCGTTCTCGAACGTTACCGACCCGCGCTTCATGGTGTAGCGGTACCCGCTCGCCGACTGCAAGAGACGACGTCCTCCCGCGGGCAAGTCCGTGACGATGCGCGGCGATGCGCAGGCGAGTCCCTCGAAGTCAATGATGTTGAGATCGGCAAGCAGTCCGGGACCAATGAGACCTCGGTCGAACCATCCAAAGTGCGCTGCCGGTCGCTGAGTCAACTGGTGCACGACTGACTCAAGAGGGATTCTCGTCTCGTCAGTTCGATCACGTGCCCACAGTGTCATGAAGCTCGTGGTCATACTGGCGTCACAGATGGCACCGCAGTGCGCTCCCCCGTCAGAGAGTCCAAACATCGCGACGGGCGACGTGATCATTTCTCGAACCGCGTCGAGGTTCCCGTGGACGAAGTTAAAAAAAGGCGTGTAGATGAGTTGACGACCCTCTCGTTGCAATTGCACGTCATAGGCATATTCTCGCGGGTCGATCCCAAGGCGACGAGCCGTTGCGCCGAGCGATTGACTGCGGTCGAGGTCGTAGTCGACCGGCTCAGCGAGGACGAACATCTCGTCGAAACGACCAAAGAAGGCGTGACCTTCGAAGGCGTCATCGCCCGACGTTAGGGTCGCGTGACTCTTGAGTATCTGCTGGCGAAGTTCAGTGTTCTGTAGCGCGATCATCCGCTCGGCGAGCGGCAATTCGGCAATGCGCGCGTAGGCCCGAACTGGCGTGAAGACATTGGCTGACGCCTGGAGTCCGAGCAGCACGCCGATGGCTCGAGGCGCGACTTGCGCCTTGACGTCGAGTCCCTCGAGTTGAAGCGACTGCGCCAACGCTATGAGGTCGCGCCACCTTTCGGGGGCTTCGAAGTCCTGCTGAACGGTGAAACTCACCGGACGTCCACTCGTGCGGGCAATCTCTGAGATCAACGAAAACTCCGAGCGAGCGAAGTCGTCGTCTGCTGTTCGGTAGCTGTCGGAGACGAGTTGAAAGACCCCACGTCCTCTCGTTTTCAGCACCGACGCCAGAGCCTGTAGCTCTGGTTCTCGAGCACGAAGAGTTCCGAGGTTCTCGCCGCGGCTGGTTCGGTGTCGTTCCGAGCGCGACGTCGAGATGCCGAGCGCGCCAGCCTCGAGCCCCTCGCCAAGAAGGCGGGCCATCTCTTCGAGTTCATGTTCTTCGGGTTGTTCGAGTGGATCGCCGCCGCGTTCGCCCATGACGTACGCGCGCAGTGCCGCGTGCGGGACGTGGGTGGCCACGTCGATCGTGCGCTCTTGACGATCAAGTGCGTCGAAGTACTCGGGGAACGACTCCCAGTCCCAACGCAGTCCTTCGTGCAACGCGGTGCCGGGGATGTCCTCGACGCCCTCCATCATTTCGATGAGTTCGTTGTGAAAGCTCGGTGCAACTGGGGCGAAGCCCACCCCGCAGTTGCCCATCGCCACGGTCGTCACGCCATGTTGCGACGAGGGCGCCAGCCACGGGTCCCACGTGGCCTGTCCGTCGTAGTGCGTATGAGGGTCGATGAATCCCGGTGTCACGATGAGTCCGTCGGCGTCGATTTCACGGCGACCTCGTCCGATGTCATCGCCAACGTCGACGATCCGATCTCCCTCTATCGCGACGTCGCATCGTCGCGCCGAGTTCCCGGATCCGTCGATGACGACACCGTTTCTTATTACCAAATCTGAACTCATCGAAGCGCTTCGTTCATTCAGCCACTCATCGCCCAACGTCGTATCGCTCGGCGCGAATCAGTCAAGTTGTCGTAGGCGGCGTCAGTGAGAGAGACGTTCGCAGCCCCGCAGTTCTCTTTGAGATGCTCGAGCGATGACGTTCCGGGTATGGGAAGCGTGACCGACGAACGACGAAGGAGCCACGCGAGACAGATCTGGGGCACCGTGGCACCGAGTTCTAACGAGAGGCCTTCGAGCGGTCCGCCGGCTGCGGAGAGCTTGCCGCTACCCAACGGAAACCACGGAATGAATCCGATCTGGTGTTGTTCGCAGTAGTCAACGACGTCGTCGGCTTCGCGTTGGGCAATGTTGTAAAGGTTCTGCACGCTCGCGATCGGGACGATCCGTCTCGCCGCCTCCACCTGAGCGACGTTGACCTCGGACAGCCCCACTTCACGGACCTTGCCCTCATCTCGCAGCGCTTTCAAGAGACCGAACTGTTCGTCGGCGTCGACGTGAGGATCTACTCGGTGAAGTTGGAAGAGATCGATCTGTTCGACGCCGAGCCGCCGCAGGCTGCCCTCGCACTGCTGACGCAAGTAGTCGAGTTGACCACATTCCTCCCACTGGTTGGGACCAGCCCTGATGAATCCGGCCTTGGTGGCGATGGTCAACGTTTCTGGGTATGGATGAAGTGCCTCGCGAACGAGTTCCTCCGCGACGTTCGGACCGTAGGAGTCGGCAGTGTCAATCAGATTGACACCGAGTTCGACGCTGCGACGCAAGACCTCTACGACTCGATCGTGATCGCTCGGTGGTCCCCACACGCCGGGACCCGTGAGTTGCATCGTGCCGAAACCGAGGCGCCGTACGTTCAAAGAGCCCAGCTGAAGTGTCCCGCCATTCACCATGAGTCTTCTCCTCCTCTTACTTACCCTAAGTGACTCGCGTCTTGTGACGCAACGAGGATCCGGATTACGTCATCGTACCTCTCGTGATAACGACACTCTCGGAGCAATCCGGCGTCATCGCGACGGCGTAACCTAGTTTTACAGCGTGAATAAGGAAGGGACCGCCAGAACCATGAAGTTGTGGTGTCACATGGCGAGGGCACTGACGTCGACGGCGAATCCGTGGTCTGGCGACGTTGGAGCGAGCGCGTGGCGATGAACGAGTTCGCCATCGTTGGACTGGGTTCTTGGGGGCTTTGTGTTTTAGAACGCGCCGTAAATCGAACACGACACTTAGAGACGTCCGTTCGCATTCACGTCGTTGAACCGGGCCAACTCGGAGGTGGGGTCTACTCCGCGGCGCAGCCCGACTACTTAATCTTGAACAACCCATGCGGCCAGCTCTCCCTTTACGCCGCACCCGACCACGACGAAGACCCCGCCTACGCCGTGGGTCTGTACGAATGGGCGCTCGAGAAGGGATACCGTCGCATTGGCTACGAATACAAAGTCGGTTCCGCTGGCGAAGCGATCTTGGCGACCGACTATCTTCCCCGCCGGCTCATGGGTGAATATCTGGCGTGGTTTTACGAAGCACTGATCGCCGAAGCACCGGCGAACCTTGAGATCGTGCGTCACTACTCCGCCGCAGTCGACATCACACCCGAGATCGGCGGTCGCGAGACCGTATGGCTTGAGAATGGCACGCAGATCAGCGTCGATCACGTCGTGCTGACCTCGGGACACACGTTCAACGAGGAGCTCGTTGGCGACGCAAGTGAAGTTCACTACTTACGCCCATATCCCGTTGAACACTTTGACTCGATAGTGGCGCCGGACGAGCCGATCGCAATTGCCGGGATGGGCCTGGTGGGGTACGACCTCGTGACGGCACTGACCATTGGGCGCGGCGGCACGTACGAAGATGTCGGTGATCTACTGCGCTACGTACCCAGCGGGCGCGAACCCGACATCTACTTCTACTCCAGGTCTGGCGTTCCCTACTGCGCAAAATCGGCGCACGGTGTCGACCCGACAGGCGACTATCAGCCGATCGTCTGCACTCCAGAAGCATTCAAGGAAATGACCAATCCATCCGGTTCACCGCTGCGACGACGCGTGGACTTTCGAAATGATCTCCTACCACTGCTGTTCGCGGAAATGCAGGTTCGCTACTACGTGCATTCGGCATTTCTCAAGGGCGGTCCGTCAGCGGCGTCGCTGGTTCGAAATCAACTCCACTCCAACTGGACGGCCGGCACCTTCGCTCGCGAGGTGGATCGCTTGGAGCCGACCTATGGGAACTTCGACCCGGCCAGCGTGGTGTTCGCCGACGCGGGTGCGCGCTTCGAGTCCAGTGACTCCTATCAGTCACACGTGTACCAGATGGTCGAGACCGACCTCCAACAGGCACTGGCGGTCGGTGGCAGTCCCGTCAAGGCGGCCGAAGAGGTGACGAGAATACTGCGTGATCAAATGCGCGCGGTGATCGAATACGGCGGTCTTTCAATGCAGTCCTTTATTGACTTCCAGTCCAACGTCCGGGGCCGCATCAACCGCCTCGAAGCTGGTCCCCCACCGATCCGCTCGCAACAGCTCCTGGGGCTTCTCGACGCTGGCGTCGTTCACGTCCCCTTCGGACCGCATCCAGAGATATCAGCGGACAACGGTACGGCGATCATTCGATCGACGAGACTCGCCCGGTCATTCGAGACCACCGTCAATCACGTCGTTCGCGGCCACCTCGACCTGCCGTCACTTGCTCGATCAAGTTCGCCCCTTCTCAGTCGTCTGTACGCGAAGGGTCGCCTCACGCAATTCAGTTATGGCGGCACATCGGTCGGCAGCGTGGCGATCAGTGAAGACTTCCATCCCTTCGACGCCGAAGGCCGAATTCAAACGAACCTCTCGCTCCTCGGCGTCCTAACTGAAGGCGTTCGCTATTTCACGCACTACCTTCCCTCGCCACGAAGCCGCCTTCGAGCCGTCTATGACGCGCAGGCCACCGTGGAAGCAATCATTGGCTGACACCGAAGCTGCTTACGCGGTCGCCTTCGCCAGAGCCTGGTCGAGGTCCTCGATGAGATCGTCAATGTGCTCGAGTCCAACCGAGAGCCTGATGGTCTCGGGCCGAATCCCCGTCGCGAGCAGTTCACTTTCGCTCAGTTGACGGTGCGTCGTCGACGCCGGGTGAATCACTAATGACTTCGCGTCGCCTAGGTTCAAGAGCCGTTTGAAGAGTTGGACCGAATCGAAGAATGTGATCCCTGCTTCGTATCCGCCCGACACCCCAAAAGTGATGATCGACGGCACTCGCCCCTTTAAGTATTTCTGGACGAGTGAGTAGTAAGGGTTATCCGGAAATCCGGCAAATCCCACCCACTCAACACGCGGATCGTTTGCCAGATAGGCGGCAACGGCACGGGCGTTGGCCTCGTGGCGATCGAGACGTACGGCCAACGTTTCAAGACCCTGAAGGAGTTGAAAGGCATTGAACGGCGAGAGTGTGGCCCCAGTGTTGCGAAGTTGAATTGAACGAGCTCGAACGACAAACGGTCTCTCGGGGAAATCTCGAGCGAAGACGACGTTGTGAAACGCAATCTCGGGCTGATTGAACGTCGGAAATCGCTCTACGTTGTCTGCCCATGGAAAACTTCCGCCGTCGATGATGGCGCCGCCAAGGGTGGTCCCGTGACCACCAATGAACTTCGTCAGCGAGTGAACGACGACGTCAGCGCCGTGATGGAGCGGCTTCAACATCAAGGGTGTGGCCACCGTGTTATCGACGATGAGGGGCACGCCGGCGCGGTGCGCGACGTCCGCGACGGCCTCAATGTCGACCACGTTACCCGCAGGATTGCCGATCGACTCGAGAAACACGCAACAGGTTCGATCGTCGATCAACGCTCCGATCGACTCGGCTTGGTCATCTGGCGCGAAGCGTGCCTCAATTCCAAGGGTCGAGAGCACGTGCGCGAAATAGGTATATGTCGCGCCGTACAACTGAGGAGCCACGACGAAGTTCGAACCCGCGGTCGCGACCGTAAGGATCGCGTAACTCACCGCCGCCATTCCTGAGGCCACGACGAGGGCTGCCGTTCCGTCCTCTAAGGCCGCAATGCGCTTTTCTAACACGTCATTCGTGGGGTTGTTGATCCGGTTGTAGTGAAAGCCCGGTATTGCTAAGTCCATAATCGAGTTGGCGTGCTCCGCGTCGATGAAGTCGTTCGCCACAGTCATGTAGATGGGCACCGCGACTGCACGAGTGCCGTCGGCCTCGTAGCCGGCGTGGATGGCGATGGTCTCGTCGTGCAAAGTCATTCCTTCTCGTGATCGACGCTAGTCAACCAGTTGGCGTAAAAGCGCGTGGCCATCGAGCGCCACGGCCACGGGGCCCGGTCCCCGACCTCGTCAAAGGGATAATGGTCGACGACGAACGGTTCACGAACCCCATCCGTGATCTCGTCATGCATCCGAACAAGCGGTGCCCAGTCCTCCGGCGATACGCAGTGATACGGAAGGGCGGGCGGATCGTCTCGTTCGTGGCGCACGAATCGCCCCGCATCGCGACGGTATTCGCGGAGCAGACTCGAGGGATCGTATTCAGGGTGTCCTTGAACGAGGACGAGTTGGCGCCCCTCTTCTTCTCGCGTCGCCACGCTCCAACCAGTCACCTCGGAGTGGATGACAACGTTGTAGCCGGCGCGTTCGAGAGCCTCTCGGGGCACTGAATTCCAGCGCGAATGAGGGAGAATGATCTCCGTTTCGAGTCCGGCGGTGAGTTCTTCGCCGTCCTCAACGTGTTGTGGAAACACTCCGGTGCACTTGGACGGCAATCGGATCCGAGGCACGCCGTCAAAGACTGTGAGCGCCGCGTGGGCCGAAAGGCACGATAAGAGCACCGAGCTGACGCGTTCTCGCGCCCACGAGAGAAGCGTGACCAAACCAGACCAGTAGAGCTCGTCTTCGATGCGCGCTTCGATCGGATTCGAACCGGTGACAATTAAGAAGTCTGGAGGGTCCAGATAGATGTTGTTGAAGGGAAGGTACTGCTCGGCGATGCGAGCCGACGTCCGTTCTCCCCTCGGAACGCCGGGCACGGCATATCGGCGCAGCTCAATCACATTCGAACCCGAGCCTTCATCGATGAGTCCCAGGTATTGACGTTCGGTTGCGTCGAACGCGCTGTCAGGCATGTTGTTGACCAGCGCACACGTCAAGTGACCGGAACTTTCGCCGCGCTTGGCCGAGGACTCACTCTTTGCCAAGCCCTGAAGCAGACGTACTGTCACCCGTCGTGGCTCACGTTGGTGTACGTGACCGTTACCTCATGATTAAGTAGTTGATCGACAGCTCGCAACTCGTCGTAGTCAGCGGCGGATCCCACCACCGCCATGATGTGATTGCGCGATCCGTCCTTCCAGTCAAGTACCGCCCCAGGGCTCTGATGCACCGTAATTGTGTCCACGCCCGGATAGTCGGTCACGACATCGATGCCATTAATCGCCGCGACGGTCGCCGACAGAGGAGGTGGCTGCAAGAAGAACCGATAACCAATGCGCTCCGTTGCTACGGGGCCCTGGACATGAACAGCTTCTCCAAGCGCTACCCGCAGAGTGACCTCTACCAATGCGACTCCCCCGGCACGGTAGAGCATTTCGGGGACGCCTCCTCCGACACGACCGTTGACCTCGATGATCCGAGGTCCGTCAGGGGTGAACTTGATCTCGGTGTGCAGGCAGCCCGTCGTCACGCCCAGTGCCTCGATGGCGGATGTTGCGAGAGACAGAACAGCTACTTGGTCTGCATCATTTAAGTCGGCGGGAATGAAAAAACCGGTCTCGCGAAAGTTTTCTGCGAGGGGAAATCGTCCCGTCAACGCCAGGTGGCTAATGACCTGATTCGCGACAACACTTTCGACGGACACGTAGTCGGCGAAGGGCTCGCCATCTCGTGCCGGATCGTCGCTGAGATACGACTCGAGAACCATGTCGGGGCGCGTGGGCCCAAGCGCTCGAAGAAACTCGATGAGGTGACGTTCGTCCTTCACGAAAAAGGTGTAGCGGCTGCCCTGGGCCGAACGTGGCTTCAGGACTGCGGGCCAGCCGACCTCGGACTCAACGGCGAACAGGCTCGCCTCAGTTTGATCAGGTGAAATCGCGAGGCAAGTTGGCATCGACAGGCCAGCATCCTTCAATGTCTGCCTCTGAACAGTCTTGTCGGTCAGAGCAATGGACGTAGCGACGGAGTGAAAAGGAAGACCGAGGGCCTCGGCGACGTGCGCGAACGTTGACATATTTGCGTCCAGGTACGTGACAATCCCCACTGGTCGATACGGCGAGGACAGCCCTTCAAGGATCTGATCGACCCGGAGTCCCCCGATGTCCACCACTGGCCCAAATCGGTGCAAGAGTTCAGTCATCTGGCGCATCTCGGGTATGGACCCGTCAATCAACCAGAGCAATTCACAGAGGCCAGCAGCGGCCTCGGTGAGTTGCATGACCGGGACGCAACGCGGTCCGTAGCCCACGGCCACGAGGGGCCGCTTCTCGCTGGTCGATTCACCAACCGTGTCCCCAGGCATGAACCGGATGTTAGCGTTCAACTGGGCGTTCGATTAAAGATAAACACTGGTCGCGAGGCTCGAAGCGCCGGTTTGGCGACAGATACGGAAGGACGCGAGGTGATGCCAGTCGAGATCATAGGCATGGTGGGTACGAGGGACGCTTCGGAAATAAAGGGGCCCCTGGTGGACGGTCCCGTCGTCGACTGGATGGACGGTCCCGTGATCGATCCCAACTATCTGATCGACATCTCCCAGGCACACGACGACGCCGGCTTCGACCGCGTCCTGGTGGGATACGGTGCCGTCGGGCCCGAGGGTTGGGCGGTCGCCAGCACTGTGCTCAACTGCACAAAGCGCCTGAAAGTACTGGTGGCCCACCGTCCTGGTTTTATCCAGCCGGTGGTGTTGGCCCGAATGGCGGCCACTCTTGATCACCTCACGGGAGGTGGGAGGATCGCCATCCACTTCATCACCGGCGGCGACGAGGCGGACCAGCGTCGAGAGGGCGACTTCGTTCCGCACGACACGCGCTATCGACGAACTCGCGAAATGATGGCGGTCGCGCGCCGTCTCTGGCGTGAGGACGCACCTTTTGACTACAAGGGAGAGTTCTACCACTACGAGAATGCGTTTAGTTCGGTGAAGCCGGCCACTCCAGAGGGCATTCCCTTTTATTTCGCTGGCGCTTCTGCGCCCGCGATCGAAGTCGGTGCGGCGGAAGCGGACGTTTATGCGTTCTGGGGAGAGCCTCGTGATCAAGTCGCCGCTCGGATGGAAACTATCAACAACGCCGCGGCGAAAGTCGGTCGCACGCTGCGCTACAGCCTGTCACTACGGCCAATCATCGCTAACACCGAAGATGAGGCGTGGGAAAAAGCTGAGTGGATCGCGACGGAGACGGCGGCACGGATCGAATTAGCCAAGGAACGTATGAAGGGTCGCAAAGACACGTATGCGGGCCTCGGCGGCCAGAGTAACGCCACCTTTTCCGTCGACCGTGCGACAAGTGGCACGACGTCCGTCGGGCGCAAACGATTAATTCAGATGTCCGCCGACAAGGACGTGTACGACGAGCGACTCTGGATGAAAGTGGCCAACCTCACCGGCGCGGCCGGAAACTCGACCGCCCTCGTCGGAACGCCCGAGCAAGTGGCCGAAGCCATGCTGCGCTACTACGACCTCGGTATCACCACGTTGTTGCTCAAGGGTTTCGATCCACTGGCCGATGCCATTGACTTCGGCAAGAGTCTCGTACCCCTGCTTCGTGAAGGTGCAGCGACGCGCGACAACGTTGCTTCAAAATGAAGGAAGGGCGACACGACGTTGCGGAGGCCACGCCGGCCGACTCGTCGTCGAATTTTCTCGCGAGATCACAGTGTGAAAAGTTTCAGATCGGTCTGCCACCGGTCGTTAACATCTCTCCGCTGGGGACCTGTTAACGATGTCGATACACGAGGAGCAGATCCGCGAAGAGAGCCTCTGGTTTGGCTCGACTGATCGACCACTGTTCGGCCGACTAACGACACCCGTCAGCGAAACTGCGACGGGAGGCGTGCTGCTTTCCCCGCCAATCGGTCGAGAGTCGCGACTGGCCCGGCGCGCGCTGCGAAGTCTGGCAATCTATTTGGCGATTGACGGATACGTATCGCTTCGTTTTGATCACTTCGGAACAGGCGACTCGAGCGGGTCGATGGACGACGACGGCCTCGACCGTGCGTGGGTCGAGGGCGTTCACCAAGGTGTTGAACTACTTCGTTCGTTGGGAATCTCCTCCGTTTCGGCGGTCGGCATGCGTATGGGCGCGACCATCCTAGGAGCGGCTGCCTTAGTGAACGACATGAATCTCACCTCGTTCGCCATGTGGGATCCCTGTGAGTCAGGGCGCACCTACGTTCGTGAATTGAGAGCACTCGGCAAGCTACGGCGACACGTCGTCACAGTTGGGTTGGGCGAGCCGACCACGATGCTGGAATACCCACTGAGCGACGAGGTTGCGAACCGAATTGGTCAGTTCAATTTAAATGAGCCTGCACCCCGACCATCGGCGGAGCGAGTTCTTATTGTCCTTCGAGACGATCGAACCGTCTCGAAGGAATTTCGGGAGCGATGGGACTCTGAACATGTCGATTGGGCAATGACCTATGAACAAGGAGCCATGCTGGATACGGAGTTGCCCGACTCGGTGCAGCCAGCATTGGCGATTGCGCAGATTCGAGCTTGGTTGACAGCTCCTGAGGCGCAGCAGTCCGAGTACTCGATCTCGCGACGATCGCTCGATGCGGTGATCACGAATGAGTCCAACGCTTTTCCGGTGCGAGAAAGAGTCGTGGAGCTAGGCACTCAGAGAATGTTCGGCGTAGTGAGCGAACCTTTGGACGTCGTGCGAGGACCATTAATAGTGATGGTGAACGGCATCAACGAGGATCACGTGGGACCGTCGCGACTTTGGGTTCAACTCTCCCGGCGATGGGCAGGGTTAGGCCTGCGGTGCGTTCGATTCGACTTCACTGAACTGGGCGAGAGCCCTTGGTTACCGGGTCAACCCGATCGACCCATGTTCGACAAGACTCAGCGCTACGACATCGGCGCCGTAGTTGGAGCCCTCAACCCAGAGAATCCAGCCGAGCCGGTATTAATCGGTTTGTGTTCCGGGGCACAGGTAGCTCTTGAAGCCGCGTTGGATCTTAAGACCCGCAGTTTCTATGCAATTAACCCTTGGGTTGGCGCAGGCGCCCTTCCGTTCGCACAGCGCTTGGACAAGATACTCAAACGCCACCAAAGGGTTGACAAAATGATTCAACAGATGTCTCGTTTAGTACTCTTGTCCGCCTTTTCTCCTAAAGTGAGGTCGGCGTTCGTTAAAAACAATTCGGAGATGTTTTTGGTGTTAGGTCCGAACGATGTTTCGCCATTCATCAAAATTCCAGTCGTCGGCTCCCTTGTTGGTCGTCGACTCATTTCATCAAAGCATATAGACGTCGTGGTCGTCCCAGGTTTGGACCACGATTTTCTCAGCTCCCTCGGTCGGGGCCGTGCCATCGCAATTCTCGATCGGCACGTCGTGGAGACTTTCGCCAACGACGCGCTCTGAAGCGACCCTGTCCGAACCGCGTGCAAGGGGAAAGTCCGATTCCTAACTGCTACGAATTCGTGCAGGAGTGAATCCCAAGTGTCCAGCGAATATCTTGTTATCTCCAATGAAGGCCCATGGTGGAGACTCTATGATGAACCGCACGCCTCTAGCGTTTACTTCTTCAACATATCCACTAAAGCAAAGCCATCGCACCGTACCCTTTTCTGAGGTGTAGGACCACAAGGTTCGCACAACATGGCCAGCCTGTGTGCCGAGGCAAAATCCGACAGCGTGTTCGCGTGGGTCGAACACGCCAACACAGACAGAATCTTCGAGTGAACTCGGTAGTCGACGCAGCGTCTCTTCTATGTAGTTCTCATCCCATCCTCTACCTCTAAACACTTGTGCAAGGACACCGGCGATCTCAGTTGATTCAACCGCTCTGACCGTGTAGCCAGCGGCTCGTGCTTGGTTCGTTCGCGTTCTGAGATTTTGCTTCGACGTACCTTGCCAATACAGATGAAGTGGTGACGGAAGTTCGAGGAAGGACAAGATGAATCCACGGACTCTCCACGGGCGTCGCGAATCGAACATCCACGGAGCTTTTGATTTTTCTGAGTCCGCAATTGCGATATCTAAAATTGGAAACTGCGCGACGTAACGAAACGCCGACCACGTCAACACGGGATGGAGAATTACCTTGACAAGCCGTTTCGCGTCGCCAAACTCGGGGTGGTAGATCGAATCAAGGAATGTCTCAATATCTTCAGAGTTTGGCATAACCGTCTTCAACCATCATTGTAACTGAGAGGCCAACATATCGAGATCACTGGAGTCCCGTCAATCGGGAAAACGCTGTGGCAGATGAAACAAACTGCCTCGGCGTGACACATGTTCGAGATAACGGCGACCCGACCAGTGTTTCCGGAGACAAGTCATCAGTGCACCACATCTTCGAGCACCTTCTGCTTGGAATCGACGAATGAGGAGCCGCGAGTAGAAGAGGAGATTTCACAATTGTAGAGTATTGGATTGCTTCCTCACTCTGAAGCGAATCTCCTGACCATGGTTGCGTCCACGGGGAGAGCCCTCGCCGTAAGAACTGCTTGGCACCTTCTGGGCATTGGGTAAGGGCGGCCTCGAGTTCGCGCATGACGAAGGTGTCTTGCGGATACCTACGGAACCAATGACTGCTCAGAGGAACGGGACCTTTCGGCAGCGCCAATCGGGATTGACGTTCGAGTGAACGGGTTGATGCAAGTGACTTCGCAGAGCCTCCTGCGAACTCGCAAGGGCATCAGAGATCGACTGACAGCCGGTACCCGCGTTTCCCTTCGCGCTCCGACGCATGTGACGGCGATTGAATCAGCGCGGGATTCTTGGTCGCTCTTCCGAGACGACTCGTCAATGAGATATTTGCCGCTCACGAGTGAAGACCTTTGATGGTCTCGACGGGTCGTGTGGGCGCCAGTGTTTCTCGAGAGGTTCCGTACTAGGTTGCGCACATGAGTTGGAGGACGGGACTCGCAAAATTCATCACCAACGTCGTCGTAGCGACGCTGGTCTTCACGGCTGCTACCACGTCGCCCCTCGCGTCCGCGGCGACCATCTCCCCAGCGTCACCGACTGCTGGTTCGATCAACGTGGCCGGGAGTGCCGCATTCTCTGTCACCTTGGCCGTAGACCCGAGCTTCGTCGGTGCCACATTCGACAACAACGCGACCTTGGGCTTCACCATCACGCCCAGTGGCGTGCTAAGCACCCCGGGAACGCTCACAGTTGCCGGCTCACCGTACGTCGTTACCGGGACCGACCGCGACACGAACGGCGACACCGGTACGTGGAGCTACACGCTAACGGTGACGAACACCATCGTTCAAGGATCTCCGAATTCTGGCTCAATCGACGTGGCCGGGAGTGGAGCTTTCGATCCAACTTTGACGGCCGCGCCGGGATACGGTCCAGTCACCTTCGCCAACGCGACCTTGGGCTTCACCATCACGCCCAGTGGCGTGCTCAGCACCCCTGGAACGCTTTCGGTCGGAACGTACAACGTTTCGGGCACGGACGGCGACGGCAGCGGCGACACCGGTACGTGGAACTACTCGCTGACGGTGACGCCTGACGTAATCACGCAGGCTCCACCCACCTCGGGAACCACAAGTACCAGCAACAGTGCCGCCTTTATCAGCACGCTCATTGCGGCCGCGGGCTTCAAGGGAGCAGTCACCTTCGCCAACGCGACATTGGGATTCACCATCACGCCCAGTGGCGTGCTCAGCACCCCTGGAACGCTTTCGGCATCAAACACGCCCTACGTCATCACCGGCAGCGACTCAGACGCGGACGGGGACACGGGCACCTGGACCTACTCGCTGACGGTGACGGCGCCCGTCATCCCGCCCGGCAGCAAGACGACCATCGTCCAAACCTCTCCGACAACCGGAACGGTGACGACCACGGCGTCGGGAACGTTCACGGCGGGCCCGATCACCGTTCAGGGAAACACTGGTCCAGCGTCGTTCGTCACGACAAAGTCAAATCCGAGTTTGTCCGTGAACGCTTCGGGCCTCCTATCAACGACAGCACCGCTCGCGGTCGGAACGTACAGCATTTCGGGCACTGACACCGACCCGCAAGGCGATAGCGGAACCTGGACGTATATCTTGAGTGTGACCGCCGCAGTCGTGACGGTTACGTTTGACGCCAACGGCGGAGTGGGCGCAATGACACCCGAGAGCGCGAGCGCGCCAACGGCGCTGACGCTGAACCATTTCACCCGAGCGAGGCACACCTTCATCAAGTGGAACACCGCCGCTAACGGGTCGGGGGTGAGCTACGCGAACGGCGTCGTCTTCCCCTTTGGCGCGTCAACGACACTCTTCGCTCGATGGAAGTCCGGTCGGGTCCCTTCCCACGCAATCACCTTCGCCGCCCACGGGGGTACCGGCAAAATGGCACGGGAGATTCACAACACGCCCACCGCTATCTCAAAGAATCACTTCAGACGATCTGGCTACACCTTTCTCGACTGGACGACGTCGGCCAAACGCACCGGTCGGCGTTTCAAGGCTGGAGCCACGTTCTCCTTCAAAACATCGGTCACCCTCTACGCCCGTTGGAAGAGGGTGCCCAAAAAGCCTTCTCCGGTGGTCACTTTCGTCGCCAATGCGGGCACTGGCACTATGGCCTCGGAGATTCACCGCGGGCCCACGACGCTGACGCCTGATTACTTCAGAAGAACTGGCTACACCTTCATCGACTGGAATACCGCCGCCAACGGGTCGGGGGTGCGCTACGCGAACGGGGCCTTCTACTCCTTCGCAACGTCGACCACCCTGTACGCCCAGTGGAAGAAGAACAAGAAGATCATCCCGCCTCCCC
>Ga0209483_1000522_pt1 | contig 33184 bp, 30 predicted proteins | sample NGEPerA_FD_184508 | JGI IMG/M metagenome (GOLD analysis project Ga0209483, IMG submission 184508) | Arctic peat soil microbial communities from the Barrow Environmental Observatory site, Barrow, Alaska, USA - NGEE PermafrostL2-A... | ecosystem: Environmental > Terrestrial > Soil > Wetlands >... | reverse complement strand
GCCACCCTTATCCCGACGCGCGCCTGCGCGTCATAATCCAAGGCAAGAGCCCGGTGCGGTAATACCGCCCGCCGGGATCTGTGCGGGGGGCGGCGGGCAACCGCCGTCCCTACCGCGACTGCGCTTTTGGTGGAACCGCATTCTTTTCGGCCTGCCGGTGCGGCGTAGGCTCAATTCGAAACCCAGTAGCTTGACCGTCCGGGGCTGCCATTTTTCGGTGTCGAAGGATTTGCCATTGATGATCGGCTCGCGCAACCGCTGGAACGGCTTTCGCGGAGAGCCAAATTTATAACCCGCTTTTGCGCCGCAAGGAAGAGCCGATGAAGAATCAGTTTGAAGTGTAGCCCTTAGCCCTATACAATGGCGTATAGCAGAACGAAAGGAAGAGGCGACGCGTGCGCGTTTTCAAGAGTAAGCGATTCGCAAAATTCGCCCGCACGGAGCGCATCAGCGACGCCAGCCTGTGCAAGGCGGTGAAGAATGCTAAACAAGGTCTTATTGATGGCAACTACGGGGGTGGCGTGATTAAGCAACGGATTGCACGGGCGAACGAGGGCAAGTCTGGCGGATATCGTGCAATCATCCTGTTCCGACGAGGTGTGCGGTCGTTCTTTGTCTACGGCTTTGCCAAGAATGAACAGGCGAATATCGACGAAAGCGAGGAACGGGATTTTAAGGAGTTGGCCGAAACGCTTCTGGGCGCATCGGAGAGAGTCCTGAAAAAACTGATCGAACTCGGCGAATTTGCAGAGGTAAAATGCGATGAGCAAGAAGAAATTTAAAAGCGATATCAAGGCAGCGATCCATGAGATTGCCAGCGGTCTACATGGCGTGGGCGGCATCGACAGGCAGACCATGCGCCGGTTTGATGATTCGTGCCTGACTCCGATCCATGAGTTTAGTGCCAACGAGATCAGGGCGCTTCGGGAGCGCGAGGAGGTGAGCCAGTCGGTTCTGGCGTCGTATCTGAACGTGACGAAGGATTCGGTGAGCAAGTGGGAGCGCGGGGAAAAGAAGCCCGCCGGGCCGTCGCTTAAACTGCTTTCCCTGTTGGAACGCAAGGGGTTGGAGGGGATTGCCTGAGGGAGCCATGACCCACACAGTAGAATTGTCAACTTATTGCTATTGCGCTCCCTCTTTTAGGTTGCATTTGGTTGCACCAGATTGCGTCAACCCCCCTGGCGGGGTCGCCAGCGGGGGCGGGGAAGCCCCCGGTTGCAACGCCCGCCGACCCATTTTGCACGGGCGCAATCTCCCTCCATTTTGACTTTCCCCCCCTGCCGCTTACCTTCCTTGCACCATGAATGACGCGGCTTTCCAGCAGTGCATGAATCCGGCGTGCGGGGCGACGTACGCGATCGACCAGGTGATCGTCGCCTGCACGGCGTGCGGGAGTTTGCTTGATATTCGCTATGAATGGGACAAGCTGCCGCGCATCAAGGGGCTGGGGTTTTTTGAGCATCGCTGGAGCACCAAGGGGACGGCTGCCGAGGGGCGGGCGGATTTTTCGGGAGTTTGGCGGTTCCGCGAGTTGCTGCCGTTCTATCGCACCGAGGATGACATCGTCACCATCGGCGAAGGCCGTACGCAATTGCAACAGGCGGATCTCCTCGCCCGGCATATGGGAATGCAGCCCGGCAAGCTGCTGCTGCAATACGAGGGGCTCAATCCCTCCGGCAGCTTCAAGGACAACGGCATGACCGCCGCCTTCACCCATGCCCGCATGGTCGGCGCTAAGCGGGTGGCTTGCGCTTCCACGGGCAACACCAGCGCCAGCCTGGCGATGTTCGCCTCGCTGGCCGAGATGCTGGGCGTGGTCTTTATCGGCACCGGCAGAATCTCATTGGGCAAGCTTTCGCAAGCGTTGGATTATGGCGCGCTCACGCTGCAAATCCAGGGCGATTTTGACGCCTGCCTGCGTCGGGTGCGCCAGGTCGCCGTGGATGCCCCACAGATGGGCATCTACCTGATGAACAGCGTCAACCCCTTCCGGCTTGAGGGGCAAAAGAGCATTATGTACCGCATCCTTGAGGCCCGCGACTGGCAGCCGCCCGATTGGGTGATCGTGCCCGGCGGAAACCTGGGCAACTGCTCGGCCTTCGGCAAGGCGTTCGCCGAGCTCAAGGAACTGGGTCTCATCAAGAAAATCCCCCGCCTCGCGGTGATTAACGCCAGCGGCGCAAATACGCTTTACCATCTCTACACCAGGCAGGGTTTGCGCTGGAGCAATAATTGGTACGATGCCGGCGAAGTGCAGAAGTTTTACGCGGTGATGGACGAGAACAACGCCCACGCCCAGACGATCGCCAGCGCCATCGAGATCGGCAGGCCGGTGAATTTACCCAAGGCGCTGCGGGCGCTGGCGTTCATGGATGGCGTGGTCGAGGAAGTGAGCGACGACGAAATCCTCGAGCACCGCGCGATGGTCGCCCGCTGGGGCTTTGGCTGCGAGCCGGCCAGTGCCGCCAGCGTCGCGGGCCTTCGCCGGTTGCTCGACAAGCAGGTGATCTCGCCAAGCGAAACGGTCGTCTGCATCCTCACCGGCCACGAGCTCAAAGACCCCAACGCGACGGTGAAATACCACACCGGCGTGGATATGAAAGCCGTCCAGGACAGTGCGCCGCGCACCGAGCCGCACGGGCGATTGTCCAATCGGCCGGTGCCGGTGGAGGATAGTTTGGAGGCGATTTTGGAAGCGATGAGCGGTACGGGAAATGATGAACGATAAATGATGAAAGATGAAGGAGGGACGCTGCCGCGTGCCGGAAGATGCTTTAACCTTCTGCTTCGTGCTTCATCATTCATCGTTGGGCATTCATCATTTCCTCCGCATCGCTTTCTCCAGTCGTCTGTATGTGGACTCATCCAGGGTGACCTTGGCCCGCTCGATGCGATTGAGCGTGGAGCGGTCCATTCCCGCGCGGCGGGCCAGTTCGGCCTGGCTGAATCCCGCGGCGGTTCGCTCCTGGATGATCCGCCGCGCGATTGTCACCCGCGCGAAGTCCAGCGCATCGCGCGTCCCATCGGCCGCTGCCGGCGGCAACGGGGGAAGTTCATCCCGGGCCGGCGTTGGTGGCGCGGCGGGCGCGAAGCGGGCGTTGAGCCTGCGCCACTCGCCCAGGGGAACCAGTGCGTACTTTTTTCCATGCTTTGTGATTGTCTGCATCGTTTCAACCTCTGCTTCCGGCCTCATCATTTACCGTTCACCCACTCATCATTTCCGCCCCCACTCAATCGTAGATGTCTCCCCGGTTTCCGATCTTCCAGACCAACACGTCGCTGTCGTCGGCGCTGGGCTTGAAGATCACGCGGTAATCTCCGGTGCGGATGCGCCAGTGGCCGGCGAGTTCGCCTCGCAACGGCTTGGCGCCGCTGACGGCCGGCCACCGCGTCAGGCGGAAGAGAATCTTGCGCACCCGGATCAAGATGACCGACGGCAGGGCGTGAAATTCTTCCTGCGCCGTCGGGGTCATCCTTACGTTGGCCATCCTCAATGATTATAACATTGTTGGCGTTAAAAGCCAACAACGACCGCGCATTTGACGCGGATGGCTCTATGATCCGGATCGATTGGGAACAGTCATGGGAAACCTGGATACTTTGATGTGGGGCAGGCTTTTGCCGCGCCTGCGGTTGAAAGCTTAATCTGAGCTGGGGCGCGCACTCCCCGATCCGTAGGATGCAACGCATCCGCGAACCGTTCCGCCGTGTCCGCCGCATGGCAACCGGCAAGCATGACGTACCAATCCGTGAGTTGTATCACGCGACCGTCATTGAGTGCCGGTAGGTCAGGAAATTGCCGCCAGAACTGCCTCGCCTGCTCTTGCACCTGCGGCGAAGCATTGGGCAGAAGCTGAAGCACGACCTGCGGTCGAAACGCCAGTATTTGTTCGCGGTCAATGCTCGGATACCGGGCGGCGAGACTGCCGGCGGCGTTTTGGCCGCCGGCGATGGCCAGCAACTCGCTTAGGAACGTGTCCCGCCCGGCAACCATCGATCCCTCGGGACCAATGACAATCAGCGCTGCCACCGGCCCCTTGCCAGCCACGCGGCGGCGCACCGCCTTGATGCGCCCGCGGAGATTGGCACTGGCCTGGGCGGCCTTGGCCGGCTCGTTGCAGGCCTTGCCCAGCGCATCAATCGCATCATATATGGTGGCGGCTTTGTCGGGGCCATCCAGGGTTTCCGTTTGCAGATTCAACTGCTGGGCGCCAATTTGGTTCAGATGCTGGATGAAGCCGGCCGGCACGCGGGTGGGGCTGTAGTGCGTTACGATCACTTGCGGATGGAGCTGCGCGATCTGCTCCCAATCGGTGCGTTCGTAGTCGCCGACGCGCGGCAGGCCGATGACTTGCGGGTCGGCGTCGGCATTGCTGACCGCCGCCAGATGATTCCGGCAGCCCATGCCGATCAGAATGTCAGTCGCGGAGGGAAGCAGCGAGACGATGCGCGGCGCAATCGCGCCCGTGGCGGACAAGCCGTTGGAGTCGTTGGGTTTTCCCGCAGGCGTGTCGCCAATTCTTGTTTTCAGGCCCAAAATCGTCACGGCGGCAATCGCGATTGCAACCAGCAGAGCAGCCGCGACCTGCCATATGCCCGATGAAAACCGGCGTTTTTCTTCACCCATCGCGCGATGCTAGGCCGGTTGCGCAAAAACTCAAGCCATCCGCCGGACTACGACCGATAAACAAAAGGTCAATCGTCGTTTCCGGGAACCAGACCGAATCATTCTTACCAAGGACGGGCCATGAGCGATCAACTGAATTCCGTAAGCACCCCCACATTGATGGGCCGCATCGGCAGCCTTTTCCGCCGGACTAATCGCATTGAGGAACTGACCACCGAGGGGCTGCCGGCCCTGATCGATCCGGCCATCAGCGCGCCCACCGAGCCCGCCGAGCCGGCCCCGGCAGACCAGATCGAGCCGCGCACCACGTTCCTTCGCCCCTGGAGCCGGCGCGAACAGACGATCGAGCAGCTTCAGAACGGCGTGACCGCCCTCTCCGATCTCATGGGCTCGATCCGCGACAATCTTCAGCAGCAAAACACCCAGCATGGCAAGCTGGCCGAGGTGCTTGAGTGCATTCACCGCGCCGACGGCCAGCAACGCCGCAGCCTGGATGCGATTCAGGAGCGCGTGGATGCAATGGGGGTGCATGAAGAGGCGATCAGCCGAAGCCTGACGACCGTCGGCACCGCCCTTGAGATGGTGAGCCGAAATTCGGAGACCAGCGCGCAGGTTCTATGCCAGATTCGCGAAAACCTCGGCAGCCGCGACAGCGATCTGGAGCGTGTCATCAGCAAGCAAAACACCCGCTTCACCACGATGCTCACCGTCGCCATCGTGATGTCGATGGCCGCGCTGACGGCGGTTGTGGTGTTCGGATATCTGGGGTATCAGACGTTGAGCCATGTGAAGTAAACGTTCCGTCGCTGTCCGTCGGAAGAAAAGCAGGATTCACCGCGGAGGCGCAGAGACGCGGAGGAATTTCAGGGAGTCTCAACGCCCTCACCAATCAAAGCGTGATGCCGAGTGCTGCTTTATTGAAAGCGCCGTCCGTTCTCCGCATCCGCCTCTGCGTCTCTGCGTCTCTGCGGTGAAATCTTCTCCTCGCGGGAAGAAATGTGTTGTTAGTATCACGGAACGCCAGCTCGATCAGGAATGATTGGCTGGCGTTTTTGTTCGTGTATCGCCGGGAGCAGCCCTATTGACCGCCGCATCGCCACTCAACCCGCACCTGATTCTTCCGCTGGGCACACAGGTTGTCGTGCTGGCCGAGGCGCGCGGCGCGGATGGCAAACCCGTGCATCCGCGCGGGGCGGTGGGAGTCGTCGTTCAGGCGCCAGGGGATTACTGGCACAGCTACCGCGTGCGCTTCCCCGATGGCCTGGAGGCAGCGTTTGGCCGCAGGGAATTGGCGATTCTCTCCCAATATAAGGAAGGCGGCGTCATCGACGCCGGGGCGAGCGGCCGAGGCGATCCGCTGGCCGAGTACGATCTTTTTGAGCACGTCGTCTATCGCTGCGTGGTCGGCTCGCGCGCCTATGGGCTGGACGACGACGCAAGCGATATCGATCGGCGCGGCGTGTATCTCCCGCCCGCCATGCTGCACTGGTCGCTCTATGGCGTGCCCGAGCAGTTGGAGAATCCGGATACCCAGGAAGTTTATTGGGAGGCGCAGAAGTTCGTCACGCTCGCCCTCAAGGCAAACCCGAATGTGCTGGAGTGCCTGTACACGCCGCTTGTGGAGCACGCGACGCCATTGGCGCGCGAGCTTCTCGACATGCGCCAACGCCTGCTGTCGAAGATGGTCTATCAGACCTACAACGGCTACGTGATGAGCCAATTCAAGAAATTGCAAGCCGACCTGCGCAACAAGGGGCAGGTGAAATGGAAGCACATCATGCACCTGATCCGCCTGCTGTTGGCGGGGATCACGGTGTTGGAGGAGGGTCATGTGCCGGTGCATGTCGGCGCGCATCGCGACCGGCTTCTGTCGATCAAGCGCGGCGAGCTTCCCTTCGAGGAATGCGACGCCTGGCGGCGCGAGTTGCATGTGCGATTTGACGCCGCGTTCAAGGCCACCCCACTTCCCGATCGCCCCGACTACGCCGCCGCCAACGACTGGCTTCTGCGGGCGCGGCGGAGCATGGTATAGGCCATGGAGTACGACCCGCGAATTCTCAAGCCGATCGACCAACAGCCCCATCCCCTGCTGTTCGTCACGATCAGCGGCGCACACCTGTACGGCTTCCCCTCCCCCGACAGCGATTATGACCTTCGCGGCGTTCACGTCCTGCCCCTGCCGGAGATTGCCGGGCTGGAGATCGGGCGCGAAACCATCGAGCTATCGGGATTGCACGATGGCCTCGAAGTGGACCTTGTAACGCACGATGCCCGCAAGTTTTTCCTGTTGATGCTCAAGAAAAATGGCTATGTGCTTGAGCAGCTTTATTCGCCATTGGTGGTGAGAACCACGCCCGAGCATGAGGAGCTCAAGCAAATTGGCCGCGACTGCATCACGCGCTTCCATGCCTATCACTACCTGGGATTCGCCCAGACCCAGTGGAAGCTGTTCGAGAAGGAAAACCCCCGGCGGGTTAAGCCGTTGCTGTACGTCTATCGCGTGTTGCTGACCGGCATTCATCTGATGCGCACCGGCGAAGTGGAAGCCAACCTGCTCAAGCTCAACGAGCGGTATCCGCTGCCATACGTGCCCGACCTGGTGGCCCGCAAGCTTACCGGCGCGGAGCAATCGACGCTGCCGGACACGGATTTCGAGTTTCACCAACAGGAATACGGACGCCTGCGCGCCGAGCTTCAACGCGCGATGGACACCAGCGCGCTGCCGGAGGCGGCATCGGCCAAGCCGGCGCTGCATGATCTGCTGCTGCGACTGCGGAAAATCCACCGGGAACACTGACCGGTCGTGTAACACGTCAGCCGAATCCAGCGCGGTTTGATATGTGGAACCAATGGGGTCAACGTATCACGGGCGTCTCGCCGGTGCCGATGGCCTGGCAGTCGAATAATTGCGATATTCCCCAATATTAAAGCACCAGGCACTGGCGGGACGCCGGTGATACGACCAGCGCATGGGGTGCTCGAATTCAAACAATCCGCCCGTCCACGGAGAAAAATCGCCGAATATTTTTGTTATTGGCCGCCACGCCTATCTTAGGGTATAGTACGGGCTCAGCCGTACCATTCTTTGGATCGATTCACTTTCAGAATGGAATCCCATGTGGCGGAGCTATAAAGCGGGGGCATGTGCGCGGAGAACAGGCAACGGTCATGTTGCCGCTGTCAAATCCACACTCCATCGCTCCTGTCGGATTGAATCTTTGGAAGCCCGTCAGCTACTGAGCGGCACCGTGGCGTCGGTTGCCGGCGGCACGATGTCGATGGACCCAACCTTTGGGCAAAATGGCGTCGTGGCGACGCCGCTCGTGCAACATGCGACGCAGGGCGTTGCCATCCAACCCGATGGCAAAATCGTGATCGTTGGCAACGATACGGATGGGAACTTGGATCTGACTCGGCTCAATCCCGATGGATCATTGGATTCCACATTCGGCGCGAATCACCTCGCGCCGGTGATGCCGCAAGTGAACACCGCCAATCCCGAGTACGCGCTGCTACAGGCAGACGGTAAGATTCTGGTGGGAGTGACCACGCAATTCCCCACTGAGGGCGCGATTGGAGGCGGCGCTTTGGTTCGCTTTAATGCCGATGGTACGCCCGACACAACTTTTGGAAATAACGGCCGTGTCGCCGCCCTGTCCGGCGAAATCGACGCGCTGGCGCAGCAAGCCGATGGCGAGATCGTCGTTGCGGGGACGCGGATTGACAGCCCGACCTCGCTGGAATCCGTGATTGCCCGCTTCCATGTCGACGGATCGGTGGATTCCGGTTTCGCACAAAACGGCCAGGCCACCATCGTCACTCCACCGTCGACATTCGACTCGATCACGCGGTTGTTTGTGGCACCGGATGGCAAAATTGTTGTGGGAGGCTTTGCAGAAAACTACGCGACGAATCGCTACACGTACAGCAGCTTTGTCCTGCGTTTCAACTCCGACGGCAGCACGGATTCAAGTTTCGATGCCAGCGGCATTGCGCCGCCGGGCACCGCGTTCACGCAGATTCAGGACATCGCCGCGCTCCCGGACGGCAGCCTGCTATTTTTGCAATTTAACAGTTATGTGGTGTCCCTCACGCGACTCAATTACGACGGCTCGCTTGATACGGCATTCGGTACGGGCGGAACCGTAAGCGACATCGGCAGGCAGACGTTCATGACAGGCCCCTACAAACTGGCCATCCGGCCCACTGGCGAAATCCTGGTGGAAGGTCTGGGCACCGACTCGGCTTACTGCGGGCATTTCACGCCGGACGGCACGTTGCTGCAAAGCGAAACCACGCCGACGTGGAGTCAACCCGATCCAGAATTCCCGTCGTGGCCGGTCGGCAAGCCGACGCCCACGCCGATGCCCGCCACCTATATCTTCGGCGGGCAGATCGATGCCGATGGCAAGCTGGTTGCCGCCGGCACCGGGTTCGCGGTGCGGCTGAACGGCGATGGCTATGTCTGGGCCGGCGATCCGAATTTTCATTGGGGGCCCGATCCTTCCGTCGCGCCGCCGGCGCCCACCCCCTTGGCGGCCGTCTCCACTCCCCTTCCCTTCATCGGCCCACTGCAATTCCCCGATCCGGCCAGTGTCGTGCCCGTCGCGCCTCTGACTCCGCAAGCGCGGGTTGCCGAGGATCGCGCCGCCATTGAAACTGCCAAACTACAAAGCAGCGCGCAACTCGCCGCCCTGCTGGATCAACTCCATCGGGATCAAGCCGCGTATCGCGCCGCGCAACGAGCGGCCAGTGTTTCGGGCCCGACGGTTGCCAGCGCCCGGTCGAATGCTTCCCAGTCGCCATCCCCCCGCGAATTGCGATTGACGGTTCGGCAGGACCGGTTGGCGATTAAAGCCGCCCGCCATCAACGTGCCAACACTTTGGCGGCGGCCAAGCGCAAGCTGCGCGGCGACCTGTCCAAATAAAATAATCGTCCGCAACCATGCGCCAGCATTGGCATCCGACGCTGCAATTCAGCGACCAATTCGATGTGTGCTTTCAGAGGTTTAATGTGACACGGGCGTCTCGCCCGTGCCGACGGCTGAAAGGTCGGAAAAATCGATGTAGCCGTAGTTCCCAACAATACGCACGGGCGAGACGCCCGTGTCACGATCGCGGCTGATGTCCTCTCCATATCTTCCCGAGAATTTGACCCTCCGGCCCATCGGTGCTATATTTATCTGTTACCGTTTTGAATGACATTTCGAGGCCTGTCTTGCATTGGTGGGCGCTGTGAATCCATCCAACGCCGGCGGCGATTTTGGCTCGTTTAAGACTCAGGTACTGGGGTCGATCGATATCGTCGAATTGATTGGCCGTACCGTCACCCTCAAGCGGCAGGGCAAGGATTTTGTCGGGCTTTGCCCGTTTCACTCCGAGAAGAGCGGGTCATTTCACGTCAGCCCTTCGAAACAGTTCTTTTATTGCTTCGGGTGCAAGGCCAACGGCAACGCGATTGACTTCATCATCAAGCGGGATCGGCTGGAATTTGTTGATGCATTGCGCATCCTTGGCGAGTCGCTGGGGCTGGAGATGCCGCGATTCGGGGCCGGAAAGCAAAAGGCTGGGGAACGGCAGGCGCTGTTTGACATGCAATCCGCCGCCGGGGCGTTTTTCCAGCGCAGTCTGGAAAATGCGGAAGTGGGCTTGGCGGCGCGGGAATACCTGGCAAAGCGCGGGATCAACGGCGATTCGACAAGGCAGTTTCAGATCGGCTATGCTCCCGATTCCTGGGATGGCCTGATCCGCGGGCCGGTCGGTCGAAAATATCCGCCAGATTCCCTGTTCACCGGCGGATTGGTTAAGAAGCGCGACACGGGCGGCGGCGGATTCTACGACACCTTCCGCAATCGCCTGATGTTCCCGATCCGCGATGAAAGCAGCCGGGTGATCGCGTTCGGCGGGCGCGTGATGCCCGGATCACAGGACCCGGCCAAATATCTGAACAGCCCCGAAACGCCGCTGTTTTCCAAGAGCCGCTGCATCTTCGGGATCGACCTGGCCCGGCAGAAAATCGTCGAGAGCCGAACCGCGGTCGTCGTCGAAGGGTATACCGACGTGATCATGGCGCACCAGTTTGGCGCCAGCAATGTCGTGTCGATCCTCGGCACGGCTCTCACCGAGCAGCACGTCGGCGTCCTGCGGCGCTTCGCCGACAAGATCGTGCTGCTGTTCGATGCCGACACCGCCGGCGATACGGCGGTGGACCGGGCGGTGGGATTGTTCCTCACCCAGCCGGTGGATATCACTATCGCGTCGATGCCGCAAGGCGTCGATCCCGATGAATACCTGCTCGAGCATGGCGTCGCGGGATTCAATGAGGTCATCGCGGCGGCATCGGATGCGCTGGCCTATAAATGGAAGCAACTGGTTCGCCGATTCGACGAAAGCGGCAACAGCCTCACCGGCCAGCAGAAAGCAGTGGATGAATACCTGACGGCCCTGGCCGGGGCGCGCGGCAGCGGCCCGGTGGACGGCATTCGATGGGGCCAGATCCTGGCGCAGGTGGGTCGATTGACCGGCATCCCCGCGGATCAGCTTCACCGGCGGTTTCGGCCATCAAGACAGCCGAGCCGTCGATTATCGGCCCCTCCCCAAACACCTCCCGCTCAAGCGGATGAGGCAAGCGAGCCGAATACACAAAGCCCGCCGGACGAACCGCCGGTGTGCCGGCCGCTGTCGGCGCGGGAAATTGCCGAGCGGCGGCTTCTGGGCGTGCTGCTCGTGCAACCCCATCGTTGGAGCGCGGTGCAAAAGCAGGCGGGCCTGGATGATTTTTCCGATGTCCTGCACCGGCGGCTCGCGGAAATCTACTGGACGCATCAACGCGATGAGGGAGAGCCGGTATTCCATGAATTCCTGGGATCTCTGGAAACCCAATCCCTGCGCGAATTGGCGGTGGTTGCCGTGCAGGAGGTCGAGGCGCTGGATGACCCGGACACCCTCGTTCGAGAGGCATTGGATTATTTCATTGAGGATCGCGGGCAGCAGGAACAACGCAAACTTTTGGCCGATGTGCAACGTAACAACGCTTCGGGCGCGGATAACTTTCTGGAGAAAATGCAGGAGAGCGCGCGACGACCGGATCTTCGGCGCATATAGCTAATTGCGCTGGTTTGGGCGTCCAAAGTGCGAATTTGGGCTTGTTTTGGCGAACCTGATGGGGTTTGCCGCCGTCTTGAGCGTACCGCCATACCCACGGATGGGGCCGCGAGGGCAGTACACCTCCGGAACTTGACGACCTTTGCGTCGTTTGATCGCACCGTCAGTTGGACTGACGGCCGACCTATACTTGATTATTCGGGCGTCAAATTTTAGACGCCAACCGGTGCCGCGAAAGTTTCGCGTTGCAGGGATCGGGAATGGCCCCGAGATCCTTGGCCCGATTTCGCGCACGGTGAATCTTGCGGACCTGGAGCAACTCCAGGCCGCGCTCCGCGGGAAGCCCGCGGCTACCCCGCTCTTGCGCGGGAGATGGTTCGACCTGGTATGAAGGAAGCAACGGTTATCGAATCGCCCCTGATTGGTTCGGGTTCCCAGGAAGAGGCTGACGCGCGCGTCAAAATCCTCCTGGACCTTGGCACCTCGCGCGGATACCTCACCTACGAAGAGCTCAACGAGCGGCTTCCCGATGAAGTCGTCTCGCCCGACAAACTCGATTCACTTCTCATGATGATCGACGAGATGGGCATTAAGCTCATCGACGAAAGCGACATCAGCGATTTTTCGCGCAGCGGCAGAAAGAAAAAGCCGGCGGCGGCCCCTTCGCATGCCCTCGCCGAGGTTGTCGAGGACGAGAACGGCGAAGTCATCGACCTCAATCTCGAAGCCGAACTCGCCGAGGCCTCCACCAAGCGCATCGACGATCCCGTGCGCATGTATCTCACGCAGATGGGCGAGATCCCCCTGCTCACCCGCGAGCAGGAAATCGGCCTTGCCAAGAAAATCGAGATCACCCGCAAAATCTTCCGCTCTAAAGTGCTGGAGAGCGATTACTGCCTTCAGAGCGCCGTGGAAATCCTCCAGCAGGTGGACGACGGCGATCTACCGTTCGACCGGACGATGAAGATTTCGACGGCGGAGGACAACCCCGACAAGAGCACCATCGGCCAGCGCATCCCGCTGAACCTGGATTCGGTCCGCCGAATGCTGGGCCGTAACCGCGACGACTGGGACGCCCTGCGGGATGCGAAGCTGAAGCGCGAGCAGGAGGAAGTGCGAATGGCGGTGCGCCGGCGCCGCCGCCGATGCGTCAAGCTGCTGGAGGAGCTTTCGCTGCGCACCAGCCGGGTGACGCCGCTGATGAAAAAGTTGTCGAGCATCTCCACCAAGATGGTCGAGCTCGAGCAGCGCATCGAAGAGCTCAAGAAGATCAAAGACCCTGGCGAAGACCTCGAAGTCTGCGAGGAAGAGTTGCGCGGGCTGGAAGACCTGGTGCTGGAAAACGCCCAGGACCTGCACAAGCGCGTCGTGCAGGTCCGCAAAATTTACTACAAGTACGAGGACGCCAAGCGCAAGCTTTCCGGCGGCAACCTTCGGCTGGTGGTTTCCATCGCCAAGAAATACCGCAATCGCGGCCTTTCATTCCTGGACATCATCCAGGAAGGCAATACCGGATTGATGCGCGCGGTGGACAAGTACGAATATCGCCGGGGCTTCAAGTTCAGCACCTACGCGACGTGGTGGATCCGCCAGGCGATCACGCGGGCGATTGCCGATCATGCCCGCACGATCCGCATCCCCGTCCACATGATCGAGACGATGAGTAAGCTGCGGAACATCAGCAAGGTGCTGATGCAGGAGATGGGCGGCGAGCCGACCATCGAGGAAATCGCCAAGCGCGCCAAGATGACCGTCAGCGAGACGCGGCGGGTGCTCAAGATCAGCCGCCATCCGATCTCCCTGGACCGTCCGGTCGGCGAGAGCGAGGACAGCTACTTCGGCGATTTCATCGAGGACGAAAAAGCCGACAACCCCGTCGAGTCGGCCACACAGGAAATGCTCAAGGACAAGATCGAGCAGGTCCTCAAAACCCTCACCTACCGCGAGCGCGAGATCATCAAGCTCCGCTACGGCATCGGCGACGGCTACACCTACACGCTCGAAGAGGTGGGCCGCATCTTCAAGGTAACGCGAGAGCGCGTGCGCCAGGTGGAAGCCAAGGCCATCCGCAAGCTCCAGCACCCGGTACGGGCGCGGAAGCTGGAAGGGTTTTTACCGGGGGGAGTACCGAGATAAAAGAAGGACCTCCATGATTCATCCCAGGGACATTCGTGAACTATTAGACAAGGCTCCGTTTGAACCCTTCCGGATCTCCATGTCCGACGGGCACGCCTATGAAGTCGTGGATCCTGATCTGGTTGTTCCAATGGCAACAAAGCTCTTTCTGGCGCTTCCGGACGATCGGTGGAAGTTCCTCTCTTATCAGAACATAACCGCGATTGATGGCGGCGCCGTCGCGGCATAATTGTTAAGCTTTAATGGAAACGGTGCAAGATCCTGATGATCGATCCTCACGAAGAAAACTTCTGGAAGGCAATATCCGTCGAGCGGTTCGCCGCCGAGCAGGGAATCGAGGGGCCGCAGTCGTTGGATAAGTTGATCGGCGCTGCCGCTGATCTGTGGAGCGATGACGAAGAATTCGAGCGGTACGTTACGTCAACGGAACGCCACGATGCCTTCAGTTCCGAATCTGATCGACGATCTTGATGCGCGTTTGTTAGAATCACCCTGATGAAGATCATCGTCGAACATCATCCAGATGGCTATGTGGCTTATCCCCTGGGTCTGAGAGGCGTCGTAGTCGGCGAGGGCAACACATTCGATGAGGCGGTAACCGACGTCACTTCCGCAATTCGCTTCCATCTTGAGACCTTCGGTGACGAAATCCTGGATTCCGAATCGCCGGTGCTTGACGCCTTCATCGCGGAAGCCGAGGTGGCGTAAGGTGGCCAAATTTCCGGTGGATGCGCCAAAAGCCCGCGTGATTCGGGCATTGCAACGGTTGGGATTTCATATTGTTCGCGAAAGGGAGCACGTTTCCATGCTTCGATCGCGCCCTGAGGGGAGTACCACGCCCCTCACGCTCCCAAACCACCCAACGATCAAAGGCTCAACCCTGCGAATGATTTGTACTCAATCCGGGATTTCGCGCGCCGAGTTCGTTGATGCCTACGATCGATCATAATAATCGCATGTGTCAAACCGAGGAATAGGCGTATTTAAGTTTCGGGTTCTTGACAATCCGCTCCCCGTCGATACACTGCCCCATTCTCCCCTACCGGGGAAGGTTCCCGTTGGGGAATTGGATTTCGTGAGAATGACGACACCATCGAGCCAGCGACGGCGATGCGCGACCGCAAGGAACGAATCATGAGCACGTATATGCCCAAGCCCGGTGAAGTGACGGCCAACTGGCACGTCATTGACGCCACGGACCAGATTCTGGGCCGGTTGGCGGCACGGGTTTCGATGATCATTCAGGGAAAGCACAAGCCGACCTACACGCCGCATGTGGATACCGGTGATTTCGTGATCGTGCTCAATGCCGAGAAGATAAAGGTCACCGGCAAGAAGGCGGAAGTGAATGAGTACGACACGTATTCCCGCTATCCCGGCGGCCGCCATACCTACTCCTACAAGCGCATGAGCGAACTGCACCCCGAGAAGATCGTGGAGCTGGCGGTTCGCCGAATGCTTCCCAAGAGCAAGATGGGTCGCAATATTCTGGCCAAACTTAAAGTGTATAAGGGCGATCAGCATCCGCATGCCGCCCAGCAGCCCAGGCCGCTGAAGATGAAAATGAGCGGATCGGGCGTTAAGATGATTTAAGGCACTGACAAAGACATTGTTTTGAAACGAAGAGTTTTTCGGGATTCATCAGGTGAAGCAATCCATGGCTGAAGAAACGACTCAGGCCGCCGACTCCGCCCCCGCCGCCCCGACCGGGCCGCGCACGTTTGTGTGGGGCGTGGGCCGGCGTAAATCCGCCGTCGCCCGCGTTCGCGTTGCCGCCGGTTCCGGCAAAATCGAAATCAATGGCCGCCAGTTGAACGACTACCTCACGGGCGAGCGCGATCGCAAGGCGCTCTTCGGCCCGCTGGAAGTCACCAACACCGGCGGAAAGATGGACGTTTTCGTCAACGCCACCGGCGGCGGCTCGACCGGCCAGGCCGGCGCCATCGTCATGGGTCTGGGCCGGGCACTGGCCAAGTATGATCCGGGACTGGAAGTAGCCCTTCGCGGCGCCGGGTTCCTCACCCGCGACAGCCGAATGAAGGAACGCAAGAAATACGGCCAGATGGGCGCACGCCGAAAGTTCCAGTTCTCCAAACGTTGATCTTATGTCAACGCCCGAGATGTCCGACACCACAACGCACGGCATACGGGTCGGCGCCGCCGGCCAGTATCTGCCCGAGCACTCCGACCCCGGCCAGCCTCAATACCTGTACGGCTATACGATCGTCGTATCCAACGTCGGCGACCGCCCGGCCCAGTTGATGAGCCGGCATTGGATCATCATCGACGCGCACGGCCGCCGCGAAGACGTGCGCGGCCCAGGCGTCATCGGGCAGACTCCGCGCCTCGAACCCGGCCAGGCTTTCAAGTATCAGAGCTTCTGCCCCCTCCGCACCTCCTGGGGCACGATGGAAGGCCAATATCAGATGCAATATGATGATGGCAAGTCCTTTGAGGTGCCGATCGGTCGCTTCTATCTGCGCGTGCCGGCGGAACAAAGGCCCTGATGCTTTTAATCTTTTGATGAAGCATTCCGTCATGGACCTGATTGCCCAAGCCGTCCGAATCCTGGCCGCCGGCGGGCTGGTGGCTTTCCCAACGGAAACGGTTTACGGCCTGGGGGCCGACGCAACCAATGCCGATGCCATTCGGCGAATCTTCGCGGCCAAGGGACGGCCCGCGACCAACCCATTGATCGCACACGTAGCCGACGCGGATATGGCGCGACGATACGCGCTTCATTGGCCGCGCCACGCGCAGGTTCTGGGTGATCTTTTCTGGCCGGGACCTCTGACGCTGGTGTTGGCGAAATCCGCTGAAATTGCCGCTCAGACCACGGCTGGCGGAGCGACGGTTGGCCTTCGGTGTCCGAATCATCCGCTGGCCCTGGAGTTGCTGCGCGCGTTCGGAGGCGCGGTTGCCGCCCCCAGCGCGAACCGTTCCACGCACATCAGTCCGACAACCGCCGAGCATGTGCGCGAGGAGTTGGGCGACGCGGTTGATCTGGTTCTCGACGGCGGGCCGTGCCAACTCGGAATCGAATCGACGGTGCTCGACCTAAGCCGGCCAACGCCGACCCTCCTGCGCCCCGGCTCCATCACGCGCGAGCAAATCGAGCGGGCCATTGGCCCTGTTGAGGTATTCCACGATGCGATAGACCCCACACACCCCGCAGCCAGTCCGGGCCAGCAGGCCGTCCATTACGCGCCGCAGGCGCCGGCTTATCGGTTCTGCCGGGACGAAGTGGACGCTGTCATTCGCTGGTGTGAGGCGCACCCCCGTGCGACGCGAAGCATCCTAACAGTGGGAGCGATGCCTCCGGGGCTTTTGGGTATGACGTTCGACACGCTTCTGGAAGCGCCGGCGGATCCGCAGGCCTACGCACGCGATCTGTACGCGACTCTGCGGAAACTCGATCTTCCGGGGACGGAGGCGATTTTCGTGGAGATGCCGCCCGATGAGCCGGCGTGGACCGCGGTGCGGGATCGAATCCGCCGGGCGACTGTTCCAATCCAAGGGTTTCGGAGCTAAGGGGCGCGGCTTTACAATCCGCCGCATGCAAAAAATGCCACTGGCGCGGCGAAGCGTGCTGCTTTCGATGATGCTGCTGGCCGGCTGCCGCGCGACAGATCGCGCTTTGAACCCGCCGGGCGGGATGCCCCCAGGCCGGCTGACCAACGACACGCGCGCGGCGGTTTTCGCCCAGCTTTGGCCCTCCAGTGAGGACGAAACCTCCGACACCCGGCCCTGGGCCGTGAAAACGCCGGCAGACCGTTCGCCGAAGATGCCCGCAGACCGCGATGGATTTTTCGTCGGGCTTTCGCTCAGCGGCGGCGGATCGCGCTCGGCGAATTTCTCGGCGGCGGTCATGTTCCAGCTCGAGCAGGCCGGGCTGCTGCAACACGTCGATTACATTTCCTCCGTCAGCGGCGGCTCGCTCGCCGGCGCTTACTACTGCGCCAGCGGAGCCGAATGGAACCCGGGAAACGTGCAGACGCGGCTGGCGCATTCGTTCGCCGGCGATGCGCTCTTCCAGACGCTGCTGCCGTGGAACATGGCGGCTTTTTTTTTCACTGACCGCAACCGCAGCGACCTGCTGGCCGAGAGTTTTCAGCAAGTCCTTTTCACGCGAAATGGCCGCGCCCTCACCTACGGCGACCTGCGGCCGGACCGCCCGCGACTGCTGATCAACGCGACCGACCTGCAATCCGGCCACCGGTTTATTTTCTCGAATGAAACATTCGATGAACTCAACTCGAATCTATCGCGTTACCCGCTCGCGTATGCCGTGACGGCCAGCGCGGCGGTCCCCTTGCTGCTTCATCCGGTTACGGTCCGCGATTACTCCACGGTTTACAGGCAATATCGTCATCTGATCGACGGCAGTATTCGCGACAATCTGGGCGTGCAAACGCTGGTGGCGACGTATGCCGCGCAGGTGAATTCGGCGCAGTCCCGCAAGGCTGCCGATCCGTATCCGCATGGCGCGGTGTTTATTATCGTGGACGCCCAGACCAACTTTAACGCCGACATATCCGGGGAGAGCGACCTGGGGTTGATCCTGAATCTGAAGACCGCCCTGGGCCTGACCAGCACGCTGCTCCTCAATCGCGCCAGCTCCGCCACTCTCGCGGAAACCATCGTCAACAGCGCGCCCGGCGAAGAGACCGTGAAGCAGCTGCGCGAGCAACTCAAACGCCTTAAAACCGATGGCTTCGTCCGCATGAACGATCAGCGCGGCCGGTCGGTCAGCGTGATCTACATTTCGTTGTCGCAAATCCACACGCTCAAGCGTCTGCCCACCGCGACGTTCAGCGAGCGAGTGAACAACATCGACACCTATTTCAATATCGCCCCCACGGATGCGTTCAACCTCTATCAAGCCGCCCGGCTCCTGATGAAGGAGAAATTTCAAACAAAAGTGGCCCAGGTGGTGCATGAAATTGAATCGGGCGGCAACACCGCCACGACCAGGCCGGCCTCGCAAAAGACGGGGAATGACGCCATGTAATCGCCACCGGTTCCGTCGCAGTTTCATTCCCTCTCCCGGTACTCCGGGGGAGGGTTGGGGTGGGGGTTTGCACCGCGAATACCGAGGAACAAAGACCCTCACCCTACCCTCCCCCGGAGTACCGGTGGAGGGCGTAAGGAGCCGGCAATATCTGTCGTGCACCCCATTGCCACCCTCGGGCGGTGACACTGCGCGACGAAGGCCTTATTCTTACCGGCATGGAAATCCGTCGCGCGCAATCAGCGGATCTTGAAAGAATGCACGACATCGACGGCACCATTGAGTCATCGCATTATCTCCACGTCGATCGCAGCGGCGAAGGATTGGCCGCGCAGTGGCGATTGGAGGAGCGGCCGCTGCGCGAAAAGCGGATCGAGCGCAACCGCCCCGCCGACGCCGGACAATTTCTGCTCAAGCAGATCGTGCGGGGCGCCGACGAGGGAACCGTGTTGTTGGCTGAGCATGAAGGGCTGATCGTGGCGCTTCTTGTCGTGCAGCCGCTGCCGGATTTTGGGACCACCAAGGTGATCGACCTGCGGGTTGATTTCGATTACCGCCGGCAGGGGCTGGCGATGGCCATGCTATACCAGGTGATTGCTGAATCGCGCGAGCGGGAGTTTCGAGCGGTGGCCGCGGAGTGCCGAACCGACAACATCCCCGCCTGCCGGCTGTTCGCCAAACTCGCGTTCGACCTCGCGGGCCTCGACACCCAGCGGCATTCCAACCACGATCTGGTGAAAGAGTCAGCGACGTTATTCTGGTATGCGGGATTGGGAGGATGAGGGGGAAGTGCTGAGGACTGAGTGCTGAGAGTTGAGTGCTGAGAATTCGGAGTTGAGTGAAGAGAGTTTGGGGTCGAGAATAAAGAACCTCTGGATCCGGTCGCGAATGGGAGCGCGTGCGGCTAACCTTCCAGCCGGAGCCTTGTCTCTGATAGTGCATATGGAACGCAATAATCAAACTAACCACCCCCCCGGTTACCTCCGCCGCTTGCGCCCTCCTCGCACTCAATGTTCTCAGCACTCAGCACTCACCACCTTTCCTGCTACACTACGCATCCCTCAAGGAGCCGCGCATCCATGAATAATGGCTTTCAATTCTTGCTTGCGGTTTTGTCCTCTGTTTGCCTGGCCGCGCCGGCTTGTTGGGCGCGGTTTCCTAATCCGGGGGTGCCGGTTGAAGGGACGGATGATCCAGCGCCGGCTATTTCGAAGGATGCAGGCATTGCGCGCGCGACGCTGCTGGGTATGTACCGGGTGGAATTGGGCGAGTTGTTCAAGCCGCAAGATGCCGACAAGCTATTGCAGGCAAACCAACTGATCGAGGGCTATTTCGAGACCTCGACCGCCGCCGGGCGAAAAACGACCGTGAAAGCATTAGAGCAAACGGGCCTGGAGCCGGGCGTCATCGGCCGGCTCATTCGCGTTCGCATGCACTGGCCGAAACTCGCGCCCGGAACGTACTACGTCAACGAGAAGCAAGGGCCGTTTGATGTTCGATATTTCCTGGGCGTGCCTCAGGGATATGACCGGGCCAGGGGCTGGCCGATGGTGGTGAAACTGGCGCCAATTGAGCCGTTCATCACCAATCCTCCGCCGGATGCAACGCAGGTGACGGCGCTTTACAACGGGTGGATCAAGGACGAACTCACCCTCCATCCCGATGCCCTGCTCCTTATGCCGCTGGTAAACCTTGCCGAGTTGTACGGCCCCAGTTATGGCGGCATGAACAGCGTCATCCAGCCGATGCTCCATGCCGCCGACCGGGTGAATATCGACCCGGCACGCGTTTACCTGATCGGACACTCCACCGGCGGCATGGCCGCCTGGAACCTGGCTCTCAATTACCCCACCTACTTTGCCGCCATCGCGCCGCTGGCCGGCGGCCTGGGGCATGACTGGCAGAAATTGCGGCTGGTGAATCTCCGAAACGTGCTGCCCGTCGTCTGGCATGATGCCGACGATAAACTCCTCAAGATCGCCCCCGCCCGTGCCATAATCAAAAGCCTCAAAAACCAGAAGATCGACGTCGACTATGTCGAGACCAAAGGCCTGGGTCACACCCCATCCAACAGCATCGTGGCCCAGCGATATGAGATGATGCGATCGCGGGTTCGGCAACTCTATCCGCCGCAAGTAACCATCCAATCCAACCGCCCCGAAGTATTGTTCAACCGCAATGACTGGGTGCAGATCTGGCAGGAGGACGATCCCGGCAAGGAAACCCGGGAACTGTTCCGCATGGGGACCGGGCACATGGACCTTTATCAGCGCAGCGCGAAGGCGGATGCCAAGCGAGATGGGAATACGATCACGCTGGCGCTCGATAATGTCGAATCGATGCGGCTGTATCTCAACGATCAGATGGTCGATCTCAAAAAGCCGCTGACGATCATCGTGAATAAGAAACGCACGATCCACGGCGGCGCCAAGCAAAGCATTGAGGAGATGATGCTCGACCAGCTTTTCCTGGGGCGCGGCTGGCGCTATTACACGGCGGTGCTTGATATCGACCTCACCGATCCGGGCGCGACCACCAAGCCGACCACCAACCCCGCGTCCCGCCCAGCCGTCCCGCCCAAACTGCGCACGGGCAGAATCATCGTCGGCCCAGGCGCGGCGGACGGGGATTAGCCGATCATGCCGACCGAAAGCCAATCCAACACTGCGCCAACCGGTGAAGCCGCCGAAGCCCTGCGCGCCAGCGAAGAGCGGTTTCGGCGGGTGGTTGAGAACTCGCCGGACATCCGAGGCGAACAGGGAACTCTCACGGGCGGCGTGACCGTCATCCGCGATCTCACCGAACGCAAACGCGCACAAGCCGCCTTGCAGGAAAGCGAACGACACTACCGCGATCTGGCCGAGCATAACCGCCTGCTGGTGCGCGAAGTCGAGCACCGCGTCGGCAACAACCTCGCCGGCCTCCTGGGCCTGGTCAGCGTGATGCGCGAACGCGCCACGGATGTGCAAACGTTCGCCGACGCCATTGAAAGCCGGCTGCACGGAATGGCTAGTGTCCGGGTATGGGGGACTTGGCCCTCCAGTCTTTCTGGGTAAGCGCAAATAGAACCATATCTCTCAAGGTTCCATCCATTCCGAGACCGTCACTCATGAACTCTCCTTCTCTCCGCATCCCAACTCTCTCCGCGACCTTGATGCTGCGGGAATTCGTGGTGTCGCATCGAATCTCGATTCTCTTGGCCCCCATCACGTCAAATCCAAATTGCGTAATTCCGTTCACTGCCTCGGTGATGTAGCCCTGCCCTTCGAATCTCGTGCGGCACCAGTACCCTATTTCAAATTTAGGTATCGCCCAATCCCGCGGATGACACCCGCTTGAACCCAGGAACAGACCGCTGGATTTGTGAATCAGCCGAAGCGTGATGTCTTCACGCGCCAGGAAGAGGCTATAGGCCTTGCGTGAGTTCTCTTCCGATTTTTCGATGCTTGGACATTCCTTGGCCCAGGGCATCCAAAGGCGCAGAGTCTCAAACGTCTCCAAGATGGCGGCATTTAGTGCAGGCCCATCGCCCGGGCGCGGCACGCGAATCAGCAGCCTGTCGGTCTCAAATGCCTCGGGAATATCGAGCAGGATCGGATTTGCCATTTTTGAATTATCCGCGATCTCAATCGTGGCGACAATGAAATGACAGTTGGGAATGTGGCAGCATGTTGATGGAGGTGGCGCCGGCCCGTTCGTGGATTAGCCCAAATAATCCAATGGCCCCGGCGGCCCTTCAGCCGGGTATTTCCGTGCCCCTCGGATTTGCACATCGGCCGCGCGACTTCATACCCCGGCCATGTTATAATCAAGGTAATTGATCTAGTCGGCGCGGAACGCCGGCCAAGCGTGAATTCTCCACCGCCTCGCATGCCCAAAACCTTCTATATCATTGACGGCCACGCCCAAATCTACCGGGCGTTTTTTGCGCCGTTCCGCGAGTTGACCAGCTCCACCGGCGAACCGACCAAAGCCACGTTTGTCTTCACGCAGATGCTCATGAATCTGGTCGCGCAGCGCAAGCCGGATTATCTGTGCATGGTCATCGACAGCGGCGACGAAACCGTCTTCCGCAAGGAAATCTATGCAGGCTACAAGGCGAATCGCAAATCGCCGCCGGCGGAGTTTTTTCCGCAGGAGCAGCGGATTCTCCAGATCGTGCGCGATGTGGGCGTGCCGATTTTCGTCAAGCCGGGGTTTGAGGCCGACGATCTGATCGCCACGTTCGCCAAGCGGCTGGGCAATCAGGATTACGAGATTTTCCTGGTTTCAAAGGACAAAGACCTTCGCCAGGTGCTCAACGACTGCACCAAAATGTACGATGTGCAGAGCAATGAAGTCATCGACGTAAAACGCCTGGAAGAGAAGGTCGGCTACACGCCCGCCGAGGCCATCGAAATACAAACCCTCATCGGCGATGCGATCGATGATGTGCCCGGTATTCCGGGCGTTGGCGAGAAGACCGCCGTCAAACTGGTCAAAAAATATGGGTCGGCGGATGCCGTCATGCAACACCTCGATGAGCTGACGCCCAAGATGCGGGAGAACTTTCAGCAGTTCGGCAGTCGGATGGCGCTGGCCCGCCAACTGGTCACGCTCAGGGACGATGTGGAGATCGACTTCGATCCCGAGGCCTGCCGATTCACGGGGCTGAATAACGAAGTCTTGCGGCATTATCTGAGGCTGCTGGATTTCACAAGTTTGCTCAGCCGCGTGCCGGCGGATGCAAAGGAACAGGCGTCGTCGGCCGCCGCGGGCGAAGGCATGGCGGGCATCAAGTCCGAAGCGGCACTGGGCACGCCGCAATCGCCACTGGTATTCGAGCAGGGCTTGTTCCCGGGCCAGCCGCCCGCGCCCGCCCGCAACGCGCCGCGCGCCGCGCGATCGCCCGGCACACCCGGCGATGCCGCGTCGCCCGGCCAGCCGCGCGTCTCTGACCCTGTCGCCTCCTCTGCCGATCAAGGCCTATCCACCGGCGTTTCCTGCAAGTACACCCTCATTCATACCGATCAGCAATTCGAGGAATTCCTCACGGAGTTGCGCCGCCAGAAGCGCTTCGCGTTCGACACCGAAACCGATGCCCTTGGAGCGATGAATTCCAACCTGGTCGGCATGAGCTTTAGTTGGGCGCCGGAGGTCGGCTACTATGTGCCGGTCTGCGGGCCAATGGGCTCGCAATATCTGGCGTGCGACCGGGTGCTTGCGGAACTCAAGCCGATCCTGGAAGACGCCGCAATCCGCAAAGTCGGCCACAACATCAAGTACGACCTGCTGGTCATGCGAAACGCCGGCGTCGATCTGCGCGGCATCGCGCTGGACTCCATGGTCGGCGCGTGGCTCGTCGATCCCACTCGCATGCAATACGGCATCGACCGGCTTGCCGTCGAACTGCTTCGATTCAAGAAGGTTCCCACCGTCGATCTGATCGGCAAAGGCAAGACGCAAACGACCATGGACAAGGTGGAGCTGGAGAAAATCGCCTGCTACGCCGCCGAGGATGCCGACATCACTTGGCGGCTTTCCGAGTTGGTCGAGAAGAAACTCGACGCTCTGCCCGCCCTTCGCAAGCTTAGTGATGAGTTGGAAACGCCGCTCATTGACGTATTGGCGGAGATGGAATTCAACGGCATTTCGATTGACGCTGCCGTCCTCAAGGAGCAGAGCGAAGTGCTCGCCGTGCGCATCGACGAATTGCGCGGCAAGATTCACACAGAATCCGGCGGCGAATTCAACATCGATTCTCCCAAGCAACTCGCCGATGTGCTGCATGGCCGGCTGGGCTTAAAGATCATCAAGAAAACGCCGACCGGCGCCCCCAGCACCGATACTGAAGTGCTCGACAAACTCGCCGACCTGCATCCGGTCCCCAAACTTGTGCAGGAATACCGCGAGTGGGTGAAGCTCAAGAACACCTACCTCGATAACCTCACCGGCTACGTCAATCCCAGGACCCGGCGCGTGCATGGCAGCTTCAACCAGACCGGCACTGAGACGGGCCGGCTGAGCATGTCCGATCCGAATCTGCAGAACATCCCCATCCGCACCGACGAAGGCCGGCGCATTCGTCTGGCGTTTGTGCCCGGCGATCCGGTGCGCAACGTGCTGCTGACCGCCGACTACAGCCAGATCGAGCTGCGCATGCTCGCCCACTTCACCGGCGAGCCGCCGCTGGTGAAGGCGTTCGAGCAGGATGAAGACATTCATCGCGCGGTGGCCGCCGAGGTGTTTGGCGTGTCGCTCGAACAAGTTACCCGCGAGCAGCGCGGCTACGCCAAGACCATCAACTTCGGCATCATCTACGGCGTGAGCGCGTTCGGCCTGGCGCGGCGGATCGAGGGCCTGAACGTTCATTCCGCCCAGGAACTTATCAACGCGTACAACAAGCGTTTCCCGACCATCCAGGAATTCTTCAAAAAGTGCGTGGCCGAGGCGCAGGAAAAGGGATACGTCGAAACGATCCTCGGCCGCCGCCGGCCCATCCCCGACATCAACAGCCCCGTCATCCGCCAGCGCAACGGCAGCGAGCGAATGGCGATCAACAGCGTGGTGCAAGGCTCGGCGGCTGACCTAATTAAAATCGCGATGGTCAACATCCATCGCCGGATGAAACGCGAAGGCCGTCCGGGCCGGATGGTGTTGCAGGTACACGATGAATTGGTCTTCGAGACGCCAATCGAGGCCGCCGAGGCCGAGGCGGCGATGGTGCGCGAGGAAATGCAGGGGGCGATGAAGCTGGCGGTGCCACTGAAGGTGGAAGTGGGATGGGGAAAGAATTGGCAGGAAGTGAAGTAGCGGCACTGAAAACGCCAGTCTCCCGATGGGGCGTCTGCCGAATTCCAAGAGCCGAAGGTCGTCATTCTTACGAAGAAGGATTGCCGCCCCATTTCACCAAAGCACTGGAACGCCGTACGCTGCGAATTTCGTGTCGTCGCTGACGAGAATCATGCCTTCGACCAGCGCTTGTGAGATCAACAACCGATCAAATGGATCCCGGTGTCGATCTCCATGCGGAAAAGGCAAGATGGAAACACGTTCCGTATGTTCCGGCGTAATCGCCAAATGCTTGAATCCATTCCCGAGCATTGCCTCTCGCATGAACTGCGTGTAGGGAGTCGCCAAGACATATTTGCCCATTCTAATTTTTATCGAAATTTCCCAATATGAGGCGGGACTGACATGTTTTACGTTTAGCGGGTCGAGTATCGCGGCTTTCGCTACGACACTGAGTTTTGCATCGCCGAGCGCGAACCAAAGCCACGCGTGCGTGTCAAGCAAAAGTTGCATTACATGTACTCTGCAAAGTCATGAAGGTGCTCGTCATCCTCCGCGACGACCGTCAGCATTCCAAGGCAGTTTCCGAATCGAGGCTGCGCGGCAGATTTTGCCTCGGCCGGACCATTATCAATTGCCGCTTTCGATTGGAGCACCATTAAAACGGTCCCGTTCACCCCAAGCGGCATCACCGCCACGTCGATCTCCGAATTTTTGAGCTCGCTGGGCAAGCGCAAGAGAAGACCCAGGCCCGTCGCGTTCTCGGTAAGCAGGACCGGGTCGTTGCCATTGCGCTCTTTTAAGGCGTCGGCAACACGGTGGTCGAGTTCCTCAATGGGGATTGTCTTCATCGGTCACCTTCAGCTTCGCACATGGCGATCGTTTAGATAGGCATTATAAGCGACTTGTGCTTAACTTGCGCGCGTTACCACAACTCCATCTGCCCCCCCGGTCGCCGAAACCCCGCGGTGGACAGCTCCGGGAATTTCCCGGTGATCCCGGCGGCCTTTTTCCCCATGTCGAACATCGTCTTGAGTTGATCCGCCCAAATCCCTTCGCCGTGCATGCGGCTGCCGAAGCGCGGATCATTGAGCTTCCCGCCGCGCATCGAGCGGATGCGGTTGAGGACTTTGTCCTTGCGGTCGGGGAAGTGATTCTCCAGCCAGTTCTCGAAAAGCCCGGCAATCGTCAGCGCCAATCGCACCGGCGTGTACGCCGCACAGATCGCCCCGGCCTCCGCCGTCGCTTTCAAAATCGCGGGCACTTCATGATCCGTCAGCCCCGGAATCACCGGCGCCACCATTACGCCCACCGGAATTCCGGCGGCGGTGAGTTCGCGGATCGCGTCGAGCCGCCGCCGCGGCGCGCTGGTGCGCGGCTCCATCCGCCGGGCCAGATCGGCGTCCAGCGTCGTCACAGACAGCAGCACCACCGCCGCCTTTTGCGCCGCCAACTTCGCGATTACATCAATGTCGCGCGTGACCATGTGGTTTTTCGTGATGATGGCCGCCGGATTCCCAAACTCCGCCAGCACCTCCAGGCATCGGCGGGTGATGCGGAAATGCTTTTCCGCCGGCTGATAGCAATCCGTCACGCCGCTGATCGACAACGTCACCGGCTTATAGCGCGGCGCCATCAATTCCTGCCGCAATAACTCCGGCGCCGCCGGCTTCACCATGATCTTCGTTTCAAAATCGAGGCCCGCGCTGAAGCCCAGGTATTCGTGCGTGATCCGCGCGTAGCAGTAGATGCAGCCGTGCGAGCAGCCGCGATAGGGATTGATGCTGTGCGAAAAGCCGACGTCCGGGCTGTCGTTGCTGACGATGATCGACCGGCTTTTGTCGAGCAGATAAACCGTTTGCGGCGTCGCCGGCCCGCCTTCTTCCGGGTCCAGGTCCTCCCGATCCGGCTCCATGTGCAGGCGCTCGAAACGATTCGGTGGATTTTGAGCCGTGCCCCGGCCTTTGATGGTGGGTTGAATGGGTTGCATCAGGCCACACCCTCATGTCTGACTAAATCACTGGATAATACGCCGAAAAAATCCACAGCTGCAGTCACGCTTTCAGGAACGGTGTTCCACATTCAGGGCAGCGATCCTTGCTGGCCCGCAAGTCATACCGACATTTGGTACATAAGCCGGGCGTTTCCCTCGACGGGCTCGGGTGACGCCATCGCCAGAGAGGGAGGGGGAGAGTGCAAGCCGCGACGAACCAAAATGGGATGGTGAGATGCCACAGTCTTGTGCTTTGAAAGGTCCATCCCGCGTCGGCGACCTCCTCTCCAATTCCACCATCGTAGTTGAAGCGGCCGCCGCCGAATGTGAAACCCACGCAATGCCATGTCGGGGTCTCCAGATCAATCCAGTTGTCAAGATCCTGTAGCTGATATCCGGAATGCTTTTGGAGCGGCTCGAAGTCCGGCCACTTGTCTATCCACTGAAAATGGATGCCGCCCGCGGCAATGGCGATGGCGATCTCATGTTCGCCTACTGATGTGGCGATTAGCCTTGCAACGTGGTAGCTCATCGCCCATGTGCATGAAGATGTGAGGCACACCAGCAGAGAAATCGCGGAGATCGCGGTAACAAGCCACTGTCGCATTGCGTCCACAGTCTACAACAACGGCGACATGTATGGGATAAGACGGATGGCTTCACCCGAAAGCTTCTTGAACCGCATCGAATGATGAAACGGATCGGACGTGAACTGGCGATACGCGCGTCTCGCGGCGGCTTGGTCGGAAGCGCTTAAGGCCGCAAGCCCGCGCCTGAAACTCGGAGCGACGCGCGACGTCACAGTTTGTCCGGGTCCAACGGCTCGCTCCCCTCCGCCAATGCCGCCTGAACAAACTCGTCGAGCTTCGGCCTGAGGCGCGGGTCGGCGATCGTCCGCTCCCATGCCGCATCTTCGTTGCGGGCCAGAAGGAACAGTGCAAAGTCCCTCGGCTCGTTGTGCCTCGGGGAGTTGTTCGCAGATGTTGACGAGTTCTTGTGTCTCGACGCTCATACTTGGATTTTATCCCAGCGACGCGAAACTTCCAGCCAAACCGCCGGCCATTCGTCCCAAAAAAAGATTCGCCGCACCGTGGGCATGTGCGATCTCCAATTCCGCCACGGCATTTTCGGTCTCGCGATCAATTTCAGCTCGTGCGTTCACCCTTTGCAATGCACAATCCTTACACTATCGCTAATGGAATCCTACGCCTCATCCAGCACGACGTTCCCGTCCTCCATCGTCACCCGTCGTCGGGCCCGTTTTGCGACGGCCAGGTCATGGGTCACCATGATGATGGTCTGCCCGCCATGGGAAAGCTGTTGGAAGATGTCCGCGACCAACTCGCTGTTGTGCTTGTCGAGGTTGCCGGTGGGCTCGTCGGCCAGCAGGGCCGCGGGCTCGTTGGCCATCGCGCGGGCGATCGCCACGCGCTGCTGCTCGCCGCCACTGAGGCGGTTGGCGCGACGGCGTATCTTGTCGCCCAGACCCAGTTGCCCCAGCAATTCCGCGCTGCGTTCCATCGCCGCCTCGCGCGACAATTTCCCTAGCTTGAACATCGGAAGGCAGACGTTTTCCTGGGCCGTGAACTCCTTGAGCAGGTAATGAAACTGGAACACGAAGCCGACGTTTTCATTGCGAAGGGCGGCCAATTCCACGTCATTGAGCTTCGACGTATCGCGGCCATCAATGTACACGGCGCTGACGGGATCGAACGGCGCGTTTTCAAAAGACCGGCTGGGCCGATCCAGGCCGCCCAGCAGGTACAACAGCGTGCTCTTGCCCGAACCGCTGGCGCCAACGATGGAAACATATTCCCGTCGGGCGATTGCAAGGCTCACGCCCTTGAGGATGTGGTTGGCGCTGTCGCCGGTGCCCAGGACGCGATGGACATTCTGGGCGCGCAGAAGCGGCGCGGCGCCGGCGGCGTGTGCGGCCTCTGATTTTTCGCCCGCGAATAAGTTGGCGTCGGAGCCGGTTTGTTCTGCCCATTGCGATCCGTTGACGCGCGTCGCGGCCGCCTCCCCGCCGCGTTCCGCATCGGAGCCGGCTCGATGCGCGGACTGCGATCCGTCGCCGCCCGTAGACGCGGCGTCCCCGCCGCGTTCCGCGTCGATTCCAGGCTGATCGGAACATTGCGAACCGAGCGGCGACTTGACATGCATCTGCCGATTCGAGTCCAGCGGCGCAGCGCCGACTGCATCCCGTCGCGGGCGCTCCATGGATTGTTCAATGTGCCCCACGGATCACCTCCACGGGATCATACTTGGCGGCGCGGCGGGCGGGATAGACGGCTGCCGCCAGCACGACCAGAATCGACGCGACGAACGCCGTATAATAATGCCGGGCGTGGTCGCTCATCAGCAACCCCTCGGCATGCACCAGCCCCTCCACCGTGATCGGAATCCGCCGCAGTCCCTCGATCGCCAGCTTCCCGCAGATCAGGCCCAGGCTCGCCCCGATGACGCCGATCACCAAACCCTGGAACAGGTAAATCAGCGTCACGTCCGCGCGTGAGTAGCCGATGCTTTTTAGAATGGCGATGTCGTTCACGCGCTCAAGCACGGCCATGATGAGGATATTCAGCACGCCGAACGCCGCAACCACAAGCAGGGCGCCGGTGATGATGTAGGTAATGAGGTCCTGGATTTTGAAAATCTTAAGGAAGTTGGCGTTTGATTCCTGCCAGGCCTCGGTGCGATAACCGGCGATCGACTCGATCTGCGCCGAATACTTCTCGGCTTGCGTGTAGTCATCCGTGCGGATGACGATTTCGTTGATGATGTTTTTCTTGTTGAGCAGCGTTTGGGCGTCGTTGAGCAGCATGTAGCCGCGTGAATAATCGACGGGCGTGATGCCGGTGCGGAAGATGCCGACGACGCGGGCGGTTGTTTTGCCGCCGTCAGAGCCGGCGAGCAGAAGCGAATCATCCAACCGCGCGCCCAGCACGTCGGCGACGCCCTTGCCGAGCACCACGCCGTCGGCGGTTGTGCGCAGGCGCGGGAACCCGCCCTGGAGCATGTCCTTGGCGATCGTGGTGACGCGCACCTGCCGTTCGGGCTCGATGCCGAAGATGGTGAGGTTGATCGTTTTGGTGCCGAAGGTGGCTATGATATTTCCCTGCACCGTCGGCGCGGCGGCCACGATTCCGGGTATGCGCCCCAGCGCCGCCAGCAAGCCCGCTGGATTCTCGATCTTGCGCACCTGCTCGCGCGGCTTCACCCGCTCCACGTCCAGCAGCGCATTGGGATCCTTGTACACGCGCTCAAGAATCGGCGTGCGGGTTTCGCGCGGCTCATCCTTGATGGTGATATGCCCGGATGATTCCACCGTCTCGATAATGAACTTGTCCTTGAAGCCGTCCATCATCGCCGACATGGAAATAAACATCATCACGCTGATCGTGACGCCGGCAATGCAAACGGCGGATTGCCGTTTGTGCGAGAGGAAGTAACGCAAGGAGATGAACCAGAGCATGTGGAAACGGGGGTCAGGATATTTCGCGTGAAAGCCGTCGAATTCCGAAACCCGAATTCCGAAATCCGAAAAAGAAAGTCATACGGAAATCGGCGTCTTGCAACCTCTTTCCGATGTTTGTGTCGCGTCAATTGGGCTGGCTGCCATGACATTCGGATTTCTGAATTCGGAATTCGGATTTCAATTGAATCCCTTAAACGTCGAATCCGTCTTGGGCGTGTTCAGGCCGGCGGCGGCGACCGGGTCAATCCAGGCGGTGCGGACCGATGCGCCGTCTTCGATGTTCTGGATGGGGCTGATGACGATCGGGTCTCCAGGATGAAGGCCGGCGAGAACTTCGACGCGCTCGACGCTTCTGATGCCGACGAGATTGTTCCCCGGGACTTTCTTCAGGCGGCCATCGCGAACCGTATACAGCGCGCCGTTTTGCAGGGCCTGGGCGGGGGCGATGGGGGCTTTGGCTTTTGATGCGATGATAAACGCCAGCTCTCCGGTCATCCCGGCACGCAGCGCGGGCAGTTGCGGCGTATTCGGGTCCACCGTCACATCCACCTCGAAGGTCCGCCGATCCGGGTCGGCTTTATCGTAAATCTTCGTGACCGTTCCCTTCATCGACGCATCGGGAAATGAATACAGCGACATGAAAACCGCCTGTCCCTCCCGCGCCTCCTTGATATTTTCCTCATCGACCTGGGCCCGCATGCGCAGGTTCGCCGGGTGGACGTCGGCGACGCGCATGATCTGGTCGTTGACGTTGAGCCGCGAGCCCAGCGGAATCGGCCGATCCAACACCACGGCATCTCCTTCGACCGGGCTGCGAAGGGTTTGCAAATCAAAATTGCGTTGTGCCGCGGCGAGGGCGGCCTGCGCGATTTGCAAATCGGTTTGAAGTTGGAGCATGGCCGCCGACCGCTGCGCCTTGAGCGATTGACCCTGGCTGGCCAGTTCCTGCACATGGTCCGCCGCCTTCTCCACATCGCTGGAGGAGGCCCCACGCGGCGCCATCTCCGCCATGCGATGCGCCTCGCGTGTGGCGTTGTCGAGCATGGCGACATTCGCCTTGAGCTTGGCGTCAAACTCCAAAAGCACCGGCGACGTTTTCCCGTCCGCGCGGCGGCGAGCCAATTCAAGATCGGCCTGCGCCTTGTCCAGCGCGAACTTCAATTGCGGATATTCCACGACCGCCAGCACATCCCCCTTCTTCACCCGCTGTCCTTTTTCCGCGACGCGCGTGATGACGCCGGCGTTACTGGTCTTGATCGGGTATTCCGTCACCGGCTGCACATTGCCGGTCGCGTAAAACGACTTAACGACGCGGCCTTCGACAACTTGAGTGACCATGACCACGGGACGGCTAAACCAGAAAAATGCCAGCCCCACTGCCCCCGCCGCGACGACGAGCGCACAGGCAATGACCCACTTCGCGATGGTTTTGCCACGGCGGGTTCGCATGGTGAGACACTATACGCCAGAGGTTTGTGAAATTCTTCACAGTATCGCGCATCCTTGTGATAATGTAAACTGCCATGTTTGAAGGGATGTAGTTGTAGTTTCGCGGCGTACTTTGCAATCTTCGCACTCTACTTTGCAAGACTGCCGGGCGCGCACTTCAAGCCGGGCCATTGTGGCCGGCTTTTCAAACTTCGATCAATTGTCCATCGAAGGGTTTACGAATTCCCTTCGATCGCGCCGCCCGCCCCGCCCCTGCGAGGTGAATGTCCGCGGGTGGCTCTGCCGTCCATCAGGGCGGCGATGCCGCCCTCTCTGTAAAGTTCGTCCCACTTGAAAAGCGAGGCGCGGCACACGTCCAGACCGTACGTTGCGTGAACGTGCAAGAGGAAGCGGGCGGTGATTTGGCTTTCGTGATAGCCCAATTCCTTGCCGCCGATCTTCGCCCACATCCAGCGGCGCACGCATACGCATCGACGCATCGCCGATGTGTGATTGGCCCACTGATCGACGCCCGCCGCGTCCAACTGCTCGAGCATTTCCATTTCATCGCCGGTGTTATAAATCTGTTTCGCCATCCTGGCCTTCCGTGTCCTTTTCAACCCGCCATCGCGGCCG
>Ga0209483_1000521_pt1 | contig 33253 bp, 24 predicted proteins | sample NGEPerA_FD_184508 | JGI IMG/M metagenome (GOLD analysis project Ga0209483, IMG submission 184508) | Arctic peat soil microbial communities from the Barrow Environmental Observatory site, Barrow, Alaska, USA - NGEE PermafrostL2-A... | ecosystem: Environmental > Terrestrial > Soil > Wetlands >... | reverse complement strand
CCCGACGCCGGCTGCTGACCTTCGTTTCCGCTCCCCATCGTTACATTCCCGCCACACTTTATACAGCACGGGGAGAAGCCAGGAGTGAGTCGCCCGATCGGTCGTCACCTTATGCCGCTTCACCATTGACGGCTCGGCTCAGCCGCCGACTGGTGCGGCACCACCTGACGCTCCTGATCGTCGCCACAGTGCTCACAGTGTGGGTCCACCGCGCGGCTGGTCTGCCGGGCATACAGGGATGGAGTGTCGCCACGGCGTTCGCGAGCTTCCTGCTTCTCGCCGCTGCCATGAGCATCGGGCCGCTCAACGTGCTCAAGCACCGCCCCAATCCCCTGTCAGCCGATCTCCGAAGGGATATCGGGATCTGGGTCGCGATCGTCGCCTTCGTTCATGTGGCGATCGGTCTTCAGGTTCACCTCGGCGATCCACTCAAATACTTTCTGATCGCCACTCCCGATGGGACGATGAGCCTGCGACACGACTGGTTCGGGTTCGCCAACTACACGGGCCTCATCGCTACCTTCATCCTCGTCATACTGCTCGCTGTTTCGAGCGATGCGGCGCTGCGCTTCCTCGGCAGCAAAAACTGGAAGTCCGTTCAGCGACTGACGTACGGTTTGGCGTTGCTCGCCATTGTACACGGAATTGCGTACGAGCTGATCGAAAATCGCGCCCTGCCGCTGGTGTTCGTGTTTGCCGCTATGATTCTTGTGGTCGCGACGCTGCAATTGTGCGGGTTGCGTATTCGTCGCAGTTCCGCGCGCAGCACGCCGCCGCGGTGAGTCCTCATACGATAAACCTTGCCGGCTTGGGATCCGGTCGCCAGCTTGTCTGCGCGTTGCACCATCACTCACACAGAGACTCACGCCGAGTACCAGAATGCCGATAGAAAACGTCTCTGACACAGCTCGGTGGGTTGCCGTGTATCGCGCTATGGAAACGGCGCGACCGGACGCATTGTTTCACGATCGGTTCGCCGACCGGCTCGCTGGCCCGGAAGGATTGCAGATCGTCAACGAGATGAAGAAAGGCCGCTCGCTGGCGTGGCCGATGATCGTTCGTACCGCCGTCTTCGACGAACTCATCCTCGATCGCATCAGGAAATGCGGCGTTGACACAATCATAAACCTGGCAGCCGGTCTCGATACGCGCCCGTGGCGCCTCGTACTTCCGCCATCGCTACGATGGTTCGATGTCGATCTGCCTGAAATAACCGAATACAAGGCGACTGCGATGCGCGCCGAACCGACGTCGTGCATTTACGAGGCGATTGCCGTCGATTTGAGAGACGCTGCAGCGCGCGCCGACCTCTTCGCACGCATCGACGCCGGCGCGACGACAACCCTCGTGATTGCGGAAGGTTTGCTCATCTATCTTGACGAATCACAAGTCGCTGCACTGGCTCGCGACATCGCCTCCATCAAGAGCGCGCGGTGGTGGCTGATTGATCTCGCAAGCCCGCGATTGTTGAAAATCATGAGCAAGCACTGGGGCGGAGCCGTCACCGCTGGCAGCGCACCGTTTCAATTTGCGCCGGCCAGTGGAACCGCGTTCTTCAACGAATTCGGCTGGAGCGAACTAGAGTTCCGGTCAGGGATGTACGAGGCGCATCGACTTCACCGCGAAATGAAAATGGCACCGCTCTGGCGACTGCTGGCCCGTATTTCGCCGGCCACTCAACGCGAGGAATTCAGCCGGATGTCCGGCTACGTCATGCTCGAGCGCAAGACGTAGTTCGGGCAGAACGCTCCAGACTTGTTAGCAACAAGACTTCTCTCGGAATCAGAATTCGATTCCGATTCCGCTCTGGACTGTCACGTCGTTCTTGCGCACTCTGGCCTGTGGTCGCGTATCGTAGCGGTCCGCAACTCCCAGTTTCAGTGCAACTCCCGAGATGAGCGGCGCGCTCAGATTGAAGTCACCGTTCGAGCGGTAGTGCCCGTGTGGCCCGCTCAGATCCGGAAATATTGCAAGCTGCTGATCCGACTTGGCCTTGCCAAAGATCTGTCGAGCGGCGAGTCGCAAGAGACCACCGAATCGCGTGTAGCTCGGTACTCCTGTCGGTGCCTCGTGCGTTATACCAGTTCCGATTTCGAGCGCAATGTCGTTTTGCTTATTGCGCGTGAGCGGCACTGAAACTCCGGTGTTTTCAACTGCGCGGCTGCCAATCTGCGCAAACGGATCATGCTCAACGACTGCTTCGCTGAAAAACGATGGCCGCGACTTGGCCGCCGAGTCGTTGGGACCGAGCGCGAGATCGTATCGAAGAGTGGCGGAGAAATAGTTCTCGGTGGCGTTGCCATCCTGACTGCCGAACTCGCGTTTCGCACTGAGTGCAACCTGTGATCTGTCAGCGCGTCGCGCGACCGATCCCGTAAAGCCGAGGTTGCTGACGTTGGCGTTGCCGCGAGTGAGCATGTAATTCATGCCGATTGCGCGCTTCCAGCCCACATGTGATACATAGGTAGGCAGCGCGCGAGAAGCGAGTGGGGTCGGCTTCGGTGGGTGCATCAGATGTTCGAGCGAGACGACGGGCGCAACGGACCCCGGTGGCAACGGCATGACATCCGGGAGAACACCGACGGTCGTCCTCGAATTCTCCGGTAGCGTATCGAGCGCAAGATCGCCGAGTTTGACGCGGGTGGTGCTGTCTGTCGTCTCGCAGACGGCGACGGAACTCCGTTTGAGCACCAGACGTCCGAGCGTGACGTGCTGAAGCCTGAGCCTGGACTTTGAAATGGAGATCAAATCGCCGCTGAGGCGATCGCCATTACTGAGAATACAGGTGACTGGATAAACCGGTTGCTGCGCGTGGCTGGACAAGCCAGCTACGACGAGCAGGACTGATACGAACATGGCAGGTGGTTTGGGACATGCCGCGCCGCGGCACCAGGCGTGAAATGCAAACTATCACGCCGAACACGGAGCCACAGCCTCAGTTCAGCAGTCTCGCTTCGGTGAGCACCCAGGTGCTCTCGGTTGCTGGCGTCAGGATGCAGGCAAATTTGCGCGGGCTGGGGAGCACGCGAACCAATCCCATGACGGCGGCACCGCCGACTGAGTCATAAAAGACGTGCTCGCTATCCGGGTTGAACTGAGCCGTCGCACGGGAGGCGAGTTGCCCCCGCACCGCCTCCTCACAATCCGACACGGCGCGAGCACGGCGGCGGTCAGACGCATCCTGCCCTGAAGACTGGCACGACGTTAGAAGCGCTGAGAGTGCGAGCAGGATCACTGACACGGAAGGCTGGTTCTGAGCCACCACATCTCCGCAGGGTGAAAAATCAGGGGCCGCCCGAGGTTGCGGGAGGTCCCTTAGTTCGACTGACGACGCAGGGTGCAATTGGTAACGAGCCGGCTAACGACTCAGTCCTGAAACCCCGAGGTCAGTCAATCGTCGAGCAGCGATGGCCGAAGCGCGCCGAATCTTTGTGAGATCCTTTTGAGCACCAAGGGAACCAGCGCGGTAGCAACGGTTACGAGCACGTATCGCAAGACCGGGTTTGGGATTATCCTTGCCAGGCGGCGTGCAGTGCGACGACTGATCATGACGGCAGTTACCGAGCGGAGAAGAGGCAATATCGATGGATTGGGGTCGCCGTGAGAGAGCGCAAGGGCCGTTCCGCGCGAGTAAGGAATCGAGGTATCGCAGGTTCTGGTACCGGACCGGCGCCGCGCTGGCTTCCGCCGCTTGCGCGGCTCTAGTCACCAGTTGCGGCAGCGATTCCGCTACCGGTCCGCCGCAGCTGAAGGCACCGCCACCAGTAACCCGAATCAGCTTCTCCCGGCTCGTCGATTCCGTGGAAGTGCAGCGTAGAGACAGCGTAGTGGCTACCTGTATTGACTCAACGGGGGCGAACGTCGCCAGCTGCCAACTTTCCTGGAGCGTTGAAGACACTACCGTCGCGGCCGTCTCGCAAGCCGGTGTCGTCACCGGCGACAAGGTCGGTACTACGGGCGTCCGTGCGACGATACCCAGCGGTGTTTCCGGGACCCTTCAAATTGTGGTGTTGCCGCCCGCAATTGCGACAGTGACGTACCCGACGACGTCGTTCACTCTGAGCGAGGGTGACACCCTCACGCTTCCGACACCCAAAATCGTCGATCGTACCGGTGCAGTAGTTACCGGTCGTACTCCGACATACAGCTCCAATTCATCGGGGATCACAGTAACCCCGACCGGACTTGTAACGGCAGTAACCGCGACGAGCGGCGTGATCACTGCGACACTCGACACCGTAAGCGTGCACCTGTCGTTTACAGTAGTTCCGGCGCCACTCGGCAGCGTCAAAGTCATGCCGGGCATCCTCGACATGGGTGTAGGCCACACCGTCGCGACGCAGTCGTCGGCTTATGGCCAGGCTGGACAGCAGATTTTGGGGCGCGCGTACACGTACAGCGTTGACAATGCATCGGTTGCGCGGGTATCGACGACAGGAATTGTCACTGGAGTTTCACCCGGCAAGGCGACACTCACCGTATCGACGCCCGGTGGTTCGACGACAGCGCCTATCTCGGTCGCGCAACTCGGCGCCGGAGGTTTTGTCATCGATCTGCAGTTTGTCGGGACCGTCTCGCAGGCAACACAACAGGCTGCGCAACAGGCGGTGGCAAGATGGGAGCAGGTACTCTCCGCTCCGCTCATCCCCTACCACATCGTTACCAACACGAACGACTGCGGACCCGGCATACCGGGGGTGAACAAGACCGAGACAAGCCTGCTGGTAATGATTCAGGAAGATTCGATCGACGGCCCTGGCAAAACGGTCGGGCTTGGCGGACCGTGCGTGCTTCGGGACGATGCGCCGCAACTCACGGCCCTCGGAACGGTGACCGTCGACAAGGCGGACGTAGGTTTACTCCAGCAGCAAGGGCTGCTTGTGGCAACACTGACACATGAGATCGGCCATATCCTCGGAATCGGGACACTGTGGGATCCGGCGGATGCGTTCTTCCCGAACCTGGCAACGGGAATCGGGGGATCCGACCCGGTGTTTATTGGGCGCCAGGCAAGAGTTGCGTCCGCCGCACTGGGCTTTACCGCAGACTCGTCGCTGGGAGTGCCGATCGAAAACACTGGTACGGTTGGCGACGGGACCCGTGACGCGCACTGGCGCGCGTCGGTCTTCGGGCACGAACTCATGACGGGTACGCTTCACGCCGGGCTGAATCCCATCAGCCTCGTCACAATTCAGACGCTCGCAGATTTCGGCTATCCCGTTGTGCCCGAGGCCGCGGACGACTTCAACGTCTTGAATGTGAACAGCCCGGGCAGCTGGATCACTCCGTCGCTGAGCGTCGGCACTCGAGTGCGCGAAACCATTCTCTATCCACAGTTCACGGTGACGCGGCGCGGGGTGTTGCGCCGGATCCCGAACGCAAGGCACGCAAAAAAGCGATAGTCGTTTGTTCTGACCTTGCATTTCGGTGTCGCGTGGCTGTTGTTTCAACCACCCGAACCGGAGACTACAAATGCGACGCCATCTGTGCCTTACCCTTTCGGCGCTATGCGTGGCTGCGTCAGCATCTGCTGCCAGTGCTCAGATCCCCGCCGCCGAATTCGCCGCGCGCCGTGACTCCCTCGCAGCGCGCCTGGGAAACGGCGTCGTAATCGCCTTTGGCGGGCGGACGCCTGTGACGGATTTCGGTCCGTTCTACCAGCTTCCAGCATTTCACTACCTCACCAACTTTGACGAGGCCGACGCCGCTTTCGTCATGGTAATTCGGGACGGTCGCGCGGCAAGTACGCTCTTCCTCTCACCTATCGACCCCAGAACTGCATTCTATTACGGTCGTCGGCCCGACTCGGCGACAGTTGCAAGCACGCTCGGCGTCGGCGCCCGCTCGTTTGCGTCGCTCGGGGGAGTGGCCGATTCGCTGGCGGCTACAGGGCTTCCGATTTACACGCTCGCGGACTTTGGGGACGCTGATTTCGCCAAGCAGGATTCGCTCACGCGTGGCCAGATGTTCGTGCGCTCGCTCATCAAGCGACATCCGGGGCTTGTGGTCAAGGACGCCCATCCAGTCGTCGATCAACTGCGCGCCCGCAAGAGCTCGGCGGAGATCGCGTTGCTCAAGCGCGCGGCGGAAATAAGTTCCGTGGGCCACCGTGCGGTGCTCAGCATGCCGGAGCCGCGGCACGAGTACGAGATGAAGGCTGTGCTTGAATACAACTTCATGAGACTCGGCGGCGCACGGCCCTCGTATGGGTCGATCGTCGGGGGCGGAAAAAACAGCACTCAGCTGCATTACATGCTGGATAGAGATGCCGTGCGTCCGGGGGATGTCGTGGTAATGGACGCTGCAACCGAGTACGACGGTTACGCGGCCGACATCACGCGAACAGTCCCGGTGAGCGGCAAGTTCACCCCGGATCAACGGGTCATCTATCAGCTGGTGCGCGACGCGCAGGCAGCCGCCGAGCGCAATTCGAAGCCGGGAATGACCGCAGCAGCCGCAACAGATTCATCGATCGCCGTACGTGCGGCTGGTCTCGCGAAGATGGGTTTGATTGAGGGTATCGATGCGACGTTTGATCCCCCGTGGAAGGTCAACTGTGTCGCAGCTCCGTCCGGGTGCAGACAGTCGATGCTGTGGATGATTCACGGAATCAGCCACGGTCTCGGACTCGCTGTCCACGACCCGGCCCAGTTTTACACCGGTGATCGCAGTTTCAAGGAAGGTGATGCCTTCACGATCGAGCCCGGCATCTACATCAGTACAGCCGCGCTCGCCGCACTTCCCGACACACCAAAGAACCGGGCATTCATCGCGCATGTTCGTTCCAATGTTGAACGTTACAACAATATCGGCGTTCGAATCGAAGACGACTACGTGATAACCGCCAAGGGGCTTGAGCGAATCAGCAGCGCACCACGTGAGATTGACGAGATCGAGGCGATCATGCGCAACCGACCACCGCACCAATAACCGCACCGGCCATACTGCGGTGATTCTGCCGAGCGGGTTTCGGGAGGATGGAACACCGGTGTTCATCCCCTCGCCGGCCCGTTGTTCGGCGAAGGCGAGATCCTGGCGTCTGGAATGCCTGCCAGCAGGCAACTGGGCCACCAGTTGAGGCATCCGCCGCTTTTCGGCGTGAGGGCTGTCCCGGAAATCACGCCCGGAGCCGGCTCGCTCAGGCAAATCGCGAGTTCGGTCAGCCTACGCCGATCCGGACAATCATTCGACTGATTTTCCGCTCAGAACGAAGCGGCAAGGCAAGTCGTATGTTATTCAGCGTCAAGGCACCATACTCTCACATTCAAGGGAAATGAGTCAAAGGCTGATCGTCACCATCGCGACCGCCGCCGCTGCTCTGGCGGCCGGTTGCACGCACACGGCACCCGAGCCGGCAGCGGTTCCGGCACGAGCGCCCGCAACACAGTCGCCTATGCGCGCCGGCCCTGCCGGAGCGACACCGGATTCGAACGCACGCGGCGGCGCCGCGGCTGAACCGAAGCCGAAACCGTACCGTCGCGTCATCACGTCTGAAGCGAAGACGGTTCACGGATTGTTCGATGTTCACCGTGTCGGTAGCAAGCTGTATTTCGAAATCCCAGCGCGTATGCTCGACAAGGACATGCTTCTCGTCGGTCGATATGCTCGCTCCGCGGCCGCCGATCCAACCCCGACAGGTGGATTTGGCGACTATGGTGGTGATCAGTTTGGCGAACGGACGCTAAGATGGGATCGCGACGGAGATCGAATCATTCTTCGCTCACCATCGTTCGCGATTACGGCGGATACGACACTTGCCGTGTACCGCGCGGTGCAGGAATCGAACTATGCACCAGTCATCGCAGTGTTCAACGTCGAGGCATTCGGTCCCGATAGCGCAGCCGTGATCGATGTCACGCGGCTTTACACGACCTCGGTACCGGAGTTTGCCGCCATCCACGGCACCATCGACGAGAAGCGGTCGTATATCGAAAGCGCGCACGCATTTCCCGACAACATCGAGATCGAAGCTACGCAGACCGGTGTCCCAACCCCGGCGGGCGGACGCGGTGGCGCCGCACCTGCACCAGCAGCGCGCGGCACACAGGCAGCGCAGAGCGTGCTGGCACACTGGAGCATGATACGGCTACCCGAAAATCCGATGACGCCGCGGCGCTTTGACGAACGAGTCGGCTTTTTCTCGATCCGACAGGTTGACTTCGGCGCTGAGCAGGGTTCAGCTGTTCGTCAATACATCGCACGTTACCGGCTCGAGAAGAAGGATCCCAACGCGGCTCTGTCCGAGCCAGTCAAGCCAATCATCTACTACGTTGATCCAGGAACACCTGAAAAATGGAAGCCGTGGATCCGCAAGGCGATCACCGACTGGCAACCGGCGTTCGAGGCTGCTGGATTCAAGAACGCGATAATCGCAATGGATCCGCCTACCAACGATCCAAGCTGGTCTGCGGAAGACGTCAGACACACGGTGATTCGCTGGCTTCCATCGACAGTCGAGAATTCAGTTGGTCCGCATGTAAGCGATCCGCGTACGGGTGAAATTCTGAACGGCTCCGTGCGCATCTTCCAGAACGTGCTGACTCTGGTGCGCGACTGGTATTTCACGCAGGCCGCTCAGGTCGATCCGCGCGCACGCTCTCTCCCGATGCCCGACTCGCTCATGGGCAGGCTTCTGGAGTTTGTGGTTGCGCACGAGATCGGACACACGATCGGTTTGCGTCACGATCAGCTCGGAAGCTCCACCTATCCTGCGGACAGCGTCAGAAGCGCAACGTGGGTGCACAAGATGGGTCACTCTCCGTCCATCATGGATTACTCGCGCTTCAACTACGTGGCGCAGCCGGAAGATCACATTCCGCTGGCAGACATCGTCCCGCGAATCGGGCCGTACGACAAGTACGCAATCATGTGGGGATACAAGCCGATTCCGTCGGCACACACACCGGATGCGGAACGTCCAACGCTGGACCAGTGGGCACGCATGCAGGATTCCATCCCGTGGTATCGCTTCTCCGAGAACAACGCGGCTGGCGGCTTCGGCACTCTCAACGAGGCGGTCGGCGATGCAGACCCGGTCAAGTCAACGGGCCTCGGCTTCAAGAACCTCGAACGGGTTGTCGGTTACATCGACCAGGCTGGTACTCGTGAAGGAGAGGATAACAGCGTTCTGGAAGACATCTACAACCGTACAGTAGGCCAGTGGACCACAGAAGCCGGTCACGTTGTGACGGTGGTCGGTGGCTCGCAGGTCCAGTACAAGTCCGGCAGCCAGCCCGGGCCGGTGTACACACCGTTGTCGCGTGCTCGTCAGGCTGACGCGGTTCGGTTCATCAATGACAAGGTGTTCAAGACACCGACGTATTTGATTCGCCCGGAGATTTCTGCGAGAATCGAGGCTGGTGGAATGATCACTCGTATTGATAACGCACAGGCACGCATACTCACCGCGCTGTTCGATGACAGTCGGATGAATCGCATGCTGGAGAATGAAGCGGTTGCCCCGAGCAAGGGCGACGCGTACACGCTCGCGAGCATGCTCGACGATGTTCGGCACGGCGTGTGGAGCGAACTCGCGGATTCGCGGATCAGCATCGATCCGTACCGCCGAGCATTGCAGAACAACTACCTGACGCAGATTGACAGGAAGCTCAACCCACCGCCGACACCGGCGGCGGCGGCGGCGCCTGCGTTCCCCGGTCGTCCAAGAGCTGAACCGCTCTCCGAAGATGCAAAGTCGGAACTGCGTGGTGAGCTTGTATCACTGCAGGCTGAAATTCAGCGATCGATCGGTCACGCAGCGGATCGTGAGACGCAACTGCACCTGGCCGGCGCGGAACATCGCATCGGTGACATACTGAATCCGAAGAAGTAAGGATTCAAAATAAAGCGGCCGCCTCGAGAGTGCAGTAAAGACTCTTGAGGCGGCCGTGTTGTATCTGGTTCGGAATGCATGGTCACTCAAGCCGCGAAAAGCATCTGAAGTCGCGCGCCGGAAAATGGATCCTCGCGTTCGCAGGGATGACGGGCTGAAGTCGCGCGCCGGAAAATGGATCCCCGCTTTCGCGGGGATGACGGCATGGATCACGGCGTTCGCAAGAATGAAGGCGGAGTACGCCGCATTCGAGGAGGTCGCTTCGGCTTGGGCCGGTGATGTCGTGGTGGCGGTTGCTGCAAGGCCCAGCGTACTCTTAATGTTGTCGCCACGATCACGATCAGAATAAGCAGCTCGATGTAAACCTTCTCTGCGTCGAAAGGATCGATCGGAGCATCCTTCAGCGTCGGATCGGTGAAGATTGCGTGGGCGGCAAAGAGCACAAATAGAGCATACGTCACATAGTGCATCGGTTTCCACCATCTTCTGCCGATCTGAAACCTGAAGTATGATGTCACCACGGTGAAAACAAGCAGATAGAGCGCGCCCGCTCCGAGCATGTTGACCCACGGCTGCTTCGGTGCGTTGAGCGGGAAGAGAATGTCAATGATCCGGAAGTTCACCGTCGAGGATAGCAGGATCACAGCAGGGTGAAGTATGCTCACGCCCAGAGCGGTGTATCCGGTCCAGTTATGCAGCTTGAGCGTGTTGATGTGCCGATGCGGCCAACGCCGGACTGGATTGTATTTCACCGACATCAACAATCCGAGCAGGATGTTGAGTGTGAGAAGTGTTATGGCAACCAGGGCGATATCGCCCGAGATGTCTATTGCGTCCAATGACCGCTCCTCATAATTCGGATGTCTGTGCTCGGCGCTCTCAGAGCGCCACTTTTACCGGCTCGCCCCGACACCAGGATGCAGCGCATCTGGCGTCACCGTACCAGTATGGTATCTCGCGAATGTCTTCACAGTTCCAAAGTGCAATATCGGCGCTGAATCCGGGGGCGATCTGACCAACGCTGTCCGCAAGACCTACGGCTGCCGCACCATTAACCGTTGTGGCAAGCAACGACTCGGCGACGCTCATGTGCAACTGACTGACGCCGATAGTCATTATCAATGGCAGATTCGGCGTAGGTGACGTACCAGGATTGAAGTCGGTCGCGAGGGCCACGACCGCCCCCGACGCAATCAGCTCGCGGGCGGGAGCGTGGCGTGGTCTGCCCAGGAAGAACATCGTGCCTGGAAGTAGAGTTGCGACCGTGTTGGAAGCCGCCAGTTCCCGAATACCAGCTGATGAAATGGCGGCAAGGTGATCGGCCGACGTCGCGCCAAGCGCCACGGCCAGTTCTGCGCCGCCGCACGGCTCCAATTCGTCAGCGTGGATCTTCAACTTCAATCCGCTCGCGCGCGCTGATTCAAGGATGGTTCGTGTTTCGTCGAGCGTAAATACACCAGGCTCGCAAAATACGTCCGCGAAGGTTGCGAGTCGCTCGGCGATCACCGCGGGGAGCTGTTCCTGGATCAGTTGCTCGATATATTCGCTGCGACCACCGCTCCGTTCGCGATATTCGCGTGGGATCTCGTGTCCACCCAACCAGGTTGGAACGATCCGGATGCTGCATTCATCCTGCAAACGGGCGATGACTCGGAGCGTTTTGAGCTCATCGTCGAGACTCAACCCGTACCCCGACTTTATCTCGACCGTGGTCGCACCATAGCACGCGATCCTTTTAATGCGCTCGCGAGCGAGCTGCAGCAAATCTTCTTCGCCGCGCTCACGCAGATCGCGGACCGAGGAGTGGATACCTCCTCCCTTCTCCGCGATCTCCATATAACCAGCACCGGCGGCTCGCAACTCCTGCTCATCGTAACGCGGTCGCCCGAAGACGGCATGAGTATGCGAGTCCACAAGACCGGGGGTGATGATGCGACCACCACAATCGACACGCTCCGCATCCTCAAAATCGCGTTCGATGTCATTGAATGCACCTACCGCAGCAATCAGAGGTCCATCAATTGCAATTGCGACATCCGTCCTGATGGCGACGTCCTGCATTTCTACGCCGCGGCGCCCGCGCGGCGGACCGGCGCACGTTGCGACCTGCGACGCGTTATGAAAGATGATTCGCCGAGTCACGTGTTCAGCGCGGAATCGGAATGGTAAGGTGATGTCGCACAGCCGCGTCGCGCGCGCTTGGGTATCCAGCGTCAGCGTGACGCAGAATTCCGGTCGCCGGATCGTTCGTCAGGACGCGTTCGATGCGCTCACGCATTTCAGGAGTTCCGTCGGCAACGACCACCTGTCCCGCATGCAGCGAGTTGCCGATCCCGACACCGCCGCCGTGGTGAAACGAAACCCAGCTCGCACCACTCGCCGTATTGACGAGCGCGTTCAGAATGGGCCAGTCCGCGACCGCGTCGCTGCCATCGAGCATCGATTCGGTCTCGCGGAACGGCGATGCGACGCTGCCAGTGTCAAGATGATCGCGCCCGATCGCGATCGGCGCTGAAATCTCACCGGAAGCAACCAAGTCGTTAAGTGCAACTCCGAAGCGTGCACGATCGCCCTGCCCCAGCCAGCAGATGCGCGCCGGCAACCCCTGAAAATGAATGCGCTCGCCGGCGAGCTTGATCCAGCGCGCGAGATGCTCGTCATCCGGGAACAGATCCAGCACCAGTCGATCGGTCCGCGCGATGTCGGCAGGATCGCCGGATAGGGCGGCCCACCGGAACGGCCCTTTCCCCTCACAGAACAGCGGCCGGATGTACGCGGGGACGAATCCCGGAAAATCGAACGCCCGTTCGAGCCCCGCGTCGAAGGCTACAGTACGGATATTGTTGCCGTAATCGAAGGTGACAGAGCCCATCTTCTGGAGCGCAAGCATCGCCTCCACATGCGTAACGACGCTGCCGGTCGCGCGACGCAGGTATTCGTCGGGGTCGGACTTGCGAAGAGCATCAGCGGCGGCGAGCGACATGCCGGCAGGCACATATCCATTCAGCATATCGTGTGCGCTGGTTTGATCTGTGAGCACATCGGGCACCACGCCGCGCTCGACCAGTGCTGGAATTACATCGGCCGCATTTCCGACCAGTCCGACAGAAAGCGGTTCACCTTTCGATTTCGCTTCATCGAGCCAGCGCAGGGCTTCATCGAGACTGCCGGTCTTGCGATCGCAGTAGCCGGTCTCGATTCGCTTGTCGATACGCGACTCTGCGACTTCTACTCCAAGAATCGCTGCGCCGAGCATCGTTGCAGCGAGAGGCTGCGCACCGCCCATACCGCCAAGGCCGGCAGTGACAACCAATCTTCCGGCGAGTGTTCCACCAAAGTGCTTGTTCGCGACAGCACCGAGCGTCTCATACGTTCCCTGTACGATCCCCTGCGATCCTATGTAGATCCACGAGCCAGCAGTCATCTGGCCGTACATCATCAGGCCGGCGCGTTCCAGCTCGCGGAATTTCTCCCACGTTGCCCAGCGGCCAACGAGATTGCTGTTCGCGATCAACACGCGTGGTGAGCTCTGATGTGTGCGAAGTACACCGACCGGCTTGCCACTCTGAATCAGAAGCGTCTCGTCGTTTTCCAGATCGCGCAGTTCGCGCACGATTGCGTCGAACGCTTCCCAGTTGCGCGCGGCCTTCCCGGTACCGCCATAAACCACCAGATCGTCGGGGCGTTCGGCGACATCCGGATCGAGATTGTTCATCAGCATGCGCATGGCGGCTTCCTGTTGCCAGCTCTTGCAGGTGATCTCGCTACCGTGTGGAGCGCGAACCGTTCGTGCGCCTTTTGTCATTGCTTCATCTCCCCTTCTCGACCCCATTCAATGCAGTCGTCGAACCGTCCCGCGAATATCTCTGCTGAAAGCGATGCGATGTCACTACTCATGACGCGATCCCGTTCCAGTCGAGCAACAACAGAGCGTACTCGCTGGTGAGCCTTTGCAACCGCCGCAGCAGGCTTGAGCGGTGCTCGGAAGTCGATCCCCTGAGCACCGCACATCAACTCGATCGAAAGCACGTTGCGCACGTTCTCCATGATACGACGCGCCTTCCATGCAGCGCCCATCGCCATCGGCACAACGTCTTCCTTGCTGCCGTCGGTCGGAATCGAATCGACGCTGGATGGGTGGGCCAGAACCTTGCACTCGCTCGTGATCGACGCCGCCGTAACCTGCGCCATCATGAAGCCAGAATTGGTGCCGGCGTCCGGTGACAGAAAGGCCGGTAGCCCTTCGTTGAGATCCGGGTGCACCAGCCTGTCGGTCCGACGCTCGCTGATCACCGCCAGATTCGTCATGATGATGGCGAGAAAGTCCAGCGCCATCGCGACGGCCTGTCCGTGGAAATTCCCACCGCTCAACATTTCGCCGCTGTCGAACACCAGCGGATTGTCTGTTGCGGCGTTCAATTCGCGCGTAACCATGCCTGATATCCAGCGCAGCGCATCCAAAACCGGTCCGTGCACCTGCGGCACACAGCGCAATCCATACGCATCCTGCACTCGGCGGTCATTCGAGCGATGCGACTCGCGAATCTCACTGTTGGCGAGCAACAGTCGCATCACTCGTGCGGATTCGATCTGCCCGATCTGTCCGCGCGCTTCCTGAATTCGCGCGTCGAATGCCACTGGCGTTCCCTTGAGGGCTTCGAGCGACATCGCCGCCGCAACGTGTGCAGTGCGCCAGAGCCGTTCCGCATCATGTACGAGCAGCGCCGCGATCGCCGTATGCGCCTGGGTCCCGTTGATAAGCGTGATCCCTTCCTTCGGTCCGAGTTCCACTGGCTCGAGACCGTTCGCGCGGAGCATTTCTGCAGCTGGACCCGACTTGCCATCTCGCGAGAGAGTTCCCTCACCGATCATCGATAGTGCGAGATGCGCGAGTGGTGCCAGATCTCCGCTCGCACCGACGCTTCCCTGCTCCGGGATCGGTGGATAGAGACCCGCGTTGAGCATGCCAGCCAGGAGATCGACCAACAGCGGTCGAGCGCCGGAATATCCCTTTGAGATGACATTTGCGCGAAGCAACATCATCGCGCGCGTTTCCGCCTCGTTCAACAGCGGCCCGACGCCGACAGAGTGCGATCGGATCAGGTTGACCTGCAATTCCGCAAGTCGATCTGGCGGGATCGCGATATCGGAAAGCTTGCCAAATCCAGTCGTGACGCCGTACACGACTTCGTTGCGCTCGACGATGCGTGTGACGATCGCGTTGGATGCAGCCATCGCTTCGCGCGCCTTGTCACGCAGTTCAACTCGGGCGCCGCGTCGAGCGACCGCGACGACATCTTCGATGCACAGCGACCGTCCATCAAGTTTTATCACTTTCGAATCGGCGCTCATACGTCAGCCCGCCGCAGCACCAATCCGGTGAGGAATGTGAGCATAGCGTGAACTGCGACACGGACCGTGGCGCGGCGCGGATCCTGTGACGGATCAATCTCTACTATATCCAGAGCGCGAACCTTGGGGTGTGCGGCAAGCACCAGTAAGATCTCGAACAGTTGCCAGGATGTCATTCCACCCGGCACGAGCGCTGGGACTCCAGGTGCGAATGCCTGATCCAGGACATCCATGTCGAGAGTTACATAAATCGCCTGCGAGTGTTCGGCCACGGCCTTCAATGCACGATGAGCGATCTCTGCTGGAGCGACATTGGCGACGTCGCGCGCCGATATCTGCGTGATACCGGCGTCGCGGGCCACATCGCGGTATGCACGTGCGTTTGCGAACGCATGCAGCCCCACCTGGACGATGTTGTGTCCTTCGAGTGTGCCCGATTCCAGCAGCTGGCGAATCGGAGTGCCGTTGCTCGGCCCGCCGTCATCCAGGTTACGGAGATCCATGTGCGCATCAAGTTGCACGAGCCCGACCGATCCACCGGTGTGAGCCTTGAACGCCTCCACGGATGGCGCGGAGATCGAATGATCACCACCCATGACAATGGTGAACGCACTCTTCGATCGTTCGAGCACAGCCGCTACCGCATCGTGGATTCCGGCGCGAGATCGAGCGAGATCTGTTACATGGACACGCGCGTCGCCAGCGTCGCGCGCGGTGAGTGCTGTCGCCAGGTCAATGTCGTGCTCGAAATTGTAGGTGGACACCGCGCCGAACATTTCGCGGATGGCCTGCGGTGTTCCGGATGCTCCCGAGTGGGATATGGAGGTTTTTGAAAGCGGTGCGCCGATGAGAACGACGTCTGCGGCTTCAGTGCCGTCCCACGGGCGAATCCACGACGCGACCTTGGTCTCGAGGTGGTCCCGGAAGAGGGGTGAGCCCGGCGGATTGAGCGGTATGTTCGATTGGGTCACGTCATTACAATAACGTCCCTCGCAAGATGACGTAGGCTACCGAGAAGTAGATCACGAGGCCGCTCACGTCGACGAGGGTAGCGACGAAAGGCGCCGAGGCGCTCGCGGGGTCGAAACCGAGGCGGCGGAGGAGGAAAGGGAGCATCGAACCGGCCATGGATCCGAAGGTTACGACTCCCACCAGCGAGACACCGACGGTGACTGCCACGAGATTGTGATGCAGCCCGTAGTTGTACCATCCGAAGTGCTGCCACGTGAGGATTCGGACAACTCCGATCGTGCCCAGGATCGTCCCGAGCGCGAGGCCGGTTGGCAGCTCGCGAATTGCAACGCGCCACCAGTCCCGCAACTGCAGCTCCCGGATGGCCAGAGCTCGGATAATCAATGATGTCGCCTGCGATCCGGAGTTACCCCCCGACGAGATGATCAGCGGAATGAAGAGCGCGAGCACCACTGCACGTGCGATCTCGTCCTGGAAGTGACCCATCGCGGTTGCGGTGAGCATCTCGCCGAGAAAGAGAGCTGCGAGCCATCCTGCGCGCTTGCGGACCATTCCCCACATCGAGATGCGCAGGTAAGGGGCATCGAGCGCCTCGACACCACCGAATTTCTGAACATCTTCCGTGGCCTCGCGCACCATCGCATCGATAACGTCGTCCACCGTAACGGCACCGATCATCCTGCCGCCTTCGTCGACAACTGGCAACGCGACGAGGTTGTACTTGGAAATCAGGCGCGCCGCATCCTCCTCGCTGGTCAACGGCGACGTGGACAGTGGTCTGCGCGTGTCACCGACGTTCATGATTTTCGATCGGTGGTCGGCCAGCAGCAGATCCTGAAGATGAATGGTGCGCAGCAGAACACCGCTGGTCGGCTCTACCACATAGACAGCGTAGACCGCGACCACATCGGGCGCGAGCAGTCTCACGCGTTCGATTGCATCCGCGACCGTCACGTTCGAGGCAACGCTTGCGAACTCCGTCGTCATGATCGCACCGACCGAACCGTCCGGATAAACCAGCAGCGAGGAGAGGAGCGACCGTTCGGGCTCGTCGATGGTCGCGAGAACGGCCTTTCGTTTGGAAGGCGATAGATCGCGCAGCAGATCAGCGCGCCTGTCTGGTGCCATCGCCGAGATCAGCGCGCCTGCGACACCGCGATTCATGTGCTGGACGATTTCGTGGCGGCGATCGAGTTCCGGCTCGTCGAGCACATCGACTGCTACGTCGAACGGCAGATTCACCATGACGCGAGCGGCCTTGACGGACGACAACTGATTGACCAACTCGGCGACATCGGCCGCACGAAGCGGCTCGACGAGTCGGGCCATCTCTTCAGGCTTGGACGACGCCTCGTACAGCGCGGAGGCCGTGAGCGTGTCTGAGAGGACGGAGGACGCCATTCCGGGAGCGGTTGATGTTGGACAGTTTGCGCGGCGAGGTGAAACGCGTTGCCGAGCCTATGTTAATCGACTGGCCGTCCGCGCGCCGGGCGGGGGGTGGGCCAGTTCGGCGGAATCCGGGGGTCGGAGAGGCCCTTGGGTGTCGGGGATGGTTTCGCCGGCAGCCTGCCTCGGGGTGGCGCCGTCCTGCCGCCTCCGATTAAGTTGAGAGGCTGTACCAAGAAGGCATCGGGGTGTAGCGTAGCCCGGTAGCGCGCTTGCTTCGGGAGCAAGAGGTCGCCGGTTCAAATCCGGCCACCCCGACTGATAAGATCAAGCCCTGTAACGGTTTACGTTGCGGGGCTTTTTCTATCCACCTACGGTGTGCCTGTTTCTGTGTCTGTTTGGCGGAAAGACCGACCTCAAACGACTTCCCGCAACCTTTTCGGTTCACTTACAACAGCCAGCATCGTTTCCGCGTCCGCTTGCTGGTAGCACGTCAGAAGCGTTTCAACGTCCTTCCAGCCACCCGCCGCCGCAACGTCCTTCAGCGAGTGATGTTTTCGTTCTGTGGCCCATTTCCGCCGGTAAGGATGCCATAGCCCGCCGTCGAGCTTGGGCAGTCCCGCCGCATCCTCGGCGACCCTAAGCCATTTGTCGAACAAGTACCGATCCATCGGAGCATCCGTGCGAACCTCCGCCTGGAACACCCAACCGCTGATGGTTCGTAAACGCCGCTGAAAGACCCGTAAGGCGTTTACCACATCGTGCGTAATAGGAACGACCCACTCCTGCCCTTTCTTGTCAGCTTCCGCCCGCCAGCGGATCGAACCGCGCTCGAAGTCGACGTCCTCCCATCGAAGATTACGTATCGAGTTCAGACGACGCCCCGTCGCCTCGGCAAGGATCAACGCAAGTTCAATCTTAAGCCATCGCCGTTTGCCTTCGTCCGTTGTCTCGGCACGCCGCAACTTTCGCATTGCAACGCACGTTCGATGAAAGCGTTCCCAGGTTGCAACTGGGCGTTTGGGGTTCTTCTCACGAACCCGCCGCACGCCTTCCAACGGATTGTATTCAAGCCAACGACGGTTACCCGGCAGCCTTACCGTCATTGCCCACTTCAACATCGAGTGCAGCAACGATAGATCTGCATCAACGGATCGTTGCCGCACAGCATTCGTCCTAACCACCTTTGCTCGCTTCCCTGAGCGGTATGGGATTCCCCCGCCCCTGCGCTTCACCGAATACGCCTCCTGGTCAAGCGCCGTCAGCGATCGAACGTCGCGATCCGCACCGAAGAAGCCCAACAGGACCGCAACTCGACATTCCGCGTTCAGCTTCGTCAACGGTTTGTTGTCAATGAAGAGCGACGCCTCTGTCTGATACCTCTCCCACAACTGCACGAGCGTTATTGGACCTGTTGTAATTGGCGTTTCATCCTTCAGCAATGCGCTGAGGAGCGCCTTTCCGAGGCGCTCCGCTTCGTGACGATCCGCCGTCCCCAAACTCTTGCGCGAGCGCGTACCGCCGGGCAGCCATACATCTCGCCAGAACACACCGTCCCTTCGTCTTTGAAACAGCCGGACGCGTGTGCCACGATCACCAAACGTGCGCGTCCACATTCCTCCTAACTGGTGCCACTCAGTTCGCCGTGATTTACGAGTCGCCATAGCGCCTCCATCACCGGCTTCTGAGAGTCCGAGCGTCGGTACTTACATCGTAAGAGCGTTTGGTCGATCCGTCAAATCGTGTGGGACGACGCGGGAGATCTCCTGCCCGAATACGCGGTGAATGCAATCGGCCTGCATTTGACAGACGTCCGTCGCGTACAAGTCGGCCCAGATGATCGACCGAATATCCGGACAAGACCGCTGCCTCCCGTAATGTCAATACGCGGTTAGCCTCCGCGTCCTCGACGCTCGCTAAGTCAGCAAGGAATTGCGCGACCACTTTAGAGCCGTTCACCATCGCGCCCGTTCGATCGAACGTGTCTCGCTGCAAGTCCCATTTAGCTTGCAATTCACCGCGCGTCATTGATCCTTCTCGGTTTCATCGTCGGGTGCGATCGGGTCGTCAAAACCCGGAGCACCCGGAATGCCCGGAACATCGTGCTCCGCCTGCTCCGGGTGTTCCATGATTGGAGGGAGGTAATGGGCAAACGCGATGGCAAAGTCTACGCGTCGGTAGCCACGAAACGCTTTTTTCTCGCCGGGCAGTCGAATCTTGTCAGGAGTAATTCCGAACGGTTTGATTAGCGCTGCCAGCCTCTCCGCGCTTAACTGCTTGCCATGATTGGCCTCCAGCCATACGCTTTCCTCCTTTATGCACAACGCATGGAGCAAGATGTGTGTAGGCATCGCATCAACCTTCGGCACGCCCTGAAAAATTTCCCGAATGTCCGATAGCAATTGGATCGCCGGTGAGACGCTATCAGCTTCGTTGCCGAGCAGCGTGACGGCGCTTTGTCGCGAGAGTTCCGGCCACGGTCCGCCGACGAGGTCCGCAATCGCCAACAGGGGACGCCAACTGTCGGCCGCGCGACTGTGAAGTTCTGATGGAACAGGCGGATCAGCGATTTCTAATCGTTCGATATTGTCGCGTACCCAACGAGCAATTTTCTGGGACAGTACTGAGAACTCTTCAAGGCGATCACTTCGAATGCGTTCAACATGCTCGTGGGGAGCCTTTCGGCGCATCGGGAGCGCAATTGAACGATCCATGAGCGTTATTGGAATTGTACCGATCGCTGCTAGTGCCTTTGGCGCCCAAAGCGAGTAACGGGTTGGTACGAACGTGTCGCCCTGCTTCTCATTGCGGACAGTGACTGCACCCATGCGAGTATGGCCGCGATTCAATAGTCCAATCAACTCGGCGTCGTTCTTGAGATACGTGTCGACTTCGTCCAGCAGTAGCGTAGGCTCAAACGCAGCGATCGCTCGGAAGAAGCCAGCGGTCGTTAGGTTCGTCACCGATAGAGGGCGGGCACACAATGCTTCCAGAACTTGCAGGACCGTCGTCTTGCCACATCTGGGAACAGGTGATAGGAGAGCCAAGATTGCAGAGGATTGTGCAGCTGCAAAGGCGTGGGTATGCACGATCCAGAGGATCAGCGCAATAATGGCGTCGTCGGCCAAAACGAGATAGCGTCGAATGATCGCCATCAGCGCAGCGAACAATGCCTGACCTTCAATGGGTTCAGGCCACGGTTCGATATTTGGGATTGCGAACGCATTTTGTGCCGGAAGTGGCGACGCTACGGATTGTTCACCCGCGACAATTTCGAGAGCGGCATCGCGGAGTAGTACGCCGACAAGCGCAGCTATGGGCTCAGGCAGGGATGTGAGGAATTTCGCGCGCGCGTTTCCCGAAATGATGTTGAACTCATCGAAGGCCACAACGCCGCCGGAGTCAACAGCGCGAACAATTACGGAGGCTCGTGAGGGTGTCTTCGGCGTTATTTCGATGGAGACATACGCATTTTGCTTGTGAATCTTCATACGTGGCTCAGGCGGTGTGGAATGAAAAAAGGCTCAAGCCATGGAGCTGACGTAGTACAGTCAACTCAAAAGCTTGGGCCTTGACTCCAGGAATCGGCATCCGCGTCTCGTGGACACGCTAACTGCGATTCCAGCAGATCACCATTCTTAGGCGGAGAGGATCTCCATCACCTCCCGACAGCCGCCAGATGACTCAGCCGAACATTCTGACGGTAACATGATCCCGCCAAACGTGCAAGGGGGGTGCCGACCGACGTGAGCATACAATCGGGGATTGCGACGTTAAGGACAAACGACAGGCAGAAAGCCTGCTGTTCTCCGGCGCGTCCGTTTTTGTTTTTTTTTGTTGTTTTTGTTTCGTCGCTCGCTGTGCTTGCGTCCTCAGGCGATCAGCCGGAAAGTTCCAAGACACCTTTTCCACCAATCTCCGTGTGATCCACACGCAAGTCGCACAGGTACGCTTCCCAACGCGAGCAATGCAACGGGATTGATAATCTGTTGACCGTCATGCGCAAGCCTATCATCTAGGTCCATGGCGTGGAACAAAAGTACGCCGAGCGATTGCATGGGATTGCGTTGCTCCGTGATCGCTTGGTTCCAATCTCTGTCAATTGCGGCCAGCAGTAGCGCCGGGTATTCATCAGCATATACCGCTTCAAGGACCGCGCAGGCTCCGTCACAAATGCTTTGCGCTTGATCCGAGGGCAGAAGATTGCGAACGGCTTGGAGGCCCACACCATACGTCGCTATGAGTACAGCGACCTGCGTCGCGTTTCGCCCAAGCAGATCTGGCCGCGACGCAAGTGACTTGGGGATACCAGCACCAATTTCAGCTGCGGCCCACTCCCATTGCTGATTGACGTGGCTCGCCGTATCACGAAGGAACGTGCTGATTGCTTGCGACTGTTCCATTTTTCTTTTGAATAGCATTAGACTCTCCAATCGTTTCAGCGACGTAAAGACGGACACCGATTCCTGCAGGTACTCCCGAGCACCAGAATTACAATGGCAGGTATCCGTTTTTGGATCGCTTCCGGTGACACCTCATTAGCAAATCAGTCGGATCTTCTCCCACCTCCGGTGCGGAGCGCGGCATAAGGTACCGTCGCTACAAGTTCAAGCGATGTATTCCGCAGCTGTTTGATAAGGAGAGAGAGAATTCCTTCGAGCTCGCTCGTCTGTCCCGACGCAGCGAAGAAATATTTGACAAGCACGAGAGCAGCGATCTCCGCGATAATATCAACCCCACCCGGCCCATTTCGGAGGTGCGTGTAGTTGTTTCGCATGAAAGAAACTTTGCGGTCGTGCCTTGCGGCTAGCGAGGAATCCGATCTCGCACGGCATTCCGGCGTCATCGTGGGACGCCAAGAATCTTGAAGGCGTTTCTCGCGCACTTCGTCAAGGATCGCGTTAAAAAAGTCCTCGCGGCGATCCATTTGATGTTGCAGAATCCATCGCTCAGTGATGCATACGTAGAACGAAAAGAACTCCCCCAAGAACAGGCGATGGGCGCGTCGACACTGCCAGGACTTTCCCTCGGGATTGTGCTCTACCCACAGTGCATCCAGCGCGTCGCATTCGCGGAACGCCATCGAAGCGATTAGTTCGCCGTACGATTGTGCCGAAAAATGACGGCTTCGGATCAGTAGAGGGGTTGAATTGGAGTCCGGAAGGAGACTCATATCGCCAAGGACGATCCCGCAAGCTTGTAGGCAACAGCCCGTTGGGCAATGGCCTGTGGTATTGCACCCTGTTAGGCTACAGCCTAAGGGGATGAAGAAAGCTGCTCTCCCCTTGTCGTTTGGGCGCGCCGTCCGCCGATTGCGCGAACAGGCGGGATATTCTCAGGAGCGGTTTGCCGCTCAGGCTCATATAGACCGCACTTACATGAGCGAGATCGAGCGTGGCACGACAAATGTTTCCTTGGAGATAATAGGCCGCCTGGCGAGGACACTTGGGATCGATTTGGCGGACCTTTTCGCTGAAGTTGACCGCGAGGCTAAGTAAGTCGCTCGCGGCTCGCCTTGTCGCCCCTCGGTACGCATCAAGCGTTCGGACCCGCAGACACGTCGAATCAGCCTCGGGAGACTTTGCCTCGTAATACGTCTACGGAGCGATCCGCAACATCGCGCAGACCGGTTCGACTCTCTTGATGGCGATGTGCGTGGATGCACCATCACGTCCCGCAGCGGATGGGCTCCGCCGGGCAAATAGGGCTGATGTCTTACGAAGGATCTCATTAGCGGTACACGACAGTTCCCATCTCAAGCGGGCACCCGAGGGGGGCATGCGGATGAAGTGCCAGCACCTCGCTGGACGCGTTGTAGCCTTAGAAACGTCGCTCATTTCGCTTTCGCTTTGCTCATCATTCGCGCTATTCCGGCCTCTAGCCGTTCACTTCCTTTGCGCTCTGCATCAAGTACAAGGATCAGATGGTTATAGCTCACTCCGAGTTCTTTGGCCGCGCCGTGCATTGTTCTGCCCGTCCGGATAACGAAGACCTTGAACTCGACTCGTCTCTGAGACATTCTGGCAATCTAGCCCCACCTATTAAACGAACACTCAGGAGCTAGTACTTAGACGAGAGTTGGCCGTCGCTCGAGTCCCAAATGCCTCCCGTGAGGGCTAATATTTGGCTGAGGTTTATCTTCCCAGATGGTTCCCCGCCCAGGCACCAAAACAAACAGGTAACCGAGCTGCGATAAATGGCTGATTTTATTCACAATCCGGATGGCGACGAAAGGATTGGAGATCATTTACGATCCGCCCTAACATCGGGTAGGTGGTTAGAGCTTCACGGCGCCGTCGCATTCGTACGCGCCTCCGGCGTTCAACATCTCGCCGATGCTTTGCGACAATTCGGAGAAGCAGGTGGAATCTGTCGACTTGCTGTAGGAGTGGATCTCGAGGGCAGCTCCGAGGAAGGACTTCGATTGCTCATCGACAGCGTGGCGGGCGACGCTCGAATCTGCGTCCTTCACAACGAGAACCACTCAACATTTCACCCAAAACTCTGGCTATTCGAGAACGTTACCTCCGCTCACCTCGTCATCGGTTCGGGCAATTTGACTGGCGGGGGTCTATATACGAACTATGAAGCTTCGATGGGCCTGTCCTTGGATAAGTCTATTCCAAATGATGAGGCGATCGTCCGGGCTGCGCGGGAGACAATAGTGAAGTGGAACTCGCCCGACGGGTCGATCGTACGACTCTTGGATGCTGAAGCCATCGACGATCTTGTTCGCTCAGGTTACGTACTATCCGAACGGGCTATTCGCGAAATTCGCGAACGTGAGCGACAGGACAACGTAACCCGGACGGAAAGGCCCCCCCGTCTCTTCGCTTCGGTCCGAGTTCCACCTGCTCCGGCGCGCTCACAGTCGCCGGCGTTCGGTGGACTGCTACCTACGCGACGTAGTCAGCAAGAGATCGCGGAGCCTGTGCAGGGACGCGGATTCTTAATGACGCTGCAAAAAACGGACGTCGGAGTGGGACAAACATCCAGCGGTACGTCTCGAAGATCACCCGAGCTTTTCGTCCCGTTGGCCGCGCGCGACTACGATCCTGATTTTTGGGGCTGGCCTAATAAGTTCTCAGAGGATCCTTCGCGAGCCGGCAAGTTCGACAGGTTGGCGGTGCGGGTCCGACTCGGCACCAACACAATCGCGGTTAACATGATGACGTGGCCCGTTAAACACGACTTCCGCCTGCGCAGCGAAGCGCTGCGGAGTAGCGGAGACGTCGGAGATATCCTGCGCTTGGAAACAATTGACGGCGGCGCACAATTTGAATACTACGCCGAAGTGATCCCACAGGGCACGACGCTGTTCGCTCAATACGACGCGTTATGCGTGCAACCAGTACGCAACTCCATCAAACGATGGGGCTACTATGGCTCAACGCCGCCGGAGGCATAGGATTACTTCGGAGCCCATCGCGTTTTTTCGGAAGATGTCTCGCGAGACTAGCATTTCCATCGGTATAGAGTGCTCGACCTTGAAACCAACGCGAGTTGCAACATCCGCTAGTAACGCAGCAGTCTCAATTGATACTGGCTCTCCGCCGGCAATCGTACTGTTGTTGCCGACCACAACGTAGGCGCGACCGTTCTTTCTCAGGAGCTGTTTCATGTCTCCGAGGACGGCCTGCATGTCCAAAAAATACCGTCCGAGTAAAGCAGCTAGATTGCGCCTCCGAAAGCCAACAACCGCGCGAGTGTTGAGCATATTAATTCTCTCCACAAGTGCAGCAACCGACGAAGGGAGCTCCGACTTCACGGAGCTGAAATGGTCCCAGTGTGTGCGGCGTTCGCGCTCAGAAATCTCCCGATTCCCTATCATTTGCCCATCGCGCAGTCGGTGCATCGCTCGCGGCAGTAACCCGAGATACGACAGACTCAAGCGATCGGTGTCTAAATATGGCAACGCCGTGGCGTAAGGCGGGGACGTCACTATTGTATCAACCTTCGCCACGTAATCCGGCCACGCGCGAGCGAGCGAAGTGGCAGATTGCTCGGCAATCTCACTCCGGCCCGTGGGCGCATCTGCCCTCTCTCGCAAGACAGCCAGGACTGATCGGACCGCCCGACCCAATCCTTCCAGGAACTCCTTTACGGGGTCGATGTCATCACTAAGTCGCACCTCTTTCCTGACGCGCAGGTCGTCTAGTTTCTGCCATGACACCGAGCGAATGATATTGCTGAGCGAAAGACGAAAAAAATCGCGAATTACATCGTCCGACTCCTTTTCGATTGCCAACGATATGCGATCCAGATCTGTTAGCACTTGCTCAGAGAACCAACTGGTCAGGTATGCCTGGTCTGCATCGGGCAATTTCTCGAAGTAGGGGCGAGTGGCCCCGTCTATTTGACTCGGCGATTCGAGGAGGGTGCGTCGGAGACGTTCGTAGGACTTGCGCAGACGCTGTGTTGAAGTCGCAAGTAAGGCTGCTTTGGTTCTTGCCATCAGTACCGAAAGCGGATTGATGTCCGCTCCAAGTCCAACGAAGCCGCCTGTCACAGCCTCGACGATAGTCGTTCCACTCCCGCACATAGGATCTGCGACTATACCCCCCCGTCTTATCTCAGAAATGTTGAGAAGACCGCGAACGAGCTGCGGAAAGAATTTGCCGCGATACTCGTGAATTCCGTGCGTGCCGTAGCGAAGACACCGGCGGTTCGGCAACGCCGGAATCACATCGAACGGAAGACGTCGCGATATCTCGTCTAAGGGCACGCCGTTCCTGACGATGTTTGTTGTTGCCTCAAGCAGCACTTGCTTTGTGGCGTATTCACGTCGCCCGGTGACCGTTTCCCAGAACGCCAGCCGCTCAGCAAGCGCCGATGGCGTTACACGCGTTTCCACGAAAAATTCTGTTGCATCGTCAATTCCGCCGTCGATCGCAGCAGGCTCCGCGTTTGCCAGGGCACGCAATTCCAGAAATGCGAGCTTTCGCTCAAATGGTTGGATATATGGCTTAATTCGTAAGCAGACCTTCATTGACGTTCACCGGCTCGATTTTGAAGAATCAACACGCTCTCGGTCTTAATCTTTCCGATGGCAGGATTGAAGGCCTTCTTCGTTACCTGCATGGTCCGGGCGATGCACGCCGCTCGTTTAAATCCGACCTCACCTGCGACGTCTGAGAGCAGCTGCGCGTTATCCACGAGTGCTCCCCCGATCGTGGAACTCCCCACAACGAAGCACGCGTATCGGTCGCGGCGCAGATGGCCACGCAACCATGCAAATATCGCTCGCATCTCTTGCTTGAAAGTGTCAACTGTTGCTGCGTTCCGGCCTTTGCTGCTGTACTTGCGATGGCTGCCAATTTCAGCCCGCTTGAACTTCGGTTGATCCATATCTAACCAAAGCATTCGCGTTCGATGATACAGATGATAGCTATATGCATTCGGATAGGGCGGAGAGCAGACGACTAGATCAATCGGAGGAATCGCCGGACAGTCAAGAAGGCTTGCGGAAAGGACTAGTGATTGGAAGCGAGGCTCATAAAGATCGGTGAATTCACTTATTTTTTGGACGGCTGTGTGGAGAGCGCGTGCGAAGCGGCGCAGTGTGTCTCCTGGACGAGTTCCTTTTTCTCGTCTAACGTAGCGAGTATCGGAATCCTGCTTGGAGGACGAGACAATTATCGAAGACATGCAGACGCGCGCCACGTCGGCGACACTGGAATCGGTGAGCGCTGAGATCCACAGCTTAATCTCCGCAAGCTCCTCAATTACATGAGGGTCAAACCAAAACGTTAGGTCCTCTCCTTCCGGTCGCGGGCCAACCGATCGAAACGCCGACGTGCCGAATAGCGTGTCGATCCCGGTAAATCCAATTGATACCGCTAGCATGTCGGCCCGGCTAGCCAGACACGCTAGCTCCGCAAGTTGCGCATCCGAGAGCGGTGTAGTCTTCGCGCGAGTTATCAGGCAAGCAAGGGGGTTTGCATCAATTCCAATCGCATTCCTCTTGAGCATCAACGCTTCGACCTGAGTCGTACCGCTGCCACAAAAGATGTCTGCGACAGTCTCGCCGGTAACAGAAAGCTCTTGAATCAGCGCGTTCGGAATCTGTGGAATGTATTTCGCTGGATATGGATGTAGGCCGTGGGTCAGATAGTCGGTCTTGGCATCGCTAAAGTCCCAGTCAATCGATTGGAGTCGGTTGATGCCGGAGCCAAGGGGGTCACTCCGATTAGCTAGCGCCTCGGTTCGACTCTCAGACCGTGCAAACTCCAATACCCCCGCCGTCGCCACCGCATCGAAATAGCGCCATCCATTTCGGTCTCGCTCTGGCTCCGGGATTAAGCCTGCCCTCAACCAACGGAGGAGCGTGTCACGATGCACACCCGCGGCCTTTGCCACTTGTGATGTGCTTAACGGATACACGGATGGGGCAGTGGACATCATGCATATAGTTGCATATACGTTGACGCATTGTCAACGGTCAAAGTGCAGGATGCGCCTTACTGAAGGCTGCAGACATTGCGATAGGACTCGAAACGCTGTGCTAGTGTCCCCGTTTTCGCTTAAAAGGCGCCTCTCTGGGCCACCATAGCCACTCGTCGTCCGCCTCGCCGGCCATTTTATGAGCCTCGATAGAATCCCGTGCGGACTCGCGGGTGAGTCCCAGATCTAGTTGAAAAAACAGGTGGTGCCTCCATACTAGAGCATTGATCCAGGCAAGGATTTTTGCTCAAACTAGAAAGGACATCGCCCATGACTAGAGTACGACGGAGAGGCGTGAAGCGCCAGTCACAACGTCGGCTGCAGCGGCAGCGTTCATTGGCGGGCACTGACCATCAGTTGAGCACGCCATATGACGACGGTACCGTAACGACGCCGATGATCGACTCCACGAGTGTGGCGATGATCCAGGCGCTGATTCCCTTGGGCCTCAAGGCCGTTGAGGATGCGTTGCAGCAGGAAGTTCGATCACTCACCGGAGCGAGGTATGCGCACGCCGACAAGCATGACGACGAGCCCACCGGCATTGCCCGCTGGGGCTCGCAGCCGGGCTCGGTCTTCCTGGCAGATCAGAAGCTTCCTATCAAGGTGCCCAGGGTGCGTGACGTCGGGGCAACTCCACATCGCGAGATACCGCTATTGACCTATCAACAGTTACAAACGCCACGGTCAGCGGACGTGGGACTGTTCCGCCGTGTACTCGGCGGGATCTCGTGCCGGGAATACGAGGCCGCAGCTGAAGCGGTGCCGGAGGCATTCGGGCTGGCGAAAAGTTCGGTGTCGATGGCTCAACGAGATTCTGGACGAACAGCCTACCGTGAGAGCCAGCGAGCGAGAGGCCCAACGAGCGTCGGCCGTCGCGGTGCTCATGCCAAGATGCGGTAAGTAGCCCACATAGCCCCTTCGCTATCAAGGTTGCCTGTTGCGTTTTCTTTTGTCATTTGCTACCATTTGCTATCATGAAGAAGAAACTGAGCGAGGTGAATCAGCAAATGTGGCTTACGGTCGAGGAAGCGGCCCAGTACCTGGGCATGGGTAAGACCGTGCTCTATACCCTAGCTCGTGAAGGACGAATGCCGGCGAGCAGGGTCGGTAAGAAGTGGACCTTCGAGAAGGATGAGCTCGACTCTTGGGTACGCGCAAACCAGCCGATGGAAACATTCTTCACCAGCCTTGACTTCAACATTGAGGAAAATGGCGCGCTTCGCGAACCGCAGCGCGAGGCCTATCTCCGCACATACGAGTTCTTCGCAGCGGGCAAGAATAAAGCGATTGTCCAAATCCCCGTCGGCTGTGGTAAGTCCGGCCTCGCCGCAATTTTGCCGCTCGGCATAGCGCATGGACGTGTGCTCGTCATCGCTCCCAACCTAACAATCAGAGATGGCCTCTACGATGCGATGGACATCACGAATCGCCAGAAGTGTTTCTGGCGCAAGGCTAGTGTCCTCCAAGCCTCGCAGATGATTTCCGGCCCTCTCGCGGTTACCCTTGAGACTGGCAATATCAGCGTTGCGGAGAAGGCACATGTCGTCATCACGAACATCCACCAGCTCGCTACTAGCGTCGACAAGTGGCTCATGCAGTTTCCCGATCGCTTCTTCGATATGGTAATCATCGACGAAGCACATCATAGTGCTGCGGACAGCTGGAAGAAGGTGCTGGAGCGCTTTCCTGAAGCAAAAGTTGTCTATATGACGGCCACACCATTCCGAAGCGACCGACAGGAAATCGACGGCGAGCTCATATACCGATATCCTTTCCGGAGCGCGACGCTCAAGGGATATATCAAGCGCTTGAAAGCGAGTTATGTCGCGCCGTCTCAGATACGGCTCGGATTTGCGGATTCTTCTGGCAAAACTTATTCGCTCAAGGAAGTTCTTAAGCTGAAAGAAGAGGATTGGTTTAGTCGCGGTGTTGCGCTCGCGCCGCTCTGCAACAAACACATCGTGGATAGCAGTCTTGAAAAGCTTGAAGACCTGCGTAAGACGGGAACTCAGCATCAGCTCATCGCCGTCACCTGTTCCATTAACCACGGCAAAGACATAAGGGCTTTGTACCGTGAGCGCGGGTACAACGCCGAGATCATTCATAGCGATATGGATGATGAAGAGAAGGCGAAGGTAATGCTCGACCTTAGGAGCGGCGTACTCGACTGCATCATCCAAGTGCAGATGCTCGGGGAAGGATTCGACCACCCGAAGCTGAGCGTAGCGGCAATATTTCGCCCGTTCCGTACGCTAGCGCCGTACGTTCAGTTCGTCGGACGCATCATGCGCGTGATCGTGCAAAACGACCCCGGGCATCCTGACAATATGGGGCACATTGTCACCCACCTCGGCATGAACCTTGATCAGCGGCTCAAGGAGTTCAAGCAATTTGAGAATGACGACGAGGCATTCTGGGAGAAAGTCATCGGCGGTGAAGAGCCGGAGATGCCCAAAGAAGTACTTGACGGCACGGCCCGTCGTCGCGTGAGAGAAAGCGATATCGTAGTTGACGGCGAGATCGTCGACTCGCTTTGGGAAGAGGACTTCACCACGGTAGAAGACAAGCACGTTATCGAGGAGCTTCGCACGAAACTGAAATCCCTCGGCCTTGACCCCGATCAAGCCGACGCGATGGTCAGGGCTTCGCGTACCAGCGACGTTGTTCGCAAAGCTCCCACCGAGGCGTTTGCGATCCAACCTCATCTGGCCTGGAAGGAGTCTCGAAAACGCCTTGATGAGCAAGCAAAGCGCACGGCCAATATTCTGTTGAACAACGTCGATCTAAAGCCCGTGGGTATAGACATACCCTATAAGTACGCGACACTCGGAATTCGTGCGGTGAACAACTATGTCGCTGCTCTTATGATGGTGAATGCCGAGATCGACAAGAAGCTCGGGAAGGACCGAAAGGATTGCTCAACTGAAGAGTTCAAGGCCGCGATCGATGCTCTCGAAAAAACGCTCCGGTCCTTGGTCCGGCGCGTTAAGAAGGCGCAGAGCGAGTATGAAAGACATGCCAAAGGGTAAGACGCCATCACTGATCGGTTTCTCAAACGGTCGGCCGAACCGTGTTGAGGTGTTGCGCAAGAGCCAATGCTTTCGTTGCGGTTGCGATATTCTTGTCGGCGCCGATTGCTTCAACATACCGAAAAAGAGCGCCGGCTTTACCAAGGAATGCAGATACTGCAAAAACTGCTATGAGAACGTGCTTGAGCAGACCCGAGCAGATTTCGAAAGTCTCAAGAGTCTGTGAGTTCAGATTGGACTGTCAGACGATCTTCGCATGGCTCGGCATTGTGTGGTAAACTTTCAAAATCCAAACCCGACGAAAGTCGGTACACAACAACAATCATGCCACGCAGCACAAGCTCATAATCGACCGCACCTATATGAGCGAGATTGAGCGCGGAGTTACGAATGTTTCGCTGGAGGTAATCGGCCGCGTGGCCAAGACGCTCGGGATCAAGTTGGCCGAGCTCTTCGAAGAGGTTGATAGCGAAGCAAAGTAGCCTCTACGATCGGGATTCCCGCTTACAGAAACCAAAAACTGGCGCGATTTCCTGACAGTCAGCGCTGTCGGGTCGTGCGAGCTGGTTCGGGGGCTCCCCCCTCCGGAGCCGTGTGCCTGTTTCTGTGTCTGTTTCTCCCGGCATGGTCCACTTCGCGCGATGGGAGAGTCCGGCGCCGACGCTCGGATCTCCCATGAAAACCGGCAAATTGAAAGTGTTTACCAAACCCCTGTTCGGATTCGGGAGCAAGAGGTCGCCGGTTCAAATCCGGCCACCCCGACTGAGTGAGATGTAGAGTAACTCCTATAACGACAATCACTTAAGAACAATTATGCCGCCCGAACTTCTAGGGCGGCATAATTGTTCTGGGGCCACACTTGGACCACATGTAACGTCGCGACCCTTCCAGTCCGATCGCAGATGCCGCCGTCAATTCGCTCCTGCCGCATCGAGCAACGCACGTTGAATCCGCCGAGCAACTGCCGACACGACATCAGCCTCAGTCCCGGTTGCTTGGCCGGCCAGAAGAAGTTGGTCCGCAACCATCCGTAGAAGGATGCGGTCGTTCAACACGAGGTTCAGATATCTCTTCCACTCCACATAGAACGCTGGATACCGCGTGCCGATGTCAGCCAGCCCTGCCAGAGCGATCGGACCGAGCGTGCCGTGCCGGATGATCTCCACCATGTACACGAGATCCTTGCTACGCTTCTGCTCGTTCACCCGCTGCGATGAAGACAATCCCTTATGAAAGACGTACGCGGGAAGCGTCGGCACTCGAATTTCTATTGGTGGTGCGAGCGAGGGATGGAGGTCGACACCAACTGACATCCACTCCGTGTTCTCGAGCAGAATCTGCTGGCCTGGGTACCCAGCAATGTGCAACCCAACTTGTCCTTCGACTCGCACCGTCGCTCGTGAATCCGGGGACTCGGTGAGAATGTCAAGATCGACAAGAGACTTATCGATCATCTGGCGTAACATGACCGGTGCACCGTCGAGATCGCTAATCGGGTCGCGCTCGAATCCGATCTCCGTGACGAGTTCGACGAGCTGAGGGCGCCCATTGGCTTCCAGGTGTCGAGGGATTGTGATGTCAAAGTCGTCAGTCAATACCGCGATTCCGTCAGATTCGCCGCGTGCCGATGCACGAGCGAGATACAGCGCATGCACCCATCCACCGATGAGGACGACATCACTGGCATAGGGCGCAAGCACACGCAGCAACGCAGCAAACACATCATGCGCGATCGCGTATTAGCAGTTGGCATTACGCGAGCAATCTCCGCATCTGCTCCGAGGAGAGGCTCCACTCCGGCCCAAGGACCGTCCGAGCAAGCACGTCGGCGGCTTCCTTCCCACGCACGGGGTAATTGATGAGGTCAAGGTATAACTGCACTGGTGATACAACCGGCAAGTCGTTTCGCATGCTCGCACCAACAAACACTGAACGTCGATAGTACGGCTGAAGGAGATGCAGATTCGCGCCCTCACCCCGATCGGCGGCCTTCCCATGGAAATCGATCCGTATCCGTTCGTCGAGCTCAGTGAATGCGTTCGCTTGCACGTATGCATGCAGTTGTTCATGCTGCACGTGCGCTGCATACAGGTCGGCACCGCTGTGAAGCGTTAACGCAACGGGAAATTCAACCGAAGCACCGCGCGCCGAAATGTTCTCGATGAACGCCCTGATCCGCTGAGTCAACTCATGATATTCGAACGGTACGTTGTACGAAGTCATGTGGTTGGCCCGC
>Ga0209483_1000519_pt1 | contig 33282 bp, 41 predicted proteins | sample NGEPerA_FD_184508 | JGI IMG/M metagenome (GOLD analysis project Ga0209483, IMG submission 184508) | Arctic peat soil microbial communities from the Barrow Environmental Observatory site, Barrow, Alaska, USA - NGEE PermafrostL2-A... | ecosystem: Environmental > Terrestrial > Soil > Wetlands >... | reverse complement strand
TAGATCGGACGGGTATCGCTTCGTTTTCTTCGCAATATCGGCCATCCGGCCACGATTCGCTGGGGTCCACATCCCAAGCTTGAATCACGCCAAAAGCTTCAACACAATCCATTCTCAAACGGTCTCTAAGCGCATGATCCTGAAAAGCGGATACCGGTTTTCAGGATAGATCATGCGCCATTCAAAATGTTAACCGGATGCAGCCGGTAATACTCCGTATCCGCCGACGATTGCGTCCAGTCCGGATTGCCGCGCCAGGCGCAATGACGCGACAGCGGGTCGCCGCCGTAACGCACGCGGAATAACAGTGTGCGCGTCGTCCCGTTCTCGTATTCATGCACCTCGCCGGGCGGATGCACGACAAACGAGCCGGGCGTGACTGCGATCGTTTCGGACGACGTGCGCATGACGCCGCCGCCGGAATGGCAGAAATAGATTTCGGTCGCGTGCGGGTGGCAATGATAGGGGCTGATCTGGCCCGGCTCCCAGCAGGCGACGGTGAAATCGCCGCCGGTCTCTTTTCCGAGGATTTTCTCGACGTGGTGCTTGGGATTCCACTCTTGTTCGCGCTCAAGGCTAAAAACGTGCATGACGTTTACTCCGGCGAAACGGACGAGCTTAATACCTAGCCTATCGGGTGCAAAACCGAAACGGCGATTGCGCAACGGCCTTGCCCGTTGATAGAAGGAAGCGTCACGTTTGGCGACGGGCCCGTAGCTCAACGGTTAGAGCCGACCGCTCATAACGGTCTGGTTGGAGGTTCGAGTCCTCCCGGGCCCACCACGCATTCTCGCGTGTTGTGCTTACACACGAAGAACGAGTCGATTTCGGTCTAAGAACGAGTCGATTTTGCCACAATCTCGCCGCCGGTCGTCGTAAGCATCTGAAGTTGCTGGCGTTCGTCAACGTCGTTAATGAGCAATGAAAATTTCGCGCAATGCTCGACGGCAAGTTTGGATCAGGCTGTCGTACGCTTTTGATTCTGGCACTATTTTAGGTCGCCTTTGGTGGTTTGGATTTGAATGTCGCGTGGGTAATAGACACTGCCCGACCTTCAGAACCACTCTTGATGTTCACAATTGCATCAAGCTGCTTGGCCAACGATTGTACCAGACTGGTGCCTAGACCAGACTTAATCCCATCCGACGCAGATGTATGCGGTCCACCGATACCGTTATCGGAAATCGTAAGCTTCCAGTCATTATCTGCCACCTTGTATGAAACGATGACAGCCGCGTCTTTCTTGTCGTCCGGGAATGCATGCTTCAACGCATTCATCACCAATTCGGTGACGATCAGTCCGATGCTCACGGCCTGATTGGAAGCTGCGGTGCCGGCATCGGCCTCTACTTTAAGTGAGATCGACCGGCTGCCACCGATCATTGATTGCGCCAATGTCTCGCATAGCTTCGAAAGGTAATTGCCAATCTCGATTGGTTTTGCCCCAGCCGTGACATGCAAGTGCTGTTGAACGGCCGCGACCGACAGAACGCGCTGATGTGCATCCTGTAATTGCAGCCGTGTTTCCTCCGACTGCACGGTCCGCGCCTTGATGAGGAGAATACTGGCGATGATTTGCAGGCTATTGGCGACGCGGTGCCGCATTTCCTCCAACAGCATGTCCTTTTCCAGCAGCAGATCCTGAACCTGCTGCTCTATAGCGTGCCGTTCGGTGATATCCTCAAATGCCAGCAGTACCGAAGAGTCGGCGCCATCCTCATAGAACACCGTGCGCGCGTTCAGACACATGATGCGCCGTCCAATTCTCGGGAACACACGATCGACCTCGTATTTCTCGATTGGCGCGTGGTCCTTGGCAATTGTATCCAGAAGGGTGCGAAGCTCAGGTATATTCCAGTGGCCGCCGTCAACCTCGAACAGCATCTGGCCACGGATGTCTTCGCCCGCGAGATTAAAGGTTTGGTAGAACGAGCGGCTCGCGGCTGTGATGCGGTGATCTGGGTCGAGTACCAGAAGCGGATCGCGAACCGTATCAATGATCGCATGCGATAGCGCCAGCGCGATTCCGACTGGAATATCGGAAACTGGTACGCCCTTCGATGGTACCAAGGTAAGCATGTGGTCCCTTTGCCTCGCTTTCGCACGAGGCCTATGCAGCGCAAATTTTCAAAAATGTGGCGCAATCGCCAAGACGCTTCATTGGAGCGTCTAACTCTGGAACCGTGCGCTTATCTGGGATAGGAGTCGAGCAATGTGTCGGGTGACCGATATTAAATGCCGGACGGGAGTACCATCGCGTCGTGCTGAGCAGCCCCGATTTACTGCAATCGTCAATGAAACGAAGGTTTTCGCTCGCTCGTTTGAATCCAATTTGAATTTACGTTGTCTTCTCGGCAAGAGCCTGATTGCGCTCTCCGCGTGCTCTTAGGGTCATTCGCGACCTACCCATTCGGCGCCAGTGCCGACCAATGTCGCCTAGACGTAATACTTGAACGGCTGGCGTTCGGTCCCCTTGGCAGAACCCATAGTCAGCACTTCACCGACCATTTTCGCGAAGCGGACGGTCACGGGGAGACCATCGTTGAAATTGCACGAATTGTAATTGATCTTTGTCAGACCCATGATGTCGTTCAAGACTGTCTTGATTTCCGGCATGGCCAGTTTGCTGCGTAGCACTGTGATGAAAAGCGGGTTGGGGGTTTCCGGTCCGATGTAAGTGTCGAGCTGCGGCACGTAACCGGTGGTCCACAGGTTGGCGTTTCTTTCGTCGAGGATCAGCGCCGTACCGCGCAGCACCGGATAACTGCTCGAAATCCAGCAGTGCCGAGATGTGTTGGTCGTCTAATTTGCGTTTGATCCGGGCTGGCATTTTGATCGTCGTTTAGTCGTCGGACCCATCGTCCGCGCGACCCACCCTTGCAGTGGGAAGCCTGAAAATAAAGGGCTTTAGTGAATTATCAGTTATGAAAAAGGGGCGATTTTAGCTTGGGAAGCTGCCGTTCTACCATTGAACTACGCCCGCATCGTCAAACACTTAGCAGGTTTTCAGAAAAACGCTAGGCACCTCTTAGGCACCGCAATATTTCGTGCCCGCTGCTGCAACAGTTTTGATGCCGGTTTCAGCGCTTTCACTTACATAAAGTGTGCTTTATTAATACGCACGCAAAACGTGGGGAGTATTCTATGTCTAAGGCGTTTGTCTTCGCGTCGGTGGCTCTAGCTTCGCTATTGACGGGATGCGGAAACGACGACCTCTCGCGTCCCCAGGCTGAGCAGCAAATCGCTGCGTCTGAACTACTCACCAGATTTAAGACTGAGGTTCCCTTTCAACCGAGTGCACCGATTAAGGGCGAGCGCCAAGGGTTTTGGAAGAAACAAGATACATACCTGATTCAGCGACGGCCAGTTTTTGACACGGTAATTAGTCTAACGCCCTACTCGACTCGTCTCAACAAACCCCTGGCGCAAAAAGTCAGTGTGACAGGCATCTCCGATGTGCCGGGGACCACGAACTTGAAGGAAGTGCAATACTCTTGGAGTTATGTTGACCCTCCTTCGGTCCTAAAGCGTTTCATAGCAAGGGGTGGCACGGGCAAAGCAATATTCCGTAAATTTGACGACGGTTGGCGTATTGAAAAGCTCGAAAATAATAATGTGTCGAGTCAGGGATTGGAATTGACGGAAGCTGAATTGGCTGAGGAAGCCAAAGACATTGCCACAGAAAGTTCTAGGCTACGCATTGAAGCCGAAGAGCGCGAGAAAGAACTTCAGGCTCGCCGGATTATTGAAGCCGAAAGAGCACGTCACCTTGCAGAGCAGCAACGAAAAGATGATGAGGCGCGTCGAATAGCCAAAGAAAAACTAGACTTGCGTATTGCTGAGTCAAAAAAGCCCACCAAAATAATTTGGAAGACCGAGTTTCGCAATAATTTAGGCCAAACAAAGCAAATAATAATTTCGGACGTAGATTATCAATACTCCGTTCCGGACTTTCACTATAGCGACGGCCGTATGATGATGGAAAGAGTGTGGTTCGGCTTTTTAGACGGGGTGAAGTACAATCCCAATCTTCCGGAAGTGGCACTTACGGTTCGAAAAGGAGGAATGTGGCAAAACACTGGGCTCCTAGATGTTGCGACCGCGCAGCAGGCGGTTGAAATAAGTAATGTCGTGCAAAGAGCCGTAAACGCTTGGCGCTCCAAGTATTCGGATTTTCCGCTAGCAAGTTTTTCTCTACCGTAAAAATACCCGGTCGAAGTTAAGTACGAACTATCACCGCCCGTGGCGATGCCGAGACCAAGCGCAAAGCACTAGAGGGCGGCGCCACCAATCGTAACCGGGTAGACGGCGGCTCAAGAAGTGGCCTTGTTGCGAGTTTCGGAAACGCTAATTGGCGCCGTCGCCATTCGCCGTGATTTCGACCGTCTCCTCTTCGCCGATTACCACTGCCTGCTTAATTGCTTTCGGCGGAGGCACCGTTCCATGCAAAAGTTTTCCGTGCTTCACCACAAAATCGAGTGGAATTTTCGGATTGTTGATGTCCTTACCGCCAGTCTCGTGCCATCGCTCTTCCCATTTTGTGAACAAGGGCTCAAGATCGGCCGGAGTCATAGAGTAGATCGAAATAAGTTCGATGTTTTTGTAGATAGCGAAGACCCAATCCACCTTCCGATATTTCGCGATGATAGTGGGATTAAGATGATGGTGGGTCGTAATCTGCCTTTGCAGGTCAATATTGACGGATTTCATCTCGTATTCGCGGCCGGTCTCATCGCGAGCGTCGTTGCCCTCGCGGCCTGGCAGGACGGTTAGGCCCAGCGTGAGGATGACCTGTAAAAGTTTTCCACCGTTATCTTGAAAAATGTCTTTGATCCCATGCTTCTCAGCGAGCTTCTGATACTCCCGTACGGCTGGGAACAACTTCTCAAGTAGCGCCTGGTCGGCGTGGGGTTTCATCGCCGCCACCCCGCGAAAAATCGAGACGGATCGCACTTGAGCGCACGCGCAAGCTTCTCGATGTTGTCGACCGAGATATTGCGTTCACCGCGCTCAATCGAGCCGACATACGTTCGGTGGAGTCCGGCGTTATCAGCCAAGGCCTCTTGGCTGATCTGTTGTTCGTTGCGAAGCTGGCGTAGGTTTTTTGCCAGGATCGCGCGTAGGTTCGAATCACCCCGTCCCATGGTGGGATGATCGCGCCTTGATGACTATGAGACGACAGACTATACGTAGCAAAGAACGATACGATTGGAGCCGCTGGTGCAGAAAATTGCTTATTCAACACGCTTGGGAAAGGCCGTCTGCGGCGATGCCCTTGAGTTGCTGGGGGAACTGGAGGACGACTCCGTGTCACTCGTCATCACCAGCCCTCCTTTCGCGCTCCAGCGAAAGAAAGAATACGGGAATAAGGATGAATACGAATACGTGGACTGGCTGGCGCAGTTCGCAAAGCTTGTTCTTAAAAAGCTTAAGCCCGATGGCAGCTTTGTGCTGGACCTCGGGGGCGCATATCAAAAGGGCGTGCCAACCCGCAGTCTTTACAATTTTCGTGTGCCTATCCGATTTTGCGACGAGCTTGGATTTTTCCTCGCAGAAGATTTCTATTGGTACAATCCAGCGAAGCTTCCTTCACCGATTGAATGGGTCAATAAACGGAAGCTTCGCGCCAAGGATTCTGTGAACACGGTATGGTGGTTCAGCAAGACAGAGTGGCCCAAGAGCGACATTACAAAGGTACTCGCTCCATACAGCGAGCGCATGAAAAAGCTCTTGAAGGACCCGGAAAGTTTTTATTCTCCGAAAGTTCGGCCAAGCGGACATGACATAGGAAAAGGCTTCGCGCGAGATAACGGCGGAGCGATACCTTCCAACCTGTTACAAATTCCAAATACCGACAGCAACGGGAGCTACCTTCGCGGCTGCAAAATTACCGGCATGAAAGGGCACCCGGCGCGCTTTCCAGCCAAACTCCCGGAATTTTTTATCAAATTCCTGACTGACCCCGGTGATCTTGTTGTCGATATTTTTGCTGGCTCGAATACTACAGGGCAGGTAGCCGAGGCGAACTCGCGCAACTGGATAGCTTTCGAACTCGACCGCAGCTATTTGGCGGCCTCGGCATTCCGGTTCATGGATAACGCAAGCGACGACGAGCTTAAGGGTGTCTACGCCGACATCGTGTCGGGTGAGGTAGTCGATCTAACACGGATCCGAATGGAGCGTCCATTTACAACCGCCGCTGAGTAGCGCGGCACATCGTACGTAGAGGCCGCTTCGAGTTTCGTGCAAACGCGGTTTGCTGAAACCAAAAAGGCTGACCAATGGCGCTCGATCTCAGCGAAATATTCCGTTCCCGCGAGATCGGTCATGCTTTGAAAGGCTCGATCAAATTCAGTGCGAGCCAAATTGAGAGCGGCTTTGTCCATGCGACTTTTCTAATCGGCCGGATGCGCTCACGCAAGATCGCAATCGCACGTTGTCATGCCGAAAGGGCAGGCGTAAAATGTACGCGGGGAAGGGCGAATGTTATATCGAATCATTCCTGTAGTCGTGTTCGTCGGCGTCATATGGGCGTTGGTGGTTTTCCCTTCTTTCCGCGTCGTGGCAGTCATTCTATTTGGATTGGGGCTAGTTGCTTATTTTGCACTGAGTGAAAAGGCAGCGCAGGACCAAAAGGAACAAGCGGCCAAAAAGGAACAGGAACGGATTACGTTTGAAGCCGAGCAAAGGGACTACTGCAAAGACGAACAAAAGCGGTGGACGATTGTGCCGGGTTCAATGATCGAGCTTCGCAATGCATCGCTGACCCAAGGTCAGTATATAGTGAACGACTAAATGACGATCAAAACTAAATCGCAAAATTAAAAAAGTGCCTGATTATATTGCTTCGCGGGCGTAGTTCAATGGTAGAACGGCAGCTTCCCAAGCTGCATACGAGGGTTCGATTCCCTCCGCCCGCTCCAGCCTTCGCTCGCGAGAGAGAAGGCTGTCGCGCAGAAGCCCACTTGGGCGAAGGCAGGCATCCTGCCCCGGCGCATCGAAAAGTACCCGATATTGCCATTTTGGTATTTTGATCGCAATTAAACTGTTTTCGACACGAAACTTTTCGCACAGACTGTGTTTTAAGCCGGTCGCGCTCGGATTGATTTGGTACAATCTCGGTTCTACCGGCTCATTAATCGTTCGCACGCAATTGAACGATTGCGACGGGGCATTGGATGATAGATCCGCTCTATTCATTGTCGGGCTTTGTCGTTGGCATGCTGGTCGGAATGACCGGCGTTGGCGGCGGTTCACTGATGACGCCGCTACTCATCCTACTCTTCGGCATTCATCCGGCGACCGCCGTCGGCACCGATTTATTATATGCCGCCGTCACCAAAACCGGCGGCAGCCTGGTGCACGGATTTGCCCGCAGCATCGACTGGCGCGTGGTGCGAAGGCTTTCCAGCGGCAGCATTCCGGCGACCGTGGCGATGCTTGCCGTCCTGTCGCATTTCAATCTCAACGGCGAGGCCGCGCGCAGCCTGATCACAATGGTTCTCAGCGGCGCCTTGTTCTTCACCGCATTCATTTTGGTATTCGGGCAGCCGATTGTCGCGCATTATCGCGCGCGCGTCGCCGAACTCGATCCGCGCCGCACGGCAATAGCGACGATACTGGTCGGAGTCGTGCTCGGCGCGCTGGTGTCGATCTCCTCGGTCGGCGCCGGCGCCATCGGCGTGGTCGCCGCTGATGCTTCTTTACCCGCATCTGCCGATGGCCAAGATCGTCGGCTCCGACATCGCGCACGCGGTGCCGCTGACATTGATCGCCGGCCTCGGTCACTGGATGATGGGCTCGGTCGACTGGCACATTATTTTGTCGCTGCTGGTCGGCTCGTTGCCGGGTATTTTCGTCGGCAGTTATTTTGCCATCCGGGTTCCGGAACGCGCATTGCGCGTTATCCTGGCGACGACCTTGTTCGTGGTGGCAAGCCGCATCGCTTACGATCATGCCACCACGGCGTCGTCGATCTTCACCGCGTTTACGCGGCGCGCGGTCGAGTGATCGAAAGGTATTAAGCCGCCCAGCGCTTCAGCAGCAGGGAGGCATTAACGCCGCCAAAGCCAAAGCCGTTCGCCAAGGCATAGTCGATCGGGCGCGAAATCGCCCGCGGCCCGACCATGTCCAGATCACGGGCCGTATCATCGGCCTGCTCTAGATTAATCGTTGGCGGCAGTGTTCCGGAGCGCAGCGCATTGGCCGCGAATATCGCGCCGATCGCGCCGGCGGCGCCGAGCAGGTGGCCGGTGGATGATTTGGTCGAGGTAATGCCGACGCGCGCGCCGTTGAAGACGCCGCGAATCGCGGTCAGTTCAGCGGCGTCGCCGAGCGGCGTCGAGGTCGCATGCGCGTTGATGTGGCCGACCTCGGCTGGCTCGATGCCGGCGGCTTCGACGGCGAGCCGCATGCAACGTTGTAGGCCTTCGCCGTCGGCGGGCGCCGCGGTGACGCTGAAGGCGTCGGAGGTGGTACCATAACCCACAATTTCGGCGAGCGGCGCGGCGCCGCGCGCCAGCGCATGGTCGAGCGCCTCGATCAGTAGCGCGCCGGCGCCTTCACTCATGACGAAACCGTCGCGCTGGCTGTCGAAAGGACGCGACGCGCGCTCCGGAGTGGCGTTGAAATTGCTGGACAGCGCGCGCGCCGCCGCGAAGCTGCCAAGGCTGACGCGTTCGACGCAGCTTTCCGCGCCGCCGCACAGGACGACGTCGGCCTCGCCGGCACGAATCAGGCGCGCACCATCGCCGATCGCTTGCAGGCTCGCGGCGCATGCGGTCACCGGTGCGCCGATTGGGCCGCGGAAGCCATGATGCATCGATACGCGTCCGGCCGCGAGATTGACCAGAAACGACGGCACCGTGAACGGCGACAGCTTGCGCGCGCCGCGCTCGTTGGTCGTATCGACCGCTTGCTTCATGGTGGTGAAGCCGCCGATGCCGGAGGCGATGATCGTGCCGGTGCGCTCGCGATCACGATCCGTCGCAGGCGCCCAGCCGGCTTGTGCGATTGCTTCGTTCGCGGCCGCCATGGCGAATTGAATGAAGCGGTCAGTCCGCTTTTGCTCTTTCAAGCTCACCGTGCGCAACGGGTCGAAACCGCCATCGGCATCTTCGTCCAACGTTGGTACGATGCCGGCGATCTTGGAAGGTACGTCATGCACGAGATTGTCGGAGAGGCGGCGAATGCCGGAATGCCCGGCAATCAGCCGCGTCCATACCAGGTCGGCGCCACAGCCGAGCGGAGATACAATGCCGAATCCGGTAATGACGATGCGCCGCATTCTGTGCCGTATCGGTAACGTCTACGGACAACACGCCCAAAACGCGCCGCCGGATATGATGACAGGCCGCCAATCACCGGCGGATGAAATCCGTGGTAATCGAAGCGGCCAGCCGTGTTTCAGAAGCCTGAAATCGTAAACGCGGCTAGTCAAGCATTGTCTGCGCGCTTTGCTCGGCGTCGTAGACGCAGACCTGCACAATCGGGTGGGCTTTCTTGATCGCCTTGCCGGCTTTCTCGGCTTCGTCCATGGAGGCGAAGGTGGCCTTGGTCTGGCGGTCGACCTGGAGCCGGAAGCGCTCAAGCGTGGGGCGCGTTTGCCCGGCCTTGACGGCGATCGGCTCGGCCGCGTCCTTCTTAGGCATGCTCATGGTGGCCATACGCGACGGTTCCTTGTTGGCCCGGACCGTTTTCCGGACGTCTTCATCCATCTAAGTGCCCCTGTGGTTTTGGGTAGTGCCTTAGGCCGAACTGATTCGGGGGAACTAAGGCCGACGCGAACTGTGACCTCAAATCACAGCATAAGGCAAGAACGTCTGGTATAAACGGCTATGCGGAATAAAGGTTAAAGCGTTCGATGGCGACACGGCAGCACCGGTTAAGCGAATTCAACGGCGGGGCGCCGCCGCATGACCGGCCGCTGCAACTGCTGTGCGAGGACCATAATGGCACTTATGTTTTGCCTTATCCGTGTCAGTGGAATGACGCCGCCTGGCGCCATTGCGGCAGCTTGCAACCCATCGAAGCCAAGGTCGTCGGTTGGCGTGAAGCGCCAACGCCGCCGATAAGGACGACGCCATGATCGACGACCGCAACCGGAACGATCGCCCGCGCCGCACCGGCGACAGCCGGCAGACCGCCGAGGCGATGTTCAAGAAGGTCACTGCCAAGCCGGTGGAAGCGCCCCCTAAGGCCGCGGCCTCGCTGCCGGGGGTGAAGGAAATGGTCTCGCTGCGCATCGACCGGGATGTGCTCGATCATTTTCAGGAAGGCGGCCCCGGCTGGCAGGATCGTATAAACGATGCGCTGCGCAAGGCGGCCGGGAAATAATAATCATGCTGCAAAGAAAAAGGCCGCGCATCGCTGCGCGGCCGGTTCCGTCAAGCGCCAATTGCGCGCTTAGTTTTCCTTGATGGTCTGGATCACGCTCGACATCGGGCGCGCCTCATCGAGGCCGCCGCCCATTTCCTTGAGCACGGCGTCGACATATTCCTTCTTCGGCTCGATCGGCGTCTTGCCGGTGATCTGCACGACCTTGTAACCGTTGTCCTTGAGATATTTGAGGATCGCCGGCAGAGCTTCCGAAGTCGCGTGCTGGAAGTCGTGCATCAGGATGATGCCCTTGCCGTGCTTGACCAGCTTGGCTTCAACCGACTTGATGACCTGTTCCGGCTTGTGCATCTTGAAATCGAACGAGTCGAAGTCGGTCGAGAAGATACCGACATTGCGTTCGGCCAGATATTTCAGCATCTCGGGCGGATGACGCAGCGCCGGGAAGCGGAAGAACGGCGCCACCGGCTTGTTGCCAAGCGCGATCGAGACCGCGGCGGTGCCCTTTTCGAATTCGTCGATGGCTTCTTGCTGGGTCAAGCGCGACAGATCCTTGTGCGACCAGGTGTGCGATCCGACGGTATGACCCTGCGCCACGACCTGCTTGAGAATTTCCGGATGCCAACCGGCGTGTTTGCCGATCGCGAAAAACAGCGCCCTGGTGCATTGGTCGGCGAGCGCCTTGAGAACGCGCGGCGTGTTGCCCGGCCACGGACCATCGTCAAAGGTCAGAACCACTTCGTGGTCCTTGAGGAAGTCATAGGCCTTGAAATGTTCGAAGCCGAAGCCGGGTGCGCCGGTGGTATCGATCTGCACCACGCGCGCAACGCCGAGCGCGTTCGGGTTTTCGCATTTCGGCCCGGCTACGACCGAAGCGGCCGCGGGAGCCGGGGTCGCGGTCGGGCTTCCTGCCAAACTTTGGGCGGTTTGAGCCCACGCTGTACCAGCAACCGAAATCGAGATCGCCGCAGCCAATGCCAAAGCAGTACGCATTTCGTGCTCCATCGCTATCCGTGATTGAACTTCAAAGATCTTGGCGTCATTCATCGCGACTTTAACCTTTTGAGTCAACGAAAGTCGCGGAACGGCGGGCGTTTCGGGCGTTTGGTTGGTAAGATGGTAAACGCCGGAGGTGCCGCCATGCCACACTTGGGCACGTTGCTTAACGACCAAATCGAACTTATTTGAAGAGGTAAGAAGCGTAAGGGGACCGGACATGCGCGCGATTGTTTCCAAATCGGCTGTTTCGACGGTCTCCTGGCCGTTGCTTCTGCTATCGTTGCTCGGTGGCCTGATACTGGCGTTAACGCTGGGCCTTTGGACATATTTCGGTTCCACGGTGTTTTTCGAAATCGTGCGCACCGGCTGGATCGCATGTTTCTGACGCGGGGCGGCGTCGCAAGTGCAGGCTTACCGCGATGACCACACGGACCTCCCACATATTGCTGGTGATGTCGGCCTTTCTGGCCGGCCTGGTGATTTTCCTCGGCGTCTTTCTCTATGCCACCGGCAATCTCAGCGGTGGCCCCGGCGCCTCGGCGATCGGCGGGCCGTTCACGCTGACCGATCAGAACGGCAAGACCATCACCGACAAGGATCTCAAGGGCAAACCGTTCCTGGTGTTCTTTGGCTACACGCATTGCCCCGATGTCTGCCCGACCACGCTGTTTGAATTGTCGGAATTGATGCACGCGCTCGGTAATGACGCCAATCGCACCGGTGCGCTCTTCATCTCGGTCGATCCCGAACGCGACACGCCGGCGGCGATGAAAGATTATTTGTCGAGCTTCGATCCCCATGTCATCGGCGCGACCGGTGGCGAGAAGGCGGTGGAGATGGCCGAGAAGGCCTATCGCGTCTACGCCAAGAAGGTACCGACCGAAAACGGTGATTACAGCATGGACCACACCGCGCTGGTCTATCTGATGAATAAGCAGGGGCGTTTTGTAGCGCCCTTCAGCCTTAAGCGCAGCCCGCAAGCCGCCGCCGCTGATTTGCGAAAATATATGTAGTTCGCGCCGCCATTCGCCACTGGTGGAAAATTCGCGCGCAGCTTGCCATGTGCGATGCGTGCGCTACACCAGATCAATCTCGATTTAGATTAGCTCAGGCGGCGCCGCGGCGGAGAAAATTTTGCTCCCGCCGCCGTTCTTCGCCGGATTGTAAAACGGTTCGGGATCGTTTGCGGCAAAGCCGGCGGTTCGCCGTTTTCTCTCAGTTCGCTGAGCTGGCGCTCCAGTTCGACCAGCGCGCGCGTCATACGCACGGCGCGTTGCGAGGATTTGGCGAGCCCATGCTCGGTCTTTTCCCAAACGTACGGCGCGAATATTAGCTGATAGGCCGCGCGCCAGGCCGCGAGCGACAACAGCAGCCAATGCAGCGGCGTCAGCAGCAAAACCCAGGCGGTTGGCAGCAATCCGCGCCGCATCAGGCCGAGCCAGCCGAGAAAGGCCGCGCTTAAATAGCCGATGATGGCGGTGGTGCCGTAGAGCATCACCGGAACGGCGACCGCGGCACTGTCGCCGTGCCACATCTCGCCGCCGCGGGCGATCGAATAGATCAGTGCGCCCATGAACAACGGATGCACCAGCGCCGCCAGCACGCTACCGCCGACCATGAGCTGGAAGGCCATAAAGCCGGCAGGCTTGAGATCGCGCCACAGCCGGAGTGGCCTTCGCATATGCACCAGCCAGGTCTGCATCCAGCCTTTGAACCAGCGCGTACGCTGGCGCAGCCAGGCGCCGGTTTGCGCGGGCGCTTCCTCGTAGGTGGTCGATGAGATCATGTCGGCGCGGTAGCCGAAACGCGCCAGCCGCATGCCGAGATCGGCGTCCTCGGTGACGTTGTAAGGATCCCAGGCACCGACTTCACGAAGCGTGGCGGTATAGAAATGATTGGACGAGCCGCCGAGCGGCAACGGCAGATGCAAAGCCGTCAGGCCGAGCAGGAACACGTCAAACTGGCCGGCATATTCGGCCGTATAATAGCGCGCCAGCCAACTATCAGCGGTGTTGTCAATGCACAGCCGCGCCTGCACGCAGGCGAGGTTTCTGCCGCCGGTGCGGAATGCCTGCAAGGCGTCGCGCAATTGCCGCGGCTCCGGCCGGTCCTCGGCATCGTAGACGACGGTGAACGCGCCGCGCGCAAACGGCAGCGCAACGTTGAGCGCTTTCGGTTTGGTGCGTGGCCCGCCGTTCGGTACTGCGATAACCGTGATCGGTAGTCGGGTTTTGCGAGTCGACAAAACGTTCACGATGGCCGCGCGGGTGTCGCGGTCATCGGCTTCGACCGCTAGAATGACGTCGAGCTTTTCGGCTGGATAATCCGGTATTAGGTAGCAAACTCACCTACCAGTACGGATCAAGGCCTCGTGCTTTAAAGCACTCTTTGACGCGAGCAATTTGCTCGTCTGTCAGGCTACCAGCGATGATGCTTGAATTGGCTTTAAACGGCTCGGGTACGAAGTGTTTGTCGGCCCAAATTAGGCGCTTGCGACGAGATGCCCACATGGAAAACGTTGTGGGGCTGTGCAAGCCCAACGCATGCCACGCTGCTTTATTATCAATAACTAAATCAGGCCCTTTATCGAGAAAGGGAGTGTTCTCCGCATCCGCGCTCGTGCCGTAGGCGACGATGAGACCGCCCACGCCGGAGTCGAGGTCCACTTTCGCGTCCAATACGAGAGTCGGACGCGCCGGACCGGGTTCGAGCTTTTTCCCTTCCTCAGGGAATAAGCACCAAACTACGTCAAATTGGTTTGGAAGAGAGTCTTTCGGATAGAACCCCATAAAGGGGAACTATCACGCCTTGCGGTTGACGGATACCCAATTACCCGTTTCAAACAGTTCATCGCCTTCCGCGCGGGCGGCGATCTGCTCATTGGTCAATGCCGAATAGACAACCGGGTGCCCCCCGACAGTCGGGGCCTTAGGGGTGTGGGTCTTTGCCGTAAGCAAATCCCAACCAGTCTGTAAGTAGGCAAATAAAGCTTCGCCCATGTTCCATACTCCCAGCGCTGTATTATTGTTGATTCTGCGCCGTGTTCGTAAATACGCTGTTAACCATCCACAGTCAGCGGATTGGCAATTCTGCCCACATAACTCCGTGCCGCGCAACGGTGTTCCGATTATGGCCTATCCAAAAGGTGAATCCAAAACCGAGAACATAAAGTGAAAGTGGTTGTATTCATTAGGTTTTCAAGGGTGAGTCTTCGGCGCAACACATCACAACAAAGTGCGGGTGGCAGGTAGCCGCCATATGATTGCCGCCTGCCGCTTACCGTCGATCAAAAGCCGCCCTTGCTGATGCTGCCGCCGAAGCTGGTGGATAATGTGGCGGCAAACCACCTTGCCCAGAACGTGGTCGCGCGGGTCTAGGCCCTTGGCTTGGATCATATATGCCGCCAATTCGCGGGTAGTCTTTGGACCGTCCTGTAGAGCCTCTTTAGCCAGTTTAATGCCCTCGCCATAGCGGAATAGCCGCTTGATGTCGGCATAGGCTGGAAGCTCGGTATTCTGCCCCTTATGGCCCTCAAAAATGGCAATGGCGGCGGCAATATGGGCGAGGTCGGCTTTAGCCTGGTCGAGCCGCTTTTCGTAATCGCGGATCGTGCGGCGGATTTCATCTCGCTTCGTGCGAAGCGTTGTGACGGTTCTGATTTCAGCCATTGGCTTTGCTCCGCTGCCAGTAACCTTTCCATTGCTCCGAAACAGGATGCGTCAAAGCCGCATTCGTCATCGCCAGATAGAGCAGGCCGTTTGAAACGCGCCGATTGTCTTCGCGCCACGCCATTTCGTTTGCATAAGCGTTCAGGTACGGACCGGCGATATGGTGGTGAATGCCAATTTCAGCGCGGCGCAGGCGGCTAAAGAAGCTTTCGGCTTGGTTGGTGCAGGCCTCGCCGTCCGAATAACTTTGCGAGTGATTGATGCGCTTCGTCAGGTACAGCGAGTGCAAGCTATCCCAATGCGCGGCCTCGTCGGCATGAACAACGCTGCCAGCTTCGACGCGCTTCGTAATGGTCGAAATTGCCGCGCCTTCAGATTTGAACGTCGCCGCAAGCGTCGAACCATTGCGCTCGCGCATTGTAACGACCACTTGGCGCTTGCCGGTCTGATGCTGCGCCTTGCGGCGATCAACGCGGTTTTCAACGTGATTGGACGGGCGTACATGGCCGCCGAAATACGCGCCATCAATTTCGACCTCGCCAGCGACGGTGCGGTCATTAGCTTGCGCGCCAACGGCTTCACGAAGCTTATGGGCAAGGACGAAGGCGGTTTTGTATTGGCAGTCTAAGTCACGGCTCAGTTGCAGGGCGCTATGGCCCTTTGCGCCGTTGACGAAGATCGCGATGGCTAGGAGATAGTCGCGCACCGGCAGCTTACGGCTGGCGAAGATAGTGCCGGACGTGACCGTGAATTGATGCGAACAAGCTTTGCAGCGGAAAACCTTGCGGGTCTTGTAGCTGTAGCTATCCAGCGAGCCGCAGCGAACGCAAACCGGCTCGCCCTTGGTTTCCGCCCAGCGGACCAACTGGAAGGCCTCGTGAGCCTCCTCGTCGGACATGCGGGCCACCTTCGCTAAACTGAGCGACCGGGCCTTTGCGCTGAGGAGAAAGTGCTGAGACATGAGACCAACGTTTTCCGTTGATCTCAGTGATAAACATTGAAATCCCTGACGTCAACAATAAACGTTGACGTTGACGAAAATAGTTTAGACTGCTATCAGGGGAAAATGACGCCAGAACAGTGCCGGGCAGCCCGAGCGTGGCTAAATTGGCCGCAAGATCAACTTGCGAAGGCGGCAAGCGTTGGCGTTTCGACCGTCCGCGACTTTGAGGCCGGGAGGCGGGAACCGACGCGGAATAACCTAGCGGCAATGAAAGCTGCTTTGGAAGGCGGGGGCGTTTCATTCGTTGAAGATAACGAAAAGCGCGGCGTCACTACGCCGCGCTAGACGAGAGTCCCTGATTCTGTTATAAAATACGGTGGACCGGTTGGGGATTGGACCCAAGCTTCGCGGGTGGGAAACCTACTTGCGGCACCAGCCCCGGCCCCCATCGGAACCGAAAATCACGTTTGCGCGTGATAATCGGCCCCGACATGGCGATATGTTTATGTTGTCATGTACCACCTACCTTTCGAGGCGACTCCTATCGCCTGCTACACTTGGTTAGAGACACAGAACCGGGGCCGAAAGGCTCCGGTTTTCGTTTGGCGGAACCGCCGCCTAATCCCCTGCGTCAGCCTTTTTGACGCGCTTGAACTTGCCGTTCGCCGTCTTTTTGAGGCGGCCTTTCTTCGCAATTTCGTAGATGCTTGGCAGGATTTGCTTGCCCACAAGGCCGGGCCAATACCTAGCGCCGATGGCTTGTACTAATTCGCTGGCGGTCAGACCGTCCTTGCCTTCCTTTTCTGCGCTGGCGAGCACAAACTCTGCCATTTCAAGGTTGGTAGGGGTGCCCGCAGGGCGCGGTTTCCCTGTTTTATCGGCTTCTATGATTTGTTCGCGGACTATCCGACCTATTACGGTCTCCGGGGGGCCTGAAAGCCTTCCAACTACGCGTTTGGCCGCAGCCAGATCTTCTAGCTCCCTTTGAAGGGCGGCCATCTGGTCGGCTATCGCTTTTTCGCGGGCGTCAATGGTTTTGAGGTCAATTGCCATAGTAAACGCATACACCCATGTACTAGGCGATGCAAGGGCCTATAGTACATGCTGTCTCACAAAAAGAGAACAGACTGTAGTACGTCATACTACAGCAGACTACGCGGCAATGGGGGTGAGTTTGCTACCTAATACCGGGATAATCGAGCCGCTCGATGGCGCGCAGCAATCCCTCGACCGATGCCGCTTCGCGATAGAGCGCGGAGATGATGGTGTAGACCGGCAACGTGGCGTCGGCGGGATTGGCCGAACGATCAGGTGGAGGCTGCCGGATCAGCGCGCCGGTCAATCGCAAGCCCAGCCAGGCCAAAAACATCGTTGCCAGCAATACCTCCAAAGCGCCGACAGTCACGGTGGGCGCAAAGGCATAAGCGGCGAGGGATCCGATCGTGATCGCAGCCATCGCCGCGATGCTGCCAAGCCTGGTTTGCGAAGCGGCCGACAGCATCGGCCATTGCTGCTTGAGCGCTTCTGACGCACGGGCGGTAAGCGCCTTGCCAGCGTAGCGCAGCACAAAGCGGTTGAAGCGTTCGGAACTGGTGAGGCGAAAGCGCGCCGCCGTTGCCCGGTCGTCGTCGATCAGTTGGACGATGCGGCGCGCGGACGCACCGCGCGGAGCGACCACGACGACAAGGCCATCATCGCTTGAAAGCGGCAGCAGGCCGGTCGCGGCAGCGGCGATCAGCCGGTCGTCGGCGACCGGACACCGTTCGCGGGCGACGCCATCGAGCGGCTCGAACCGGATGCCGAGGCTCCCGGCCAGCGCAAGCAGATAGGTCTCTTCATCGATCAGGCCGGCGGCGATCAGAACACGGTCGGCGCCGGTGCCGGTTTTGCGCGCCCGTTCTTGCGCCGCTTCCAGCACGCCGGCCGGCAGCAGGTGACGGATGCAGTCGAGTTCGCGGCAGCGGCTGTCTTGCGGCGCGCTCCATTGTTCGAGCGGCGAATGCTTGGCCTCGGAGCCAGGCGCCGCCGCGGGGCGGTCGGCTGCCGCACCGGCTGCTACTCCAGGCCCCATAACACGCTTACCCCACCTTGCAGGCCGTCCGTGCAACCTACTATAGCGGGAATGCAACCCCCTCGCGAGTCCTAGATGTAATAACGCAGACCGAGCATGAATTTACCGACCGGTTGGCCGCTCTACCCAGGCAGTGCTAAGACGCCGCCCACAGAGGCCTCAATGTCGAATTTCATGTCCCATTACATGGTGCCAATCGCCATTGGAGCGGTTGCCGTGGTCCTATGCCTGGGCCTGATCAACATGATGCGGGGCGGCTCGCCCAATCGCTCGCAAAAGCTGATGCGGATGCGGGTTTTGCTGCAATTCGTCGCGATCATCGTGATCATGCTCACGATCTGGGCGATGCGAGGCTAGCGCATGATCCCGAAAAGTGGGTACCGGTTTTCGGGCAGATCATGCGCAAAAGGTAAGAATCCATGGTGGTCTTGAACCGCATCTATACCCGCACTGGCGACGACGGCACGACCTCGCTCGGCTCGGGCGCGCGGCGAAAGAAATACGATCAGCGGGTCGAGGCCTATGGCACGGTCGATGAGGCCAATGCCGTGATCGGGCTGGTGCGGCTGCACACGGCCGGGGACCCGGCGCTCGATGCCGCTTTGGGCCGGATTCAGAACGACCTGTTCGATGTCGAGGCTGACCTTTGCCTGGCCGAAAAGGGCCCGGGCGGCGCCCGGCTGACGGTCACCGAGGCCCAGGTCGCCTGGCTGGAGACGGAAATCGACCGGCTGAATAGCGGCCTTGAGCCTCTCAAATCCTTTATCCTGCCGGGCGGCAGCGCGGCATCGGCCTATCTGCATCTCGCCCGCACCGTTTGCCGGCGGGCCGAGCGGATCATGGTGGCGCTCAAGGATGCGCCGGGGGAGGGGGTGTCCGAGCCGTCGCTTAAATACGTCAATCGATTGTCGGACTATCTGTTCGTCGCCGGCCGTTATGCCAATGAAAAAGGCAAAGCCGACGTCTTGTGGTCGCCGGGACAAAATCGCTAGTGGCCCGGTGCAGCAGCCATCATTGCGCCGCAGCATAAGCGTTGACATGCCGATGGCTCGGCCTTTAGCTACCGCCCGCTTTCCTTGGATAAAGGCCCGGCGGGAAAATCATGAAAATTCTGGTGCCCGTGAAGCGGGTCGTCGATTTCAACGTCAAGATTCGCGTCAAGCCGGACGGCTCCGGCGTCGAACTCGCCAATATCAAGATGTCGATGAACCCTTTTGACGAGATCGCGATCGAAGAGGCGATCCGTCTGAAGGAAGCCGGCAAGGCGACCGAAATCGTCGCCGTTTCGATTGGCCCGCAGCAGGCGTCCGAGACCATCCGCACCGCCCTCGCGATGGGCGCCGACCGCGGCATTCTGGTGAAGGCGGAAGGCACAATCGAGCCGCTGGCGGTAGCGAAAATTCTCAAAGCCATCGTCGAAGCGGAAAAGCCAGGCCTCGTCATTCTCGGCAAGCAGGCCATCGACGACGATTCCAACCAGACCGGCCAGATGCTCGCCGCCCTGCTCGGCTGGGCTCAGGGAACTTTCGCCTCCAAGATCGTGATTGAAGGCGACAGCGTCTCGGTGACGCGCGAAGTCGATGGCGGCTTGCAGACCGTGAAGCTGAAAGCGCCCGTCATCGTCACCACCGACCTGCGCCTGAACGAGCCGCGCTACGCCTCGCTGCCGAACATCATGAAGGCGAAGAAAAAGCCGATCGACGAAAAGACACCGGCCGATTACAGCGTCGACATCAAGCCGCGGCTTGAAGTGATCAAGACCAGCGAGCCGCCGGGCCGCAAGTCGGGCGTCAAGGTCGGCTCGGTTGCCGAACTCGTCGACAAACTAAAGAACGAAGCGGGAGTAATCTGATGACCACGCTCCTGCTCGCCGAGCACGACAACAAATCTCTCAAGGACGCCACCGCCAAAGCACTGACCGCCGCCAAGCAATTGGGCGGCGACGTACATATTCTGGTCGCCGGCAAAGACTGCAAAGCAGCGGCGGACGCCGCCGCCAAGCTCGATGGCGTAGCCAAAGTTCTGATCGCCGACGCCGACATCTATGCGCATCATCTTGCCGAGCCGCTGGCGGCGCTGATCGTGTCGCTCGCCGGCTCCTACGACGCCATCGTCGCGGCGGCCACCACCGACGGCAAAAATGTGATGCCGCGTGTGGCCGCCTTGCTCGACGTCATGCAGATCTCCGAGATCAGCAAAGTGGTCGCGCCCGATACTTTCGAGCGGCCGATCTATGCCGGCAACGCCATCCAGACCGTGAAGTCGAACGACGCCAAGAAAGTCATTACGGTGCGCACCTCGACCTTCCAGGCGGCCGGTTCAGGCGGTTCGGCGAGTGTCGAGCCCGCGACCGCCGCCGCCGATCCGGCGCTTTCGACCTTCGTTGGCGAAGAGTTGTCCAAGTCGGATCGTCCGGAGTTGACTTCCGCCAGGATCATCATCTCCGGCGGCCGTGCCATGCAGAACCGCGAGAACTTCACCAAATATATCGAGCCGGTCGCCGACAAGTTAGGGGCCGCTATGGGCGCGTCGCGCGCCGCGGTTGACGCCGGTTATGCGCCGAATGACTGGCAGGTCGGCCAGACCGGCAAGGTGGTGGCGCCCGAACTTTACATCGCGGTTGGCATTTCCGGTGCGATCCAGCATCTCGCCGGCATGAAGGATTCCAAGGTCATCGTCGCGATCAACAAGGACGAAGAGGCGCCGATCTTCCAGGTCGCCGATTACGGCCTGGTCGCCGATCTTTATACGGCGCTGCCGGAATTAACCGAAGAGCTTGCCAAGGCGGGTAAGTAGCCGGAACGGTGGTATGGTGCGCCGGTTCGGCGTAAAATTGAATTGAAGAAGCCAAACGAGCAAGAGCCGGGCTTCGCATCGATTGGATAAGAATATGGCGGTCAAAATTAAGAATGTCGGAGTGATCGGCGCCGGCCAGATGGGCAACGGCATCGCGCATGTCTGCGCGCTGGCGGGCTATTCCGTCATGTTGAATGACTTGGCGCCCGACCGCATCAAGGCGAGCCTGGCCACTATCAATGGCAACATGGCAAAGCAGGTTGCGAAGAGCACAATCAAGGAAGATGATCGCAGGGCGGCGTTGTCGCGTATCAAGGCGGCGGAGAAATACTCCGATCTTGCCGATTGCGATCTGGTGATCGAAACCGCGGTCGAAAAGCAGGACGCCAAGCGCCAGATTTACGGCGAGCTGTGTACGTCGCTCAAGCCGGACGCGATCATCGCTACCAATACCTCGTCGATCTCGATCACGCGGCTGGCGTCATCGACCGACCGGCCGGAGCGCTTCATCGGCATTCACTTCATGAATCCGGTGCCGCTGATGGAGTTGGTCGAAGTCATCCGCGGCATTGCCACCGACGACGCCACTTTCGAGACCAGCAAGGACTTCGTGCGAACGCTCGGCAAGACGATCGCGGTGTCGGAGGATTTCCCGGCTTTTATCGTCAACCGCATCCTGTTGCCGATGATCAACGAAGCGATCTACACGCTCTATGAAGGAGTCGGCAATGTCGAGGCGATCGACACCGCCATGCGTTTGGGCGCGCATCATCCGATGGGACCGCTCGAACTGGCGGACTTCATCGGCCTCGATACGTGTCTGTCGGTGATGCAGGTGCTGCACGAGGGCCTGGCCGATTCGAAATACCGGCCATGCCCGCTGCTGGTGAAATATGTCGAAGCCGGCTGGCTCGGCCGCAAGACCCAGCGCGGCTTCTACGACTATCGCGGCGAAAAGCCGGTGCCGACAAGGTAGGCGTCGCGGGTGAATTCCTTTTCTTTGACGGGCAGGGACTTGTCCGCCATTCGCTTTGCGATGCGGCCGCGTCTGACGTCAGCGGCCCCTTTATAATTTCACCGGCGTGATCCAGCCGATACCGGCGCCGCCCGGTTCGGTCAGTATGGCGATGCGGCCGACGCCGGGCACATCGAAGATCGGACGCATCAGTTTGGCGCCGGCCGCAGCCGCTTTCTTGACGCGGGCATCGACATCGTCGACGGCAAGATACGACATCCAGCTTTCCGGCACGCCGTCGAACTTCGGATCGTTGAGTGGAAACAAACCGCCGACCGGCTTATCGCCCATTTTTGCGACCCAGTAGGTGCCGTCGGGCATGTCCATGCCTTCGAAGCTCCAGCCGATGACGTCGCCATAGAATTTCTTCGCCTTGCCGGCGTCGCGCGTCATCAATTCGTTCCAGTAGAAATTGCCGTGAGCGCTGGATTGTTCCGCCATTTACGCCTCCAGATATTTTGCGAGTTTCTCCAAGGCGCCGGTCCAGCCGCCGTTATGACTGTCGCGCGCGGCTTCGTCGAAGAATTGCTCGTGCAGCAGGGTGAACAAGGTGCCGTCGCCGTCGCTCTTGAACGTCAGCGTCACCAGCGACTCGCGTTCGGGCGTCGATTTCCAGGCCCAGGTGAAGACCAGCTTCTCGTTCGGCACCACTTCGCGATAGACGCCGCTGACATCGTGCTCTTCGCCATTTGGGGCGAGCATGACCCAGCGGAAGCGGCCGCCGGTGCGCGGGTCGCCCTCGGTGCGCAGCACTTTGGCTTCGCCCGGGCCCATCCACTGCTTTACTTTTTCCGGGTCGGCCCAGGCGGCAAAGACTTTTGCGGGTGCCGCTTTGAAGCGGCGCTTGATGGTGAGGCTTGGCGCGGTACTTGGGTTGACGGCGGCGGCTGTGGACATGATTCTTCCTCCTCCAGAAATGCGGCGAGTTGATCGAGACGGTCGTTCCAGAACCGCTGGTAGCGGTTGAGCCAGTCATTGGCTTCCTGCATCGGTTCGGCCTTGAGTCGGCAAGAGACGATGCGGCCGTTCTTTTCGCGGGCAACGAGGCCAGCTTCCGTGAGCACATCGAGATGCTTCATGACGGCCGGCAGCGACATCGCAAAGGGTTCGGCCAAGGCGCTGACCGACAGCGCCTCGCTCTCGGACAGCCGAGCCAGCAAGGCGCGCCGGGTGGGGTCGGCAAGGGCCGAGAAGGTGCGGTCGAGCCCTCCGCCTGAATAGTAAACCATAAGGTTAAGTATAGGCGTTGGCGCGCCTGCGTCAAGGTGCCTCAACCAGGCACCCCGGCCCTAATCATCGCTTAACCATCCGGCGCTAGCGTCGGGCTCGCGCGGGGGCGCACAGATGATCAAAAGTCACTTTTCATATGCATCAGTCCGAACTGGCTTTGGTTCCGCCGGGGCTGCTTCGTATCAGAGATGGCAAGCCAATAGCGCGCGCGTGTCCTCGGCGATCACGACGGCATCAACGGGCAGTTCCACTCTCTCGCCTTTCGACGGTGCGCTTCAGGACAAAGTATCGGGCCTTGCGACGCTTGCCGCCAACGCGGCCATCGCCCGTGTCAAAGCCGACGCGGACGCAAAGAAGGCGGTTCTTCTCACGCAGATAGATGGCGCGCAAAAGACGCTTGACGACGCAAAGAACGCAGCGGCGTCGAAGCCGAAATTCGTGTCCTGGGCGCTGACCCCGACGGTGGATACGACCGCTTGAGCAGCGTCAGCTGCCGGCTTTGCCGCCCTTCACCGCCGCCTCAATCAGCTTGAGCGCATCCGGGCTCGCCCATTCGGCAGGCCCCGCGATGGTGCCGATTTCACAGCCTTTGGGATCGACCAGCAGCGTGGTCGGCATGCCGAAAGCGCGGCCAATTGCCTTCAAATCCTGAAACGTCCGGGCGCTCGGGTCTGCGTAATAGGCCAGCTTGCTGACGCCGATTTCCTTGAGGAAGGCCTTCGGCTTTTCGGCATCGCGGGTATCGATGTTCACCGCCACTACCTGGAAATCCGGTCCGCCCATTTTCTGCTGAAGAGCATCGAGCGCCGGCATTTCCTTGCGGCACGGCACGCACCAGGTAGCCCAGAGGTTGAGCAGCACGACGCGGCCGCGAAAATCGGCGAGGCTCTTATGCGCGCCGCTGGCGTCATTGAAGCTCAAAGCCGGCAGCATCAGCGGGCTTTTGGCGGTATTGACGGCGGCAACCTCGCCGCGCGCGAAGGGGGCGGCGGCCTTTGCCCGTTCAAGCGCCGGCAGGCATTCGGTGTTATTTGCCGCGCTTTTCGACGTTTCCGGGGCGCCGTTGCTAACCACATCCGGGCCGGTCGCATTGCGCGTCAGGCCCGCAATCCCGTATACCCCCGCCAGACCGACGCCTGCGCCAGCAAGGCCCGCCACAACGATCAGGGCGATGCGCCGGGCGGCGATGCTTTTGGGCTGTGGGTCGATCATAAGCGCGTGACCTTAAGTGCGAAGAGCGGCGAAACGAGCGGCAAACAGAGCAGTCAGATGAGCAACAAAATGTGGGGCGGGCGCTTTGCCTCCGGCCCCGACACCATCATGGAGGAAATCAACACTTCCATCGACTTCGACCGGCATCTGTACCGCCAGGACATCGCCGCGTCCAAGGCCCATGCCGACATGCTGGCCAAGCAAGGCATCATTACGGCGGAAGATGCGAAAAAGATCGCTCAGGGTCTAGACACGATTCTGTCAGAGATCGACGGCGGCAAATTCGAATTCAAGCGCGCGCTCGAGGACATTCACATGAATGTCGAGGGGCGGCTGACCGACCTGATCGGGCCTTCGGCCGGGCGGCTCCATACCGCGCGCTCGCGCAACGACCAGGTCGCGACCGATTTCCGGCTGTGGATGCGCGACACCATCGACACGCTCGACGCTGCGCTTACCGGCTATCAGCGCGCGCTCGCCGAGAAGGCGCTTGAGCATGCCGGCACGGTAATGCCGGGCATGACGCATTTACAGACGGCGCAGCCGGTAACTCTCGGCCACCATCTATTGGCTTACGTCGAAATGGCGGCGCGCGATCGCGGCCGCTTTGCCGATGCGCGCAAGCGGCTCAACGAGTCGCCGCTCGGATCGGCCGCGCTCGCCGGCACCTCGTTCGATCTCGACCGCGACATGACGGCGAAGGCGCTCGGCTTCGAGCGGCCGACGGCGAATTCGCTCGATGCCGTCTCCGATCGCGACTTCGCGCTGGAGACGCTGGCCGCGGCATCGATCACATCGGTGCATCTGTCGCGCTTCGCCGAAGAGATCATTATCTGGACCTCGCCGCTCACCAATCTGGTGAAGCTGTCGGACAAGTTCACCACTGGCTCCTCGATCATGCCGCAGAAGCGCAATCCGGACGCCGCCGAACTGGTGCGCGGCAAGACCGGCCGCATTATCGGCGCGCTCAACGGTTTGCTGATCGTGATGAAGGGGCTGCCGCTCGCCTATGCCAAGGATATGCAGGAGGACAAGGAAGGCGTCATGGACGCGCTCTCGGCCCTGAGCCTGTCGATCGCGGCGATGACCGGCATGGTCGGCGACCTCGTGCCCGATATCGCGCGCATGAAAAAGGCGGCCGGCGAAGGCTATGCCACCGCCACCGACCTGGCCGACTGGCTGGTGCGGAGCTTGAAAATTCCGTTCCGCGATGCCCATCACATCACCGGTCGTATCGTCGCCAAGGCGTCGGAGGCGGGCGTGCCGCTGCACCGGCTGCCGCTGGCTGAGATGCAGACCATCGAGAAGCGCATTAGCGAGGATGTCTTTACCGTGCTTTCGGTCGATCGCTCGGTCAAAAGCCGGGTCAGCTATGGCGGCACCGCGCCCAGGAATGTGCGCTCACAGGCGAAGAAATGGCTGCGCAGGCTGGAAAAAGAGAAGTCCTGAGGTGGCGGAACCTAAAATGGGAAGGCTTAAAGGCGGCGCTAACACCGAAGCCGAGGCCGAAAAGCTGTCACTTTCGCAGCTGGAAATGCTGATATCCGGAGCCCAGTGGCGATTTGATAGTGCAAGCAATTCAAATTTGCGAAAGCATGCGTTCAAACGGTTGATCTGGCTTGAAGCCCAACGCGAGCGGCTTCACGGAATTGCAGCGCCCTCGCGGCGCCTGCCCGGACGCCAAACCGATCAAGACGTGGCCTGATTTCGCCTTTTATCCCGGCTTTGCTAAGATAAGTTCGTATCAGGAGATTCACAGCTTGCCCCCATTTCGCGACCACCCGCTTTTCCGTATCGCCCTGATTGGCGCGCTGGCCGCGTCCCTCGCGCTCGCCGGCTGCGGCCGCAAGGGTCCGCTTGATCCGCCGCCCGGCGCTTCGCTCGAAGGCGTGCCGCAAGCGAACATGCCCGATCTGATGAGCGGCAAAGGTCAGCCGGCGCCGATCGGCGGCCACGCGAAAGACGGTTATTCCGGCGTCGATGAAAATGGTCAACCGATGGCGCCGAAAGGTCCGCGGAAACGCATTCCGCTCGACGTTCTGCTCAACTGAACGCCCGAATTGCGGGCAGCGATTGTCAGCGCAATTCGCGCGGCTTTGAAAAGCTAATCCGATGCATCACTTCAATTATCGCGGCGGCGTTCTGCACGCCGAGGCGGTGAGCCTCGATACCATCGCGGCGCAGGTCGGCACGCCGTTTTATTGCTATTCGACCGCGACGCTGGAGCGGCACTATAAAGTGTTCGCCGGCGCCTTCGCCGATGTCGATGCGCTCGTTTGCTACGCCATGAAGGCGAATTCCAATCAGGCCGTCATCAAGACGCTTGCCAAGCTTGGCGCCGGTGCCGATGTCGTCTCGGAAGGCGAATTGAAGCGGGCACGCCTCGCCGGCATTCCTGCAAACAAGATCATGTTCTCTGGCTTGGGAAAGACCGCGCGCGAACTGGCGCTGGCGGTCGACGAAGGCATTCTCTGCATCAATGTCGAATCCGAACCGGAGCTCGATCTGCTGTCGCAGATCGCGTCGTCAAAGAGCCGCGGCGCGCATATTTCGATCCGCGTCAATCCGGACATCGACGCCAAGACCCATCACAAGATTTCCACCGGCAAGGCCGAGGACAAGTTCGGCATTCCGATCAGCCGCGCGCGCGACGTCTATGCGCATGCGGCGAAGCTCCCCGGTGTCAAGGTCGCCGGCGTCGACATGCATATCGGCAGCCAGATCGTCGACCTCGATCCGTTCGGCGACGCTTTTACGCTGCTGGCCGAGTTCGTGCGCACGCTGCGTAGCGACGGCCACATTATTTCCCATGTCGATCTCGGCGGTGGCTTGGGCATTCCGTACCGCGACGACAACGAACCACCACCAGCACCGGACGCGTATGCCGATGTGGTCAAGCGCGCCACCCGCGATCTGGATTGCCGTTTGATTTTTGAGCCCGGCCGTTTGATCGTGGGCAATGCCGGTATCCTGGTCACGCGCGTGCTGTTCGTGAAGCATGGCGATAGCAAGAACTTCGTGGTGGTCGATGGCGCCATGAACGATCTCATCCGCCCGACGCTGTATGACGCCCATCACGAAATCTGGCCGGTAAACGAGGCGGCCAGTTCGTCCGCCCGCATCCGCGCCGACGTCGTTGGTCCGGTCTGCGAAAGCGGCGATTTTCTGGGGAAAGACCGGGATATGCCGGAGCCCAAGCCGGGCGCGCTTCTGGCTGTGATGACCGCCGGCGCTTACGGCGCGGTGCAGGCGGGAACCTATAATACCCGCGCTTTGGTGCCGGAAGTGCTGGTGAATGGCTCGGAATTGGCGCTGGTCCGCCCCCGCCTTGAAACGGACCAATTAATTGCGCTCGATCGCATGCCCGATTGGCTCTAGGCGCATGAACCCGTTCGTGGCCTGAGAATTGTCTGCATGCTAGAGCGTTTTCGAGCGAAGTGGGTACCGGTTCGCGTGAAGAAAACGCGATAAAATAAAAGCTAGAGTCCCGGCTTTGATTCCATCAAAGCCGGAAAGGTTCTAGCGTTGCAGCGCTAGATTCTCCGGGCGGCGGAGCGGCTTTTGGGCGCATTAAACGATCAGGAACGCGACCGGCCTTCGTCGGCTAGGCTGTTGCTCGCCCGCGCCGTCAGGCGCGCCCGCAATAGTCTGCTGTGGGAGAGGCTGTGGCCAGCCCTCGCATCGCTCGCGGTCGCGATCGGACTGTTCCTGGCCTTGTCCTGGGCCGGTTTATGGATCGCGCTGCCGCCGTTGCCGCGCGCCATTGGTCTGGTGCTGTTCCTGATTGCCATTGCCATCGCCGCTATCCCGCTGCTGCGCCTGCGGGTGCCGAGCGATCATGACGGCTTGCGCCGGCTCGACACCGTCAGCGGCGCCGCGCACCACCCCGCCACGGCGGTCGCCGATGAAATGGCCGCCAATGCGCAGGACCCGGTGGCGCAAGCACTCTGGGCCGCGCATGTCGAACGCGCCCTTTTGTCGGCGCGCAAGCTCAAGGCCGGCTGGCCGCGCCCGCAGTTATCGCTGCGCGACCCGATGGCGTTACGTGCTCTTACGGTGCTGCTGGTGGTCGCCACTTTTTTTGCGGCTGGGGGCGAGCGCATGAAGCGCATCACCGCCGCTTTCGATTGGCATGGCATTGCCGCGCCTGCGAATTTCCGCATCGACGCCTGGGTGACGCCGCCGCTTTACACCGGCCGTCCGCCGGTGATGTTGCCGGGCGTGCGCCCGGGTGACACTGCGCAAAACAATCCCGGCTTCGGCGCCGAGCCGGTCGCCATTCCAGTCGGTAGCCAATTGGTAATCCGCTCCACCGGCAAAGTGCAATTCGACGTGGCGCGCGTCGGCGGTGTGGACGAAGCACCAGCCGATAAAAATGCCGTGGTGCCGGCCGGCACCGAGGAGCATCGCTTTATTATCAACGGCGATGGCTCGGCGACTTTGCGCGGCGTTGCCAGCAACGACCCGGTCTATACCTTCAGCGCCATCCCCGACCGCGCGCCGACCATCGCGCTGATCAAGGACCCCGAACGGCAGGCGCGCGGTTCGGTGCGCCTCGACTACAAGATGGAAGACGATTACGGCGTGGTCGAAGCCAAGGCGACCTTCGCGCTCAAGGATGAAGACGTTTCCGCCAAGGCCAAGCACCCGCTTTACAAGGCGCCGGAATATCCGCTGACCTTGCCGCAGGCGCGCACCCGCGCCGGCGTCGCGCAAACGACGCACGATCTGACCGAGCACCCCTGGGCCGGCGCGGAGGTTGCCCTCACCCTGGTCGCGCGCGACGAAGCCGGCAACGAAGGCAAAAGCGAGCCGCACGAGTTTCGTCTGCCGCAACGCATATTCGTCAAGCCGGTGGCGCTCGCTTTGGTCGAGCAGCGGCAAATTCTGGCCTTCGATGCCGAAGACAAGCCGCTGGTGCTGGCGGCGCTCGATGCGCTGACCATCGCGCCCGAACGTTTCACGCCCGAGCTTGGCGTCTACCTCGGCCTGCGCTCGATCTATTACGATCTACGCAACGCCAACAGCGACGACGCGCTGCGCGATGTGGCTGCGCGCATGTGGAACATGGCGTTACAGATCGAAGACGGTAACGTCAGTCAGGCCGAACAGGCCTTGCGGCAGGCGCAGGATGCGCTGCGCCAGGCGCTCGAACGCGGCGCCAGCGACGAAGAACTCAAAAAGTTGATGGAAAACCTGCGCGCCGCGATGGATCGCTTTCTGCAAGCGCTGGCCGAGGAGATGCGGAAAAACCCGCAGCAGTTGTCGCGGCCGCTCGACAAGAATACGCGGATGCTGAGCCAGCAGGACCTCAAGAGCATGATGGACCGGCTCGAGCAGATGGCGCGCTCCGGCAACAAGGACGCCGCCAAGCAGTTGCTCGACCAGTTGCAGGCGATGCTGGAAAATCTGCAAACGGCGCGGCCCGGCGCGCGAGGCGACGACGGCGACGACGATATGAATTCGGCGCTCGACGAACTCTCCGACATGATCCGCAAGCAGCAGCAATTGCGCGATAAAACCTTCAAGCAAGGTCAGGACTCGCCGCGCGACCGCCAGCGCAGTCAGCGCGGCCAAGGCAAGCCGCAAATGGGCGATTTGCGCCAGGATCAGCAGGCCCTGAAGGACCGGCTCAACAAGCTGCTCGAGCAGCTGCGCCAGCGCGGTCTCGGCAATCCGCAACAGGGCCAGAAGGGCCAAGGCGAAAAGGGCCAGGGTCAGGAGCAAGGCGAAGACAACGAGATGGGCCAACTCGGCGATGCCGGCGAGGCCATGGGACAGGCGGAAGGCGAGCTCGGCGAGGGCGACGCCGAAGGCGCCGTCGGTTCGCAGGGCAAGGCGCTCGAAGCGCTGCGCAAGGGCGCGCAAGGCTTGGCGCAGCAGGCGCAACAGCAGGGTCAGGGGCAGGGACCGGGCCAGCCCGGCCGCAATGGCCGCCAGCGCGCCGACCAGAACACCGATCCGCTCGGCCGTCCGTTACGCGGCCGTGACTATGGCGACGATGTCACGGTGAAGGTGCCGGGCGAGATCGATGCCCAGCGCGCCCGCCGCATTCTCGAAGAACTGCGCAAGCGCTTTGGCGAAAGTGCGAGGCCGCGGCTTGAACTCGATTACATAGAACGGCTGCTCAAGGATTTTTAAGCCCGCCTAATATGTGCAAAAAAATCAGTGCCGCCGCAACAGCGCCTCGCGCACCGCGCATTTGATCTGCTCGGTCGAAAACGGTTTGGCAATGACGTCATGCACAAAGGCGGCGAGGCCATTGGTGCGCTCGCGCTGATCGGCAAACCCGGTCATCAGCATGATGGTCATTTGCGGATGGCCGAGGCCGGCGGCAAAGACCAGATCGATGCCGTCGAGCACCGGCATTTTAACGTCGCTCAACAACAGATCGAATTCAGGCTCGCGTCCGCTGAGGGCATCGAGCGCTTCGCCGCCGTCGGCCGTCGCGGTCAATTCGTGGCCGTCTTCGCTCAAGGCACGAACCACGAGCCCGCGGATCGCGTCGTCGTCTTCGGCGATGAGGATGCGTGCCATGCGTTATTTGCCTCCGGCGGCATCTTGCGGTGTGAAAAACCGCACCATCACGTCACGCGCCTCCGCCGGTGGCGCGGCGAGGCGGCTGTGGAATTCCATGCTTTCTTTTGGGCCAAGCACCGGGCGGGCGGGCTGCGAGGTCCAGGTATAGACGTCGCGGCCGGTGGCGTTGCGCGCCGCAAAACGCAGGCGCGGCACCTCGGTCGGACGGCTGACGGTGTTCACGATTTTGCCGTCGATCACCAGAATGCTCACGCCGTCGGTCGTCTCCTTGGTGATTTTGACGTCTTCGAATTTCAGATCGCGCAGATTCACCGTTATTCCGATGGCGGCAAACAACGAGGCGGTCTGGGGCAGATATCGCACCACCTCATTACGCGCGCCAATCAGTGCGACGTTGAAGGCAAACAGGACCAGCGCGATCGCGGTCCAGCGCGAGGTACGTTTCGATTTCTGGCGGCGTACCTTCAGCCGTTCGCGGCGCGCGGTGTAGGATTCGATCTCATCGGAATCGATGTCCGGGGCGGCCAAGCCTTCAACAACAGGGCCGTCACTGTGATGGGCGGAAAAAGGCTCGTTCTCGATCTGTGGGACCAGCGAAGGAGCATCGTCCGTTGTGACTGCGCCCTCGCCATCGCCAGGTACAGTTTCGGTATCCGCGTCCGGCACGAGATTGGAATCTTGGCTGCCGGTATCGAAAGATGTGGGGGCTTGTTCGGCTTCCAATTGGGACGGCAAGTCGTCGGTCTGTTCGCTACTAAGATCGTCCGGCGCGGCGGCTTGCTCCGCCGGTGGAGGCGTCTTGGATTGCAGCGATTGCCCGCGGGCGGTGGCCGATTCGGCTTCGGCCTCGGCGATCACGCCATCGACAAACGCCGAGACGCCGGGTGCAGTGGCGCCGGCTCCCTTGGATGTCGCAAACCAGGTCGACTTGCAGCGCGCGCAACGCACGGAGCGTCCGGCCGGCCCGACCGAGGCCGGGTCGATCATGTAGGAAGTGGCGCAGTTCGGGCAGACAATCAGCATCGCATCTAACGGCCGTCTTCGGTGGTTTCTGGCCGGAAAAACCTAGCAGCCGTCCGTTAATGGACTGGAAACCATGCCGGCCCCGGCTGGCGGGAGGCTGAGCCGGATTCCTGGCCCTATGCCGATGGCTGCACTGTGATATTCCTGTAAACGCGCGATTCTGGATGGTTTTTGACGCCGCAAGGGGGCCGGGCGCGCGTAAGGCAGCGCGGCTAAAAGGCCCAAGAAAAACACCCAAGGCGGCCGGGGTCGCTGGGCTTTTCGGGCAATAATCGGAGACGGGGCTTGGTCCGATTCGAAAATGTCGGCTTGCGCTACGGCCTCGGGCCGGAGGTCCTGCGCGATCTCACGTTCCGCATTGAGCCGCATTCCTTCCAATTCCTCACCGGACCGTCCGGCGCGGGCAAGACCTCGCTGCTGCGCCTGCTGTTTTTGTCGCTCAAGCCGACGCGTGGGCTGATCACGCAGTTTGGTCATGACGTTGCCACCCTCTCCAAGGACGCGGTGGCGACGCTCCGTCGCCGCATTGGCATCGTGTTTCAGGACTTCCGTCTGCTCGATCACATGACGACCTACGAGAATGTCGCGTTGCCGCTGCGCGTGATGGGACGCCCGGAGGAAAGCTATCGTGACGAAGTTATCGAGTTGCTGAACTGGGTCGATCTTGGCGAGCGCATGTGGGCGCTGCCGCCGGTATTGTCGGGCGGCGAGAAGCAGCGCGCGGCGATTGCGCGCGCGGTCATCGCGCGCCCGCAATTGCTGCTTGCCGACGAGCCGACCGGCAATGTCGACCCGACCTTGGCGCAGCGGCTGCTACGGCTGTTCATCGAACTCAATAAATCGGGAACGTCGGTGGTGATCGCGACCCACGACATCGCGCTGATGGACCAATATGATGCGCGCCGGCTGGTCCTGCATGACGGCCGGCTGCATGTTTATGACTGAGATTCATGATGTCGGATGACCAACGCGACGATCTCACCGCGCCGCCGCGCATGCCGGGTGGCATCCTGCCGCGTTTCGACACGCCGCTGGTGCCGCGCAATTCGATTTCCGGCCGCGCGCTGGTCGCGGTCGTCGCCATCATGACGTTTCTCGCCTCCATCACCACCGGTGCGGTCATTCTGGTGACTCGCTCGGCCGGCGAATGGCAGGCGGAAGTCGCGCGCGAAGTCACCATCCAGGTGATCCCGGCGCCCGGCCGCGACCTCGACGCCACAGTCGATAAAGCGGCGGCGGTCGCGCGCGCCTTCGACGGCGTCGGCGACGTGCGCATCTATAGCAAGGAAGAATCCGCCAAGCTGCTGGAGCCGTGGCTCGGCAGCGGCTTGACGCTCGCGGAATTGCCGGTGCCGCGGCTGATCGTCGTGAAGATCGCCGCCGGCGCTGCGCCCGACATTTCGCAATTGCGCAATTTGCTGCGCGAGCAGGTGCCGGGCGCCACACTCGA